>Ga0187893_10008541_pt1 | contig 16093 bp, 17 predicted proteins | sample MA1701074metaG_FD_139574 | JGI IMG/M metagenome (GOLD analysis project Ga0187893, IMG submission 139574) | White microbial mat communities from a basaltic lava cave in the Kipuka Kanohina Cave System on the Island of Hawaii, USA - MA170107-4 metaG ...
GTATGTCCCCGGCTGGGTGTCGAATATCGAGGTGTTCTGGGACGAGCCGGCGCTTGCCCGCTTCTTCGGCCGGCTCGCCGCCTTCTCGCGCCTGATCCTGTTCGACAAGCGCGGCACCGGGCTATCCGACCGGGTCGCCGACGTGCCCGACCTCGAGACGCGGATGGACGACGTGCGCGCGGTGCTCGACGCTGTCGGCTCCGAGCGCGCCGCGCTGTTCGGCTCGTCCGAGGGCGGCGTGATGTGCGCGCTGTTCGCCGCCACCTATCCCGAGCGCACCTCGGCGCTCGTGATGCAGGGGTCCTACGCGCGCCTGACACGGCGCCCGGACTATCCGTGGGGAGAGACCGACGAAGGGCGCGCCGCATTCATCGAGCAGGCGATACGCGATTGGGGCGGCCCGATCGGCATCGACTCACGCATCCCGAGCATGGCGCACGACGAGCGCTTCCGCGCGTCCTGGGCGCGCTTCCTGCGGCTCAGCGCGAGCCCGGCCGCATACGAGAAGCTGTCGCGCATGAACGCGCAGCTCGACGTACGGCACGTGCTGCCCGCGATCCGCGTGCCGACGCTGGTGCTGCACAGTGTCAACGACCGCGCGCTGCCGATCGAAGGCGGCCGCTACCTCGCCGGCGGGATCCCGGGGGCCAAGCTGGTCGAGCTGTCGGGGATCGACCACGTGCCGTGGGGGTGCGACGCCGACGCCATCGTCGACGAGGTCGAGGAGTTCCTGACCGGAGCGCGGCACGGCATCGAGCGCGACCGAGTGCTCGCGACGGTGCTGTTCACCGACATCGTCGGCGCCACCGAACGCGCCGCGATGCTCGGCGACCGGCGCTGGCTCGACCTGCTCGACAGCCACCACGTCTTGGTGCGCCGCGAACTGAGCCGCTTTCGCGGCCGCGAGATCGACACCGCGGGCGACGGCTTCCTGGCCGCGTTCGACGGCCCGGCGCGCGCGGTGCGCTGCGCGTGCTCGATCTCCGAGGCGGTACGCGGGCTCGGCCTCGAGATCCGCGCCGGGCTGCACACCGGAGAGTGCGAGCTTGTCGGCGACAAGCTGGGCGGCATCGCGGTCCACACCGGAGCGCGGGTCGCAGCGCACGCCGAGGCGAGCGAAGTGCTCGTTTCGAGCACCGTGCGCGACCTCGTCGCCGGCTCGGGTCTCTCGTTCCGCGACCGCGGCACGCACGCCTTGAAAGGCATCCCGGGCGACTGGCGGCTGTATGCGGTCGAGCTGTAGCTTCTAACGTAAGCCGACCGGCCGCCGAGGCGCCGGCCGACACGGCCGATCGTTCAATGCGACCGCCGGCCGCCTATCGCGGCGCGGGCAGACTGCCTCGTACGCCCTGCACGAACCAGTCCATCGTCGCGAGCGCGGCGTCGCTCATCGCCCCGCCGTCGTGGCGCACCGTGCCCGACTGGTCGACCAGGCGCCCGCTGAAGGGATGGAAGCGCCCGGCGACGATCGCGGCCTGCCGCTGGCGCACCAGCGCTTGCGTCCCGGCCGAGACCGACGGCGCGAGCGGCGCAAGCGCGACCATGCCGTCTGCCATGCCGCCCCACACCTGCCGCGGCTTCCAGCGCCCGGCGAGCAGCGCCTCGGCCACCTGCGTGTAGTAGCCGCCCCAGTGGTGCGTGACCGCGGTCAGCTGCACCTTCGGCGCGAACGCGCGCATGTCGCTGTGGTAGCCGATCAGCGCCGCACCCTTCTCCTCGGCAGCGAGCGCGACCGCCGGCGACGCGCTGTGGTTGGTCAGCACGTCGGCGCCCTGCGCGACGAGCGCAACCGCCGCGTCGCGCTCGCGCGCCGGATCGAACCAGCTGTCGAGCCACACGACCCGCACCTGCGCGTTCGGATGGGTCGCGCGCATCCCGAGCGTGAACGCGTTGACGCCCTGGATCACTTCGGGCACCGGAAAGCCGGCGACGTAGCCGGCGACGCCGCTCGTGCTCGCCGCGCCCGCGACGAGCCCGGCCAGGTAGCGGCCTTCGTAGTGGCGCGCGTTGTAGGTATCGACGTTGGGCGCGGTCTTGTAGCCACCGGCGTGGATGAACACGACGCCGGGAAAGTCGCGCGCGACGCGCAGCGCCGGCTCGAGGTAGCCGAAGCTCGTCGCGACGATCAGCCGGTGGCCGCGCGCGGCCAGGTCGCGCATCACGCGCTCGGCGTCGGGCCCTTCGGCGACGCTCTCGACTGCGGTCGTCTCGACCCGGCTCGAGAGCGCCTGCTGAAGTGCGCGGCGCCCTTGCTCGTGCTGCCACGTCCAGCCGGCGTCGCCGATCGGGCTGACGTAGACGAAGCCGATCTTGAGCGGCGTGCCGGCGCGTTGCGCCCCGGCACCGGGCGCGAGCAGAAAGCAGAGGATCGCGAGCAGGCTCGCGCGGATGAGGTTTTTGGTCATGGTTGTCCTCGACATGGCCACGTGAACCGCAACCACACCGCGCTGTGGCGCGCGCGGCGAGGCGGCGAGTGTATGCCGCGCGGGTCAGCGCGCCGGCTTTACCTCGCGCAGCAAGAGGCCGCTGGTCGAGACGCGCAGCTCGAGCTCGGCCGGCGCGCCGACCGGAACGAACGTTGCCGATCCGTACTCGGCGTCGTACAGCGGCGCGAGCCATGCGTGGCGGCGCCGCAGGGTAAACAGATCGATCGGGTCCGACGCGCCCAGCGCGTGCAGGGTGCGCGGCGCCGATCGCTCGTCGTCGATATTGCGGTAGCGGCCGGCGAGCCTGTCGAGCCGCCACGACGTGTGCAGGCCGAGCAGGTTCGCGAACGGCTTCCACTTCAGGATGTGCGCGTCGATGTAGATCTCGTCGCCGGCAAGCGCGTAGGCCGCCTCGCGCCCGTCGGAAAAGCGCAACGTCGCGGTGAAGCGTTGCGGCGCGGTCGGCGCGACCGAGACGCGCGCAGCGAGGTCTTCGCGCGCGAGCGCGGCGTAGCCCTGCATGCCGATCGCGATCGCACCCGACAGCGCGCCGATCGCGACGAGCACGCCGCCGAACAGCGCGCGCGTCACGAAGCCGAGCACGCGCGCCCGCCACAGCGCCGCGAACCCGGCCAGCACGAGCACGGCGCCGAGCACGCCGAACACGATCGCGGCGATGAACAGCGGCGTGGTCGTCAGGTCGGCGGGCATCGGTTCAGCCGCTCATCGACCACGCTGCGCACGAACTCCGCCTTCGCCTGCGTGTACGTCTCGCGGTCGGTGCGGTGCTCGAGAGCGAGGCGCTGCTTCAAGGCGAGGTAGCGGCGCGCGAGCGTCGCATCGGCGCGCAGCGCGTCGCGGAACGCGAGCCGCTCGCGCCACTCGCGCCCGCCGTGCACGACCAGATGCAGGTGATGCGTGCGACGGCCGCCCGATGCGCGCATCAGCCAGCGCCGGTCGAAGAGCGTCGCGTTGAACTCGGCCGACGTCGCGTAGCCGTGCTCGCAAAGCGCTGCGACGAGCGCATCGGCCGCCGCCATCGACGCGACGCCGCCCAGCATGTCGATCACCGGCTTGGCGGCCAGCGCGGGCACCGCCGTGCTGCCGATGTGTTCGATCGCGATGAACACCGCTGGAAACAACCGCAGCAGCCGCGAGCGCTCGGCCTCGAACAGCTCGCGCCAACGCGCGTCGTGCGGCACGAGCTCGACCGGCTCGTCGATCGCGGCCTGCAATCCTTGCGTCAAATCACTTCACTCCGAGTTGAGCGTCAGCCGCAGGCTGTCCGTTCGAACGAGGCAAGCGCAATGTCCGCTCCATGAACAGGATGGTCGCGTAGAAGAGGTAGTCCGCGTTCTCCTTGCGCGCGAACCCGTGCCCCTCGTTCTCGGCGCGCAGGTACCACACCGGCGTGCCGCCCTTGCGCGCCGCGGCGACGATCTGCTCGGCCTCGGTGTACGGCACGCGCGGGTCGTTCCTGCCCTGCACCACGAACAACGGCTTCGCGATCTTGCCCGCGTTGGTGAGCGGCGAGATGCGGTCGAGGAAGGCGCGCATCGCCGGATCGCGCTCGTCGCCGTATTCGACGCGGCGCAGGTCGCGCCGGTAGCTCTCGGTGTTCTGGAGGAAGGTGACGAAGTGGGAGATGCCGACGATGTCGATCGCGCCGGCGATGCGCTCGGGGTAGTTGGTCGCGACCGCGAGGCTCATGTAGCCGCCGTAGCTGCCGCCCGAAACGAGCACCCGCGACGCGTCGAGCCGCGGGTGCGCGGCGATCCAGTCGAGCAGCGCCGCGATGTCCCTCACGGCGTCCTCGCGGCGGAGTGTGTCGTCGAGCCTCAGAAAGGTCTTGCCGTACCCCGACGAGCCGCGCACGTTGGGCTGGATGATCGCGACGCCGAGCTCTTCGAGCGCGAGGTTGTAGCGGCCGATGAAGCCCGCCGTCGCCTGCCCTTCGGGCCCGCCGTGGATCAGCACCAGCACCGGCCGCTTGCCGGGGAAGCGCGCCGCATCGGGCAGGCTCGCGAGCCCCGAGATCGTGCGCCCGTCGAAGCTCTTCCAGCGCTGAATCGTCTGTTCGGCAAAGCGCGACGTGTCGATGCCGGGCGGCGCGTGCGCGCGCGTCCATTGCTCGACCTTGCCGGTCGCCGGCTCGAGCCCGTAGAGCTGGCTCGGGCCCCGCGCGCTGTCGACCGCGAGCGCGAGTTCGCCGCGCGTCTTGTGGAAGCGTCCGGTACCGACGTTGCCGGGCGGCGTCGCCGGCTGCGGCAGCTCCCTGCCGGTGCGTGCGTCGAAGAAGTGCAGCTCGTCGCGGCCGTCGACGTTGGCGAGCAGCGCGATCAGGCCGCCGTCGTCGGTGATCGTGACGCCGCGCACGTCCCACGCAATATGCGCGGTGAGCCGCGTGTATGCGCGGCGCTCGAGGTCGTAGCGCATCAGCTCGCGGAACTCGCCGGCGCGGTCGCTGACGACGAACAGCGCGCGGTTGTCGCGGCTGAACGGGCCGCCGAAGTGCGTCGCGCGCTCGCCGCTTCCGGGCGCGGGGAGGAGCTGGCGCGGCGCGCCTCCGGCGAGGTCGAGCAGCCAGACCTCGGACTCGGTCGCCGACACGTAGCGTCCGAGCGCGACCTGCCGGTCGTCCCACGACACGGCGCCGACCCACCAGCCCGGGCCGGGCAGCTCGGCGAGCCTTCTCTTCGCGGCCGGGTCGAGCGGATCGAGCAGCCACAACGTCGTCGAGACCTCGGCGCGCGTGCCGCTCGCTGCCGTCTTGTCGAGCGGCACCGACGTGACGAGCAAGCGCGGGCTCAGGTGCAGCCAGCGCGCGATGTCGTGGCGCTGGTCCGGGTCGGTGAGCAGGGTCGTCGCGCGCGTCGCGAGGTCGAGTCGGTACAGCTGGTCGGCCTCGTTGCCGCCGCTCGCCCGCTCGAACACGAGGTACGCGCCGGTGCGCGGCTCGTAGCTCGCGTTGGTGACCGGATCCGCGCCTTCGGTCAGCGGCTCGGGCTCGGCGAGCGGCGCGGCGACGCGGAACAACTGTGCGGTGCTCGCCCCCGCCCTGCGGTGCGCGACGAGCATCTCGCGCCTGATCGGATGCCAGTCGACGAAGCGGTGGCCGCGAAAGTCGGTGTACCTCTCGACCTCGCGCACCAGCGCGAGCGGGATCGGCGGGACGCCCTCGACGTGCAGGTTCGGGTTCGGCGCGAGCGTTTCGGGATCCGAAGCGGGCAGCGGGGTGGCAGCGGACGGCGGCGCGGCCGCCGGCGGCGGCGCGGCGCAGCCGGCAACGAGCGCCGCGCACAGCACGAGGCGGACGAACATGCGGCGATGTTCGCACGCCGCCCCGCGGCAGCCGGCCCCGAGCCGTTGCCGATGAAGCCGGGCCCCGGTGCGATACCGTTGACGCGGATGCGGTGCCGCGCCAGCTCCTGCTGAGCGCTCTGGAGCCCTCTGTTTGCGCGTGTAAACGCTACCCCCGGCCGGAATTCCTTGCCGGCCAAGACGGGTAAACCCGCGCCGAGTACGATGCTCCGCCGGGCACAGCGATTGCCGCGACCCCGAACGCGGTGAGTGACGTAGCCCGCGCCCCTTCGATCTTTCCAGGAAGCGCAGATGCCACCTGCCGACAGCCCAACGCGCCCAGCCCAACCCGTCGCCACGCTTTCGATCCTCGACGCCGTCGTCGTGATCGTCGGCCTCGTGATCGGCGCCGGCATCTTCAAGGCTCCGTCGCTCGTCGCCGCCAACGCGGGCAGCGGCGAGACGATGCTGCTGTTGTGGCTCGCCGGCGGCCTGGTCGCGCTGATCGGCGCCCTGTGCTATGCCGAATTGGCGAGCACGTACCCGAACACCGGCGGCGAGTATCACTTCCTGCAACGCGCGTTCGGTCGCAACCCGTCGTTCCTGTTCGCGTGGGCGCGCATGGCGGTGATGCAGACCGGGTCGATCGCGCTCCTCGCCTACGTGTTCGGCGACTACGCGACCGAGCTGTACTCGCTCGGCCCCCACTCGGCGCCGATCTACGCGGCGCTCGCGGTGCTCGCGTTCACCGCGATCAACATCGGCGGCATCCGGCAGGGCACCGGCGCGCAGCGCGTGTTCACGACGCTCGAGGTGCTGGGGGTGATCGCGGTCGCCGCGTGCGGCATCGCGTTCGCGCTGCCGGCGACCGGCGCGCCTCCGGCTCCCGCGCCGGCCGAAGGCGGCGGCAACGCGGTGCTCGGGCTGGCGATGGTGTTCGTGCTGCTCACCTACGGCGGCTGGAACGAATCGGCGTACGTGTCGGCCGAGGTGCGCGGCGGGCGCGCGCCGATGGCGCGCGCGCTGATCCTCTCGATCGGCATCATCAGCGTGCTGTACCTGGCGGTGAACTTCGCGTACCTGCAGGTGCTCGGCCTGTCGGGAATGGCCGCCTCGGAGGCGGTCGCCGCCGACCTGATGCGCAAAGTGTTCGGCGAGGGCGGCGCGCGGCTGGTGGCCGCGATCGTCGCGATCTCGGCGCTGACCTCGATCAACGCGACGATGATCACCGGCGCACGCTGCAACTACGCGCTCGGGCGCGACTTCCACGTGTTCCGCTTCCTCGGGCGCTGGCACGGCCGCGCCAACACACCGGTCAACGCGCTCGTCGTCCAGGCCGCGATCGTGCTCGCGCTGGTGTGGCTCGGCGCGACGACGCGCAGCGGCTTCTCGACGATGGTCGAGTACACCGCGCCGGTGTTCTGGCTGTTCTTCCTCGCGACGGGGCTGGCGCTGTTCCGCCTGCGCTCGATCGATGGAGAGCGCGAGCGTCCGTTCAAGGTGCCGCTCTACCCGCTCGTGCCGATCGTGTTCTGCGCGACGAGCGCGTACATGCTGTGGTCGAGCCTCAACTACACCGGCGCCGGGGCGCTGGTCGGCATCGCGGTGCTGCTCGCGGGCGTTCCGGTGCTGTGGCTCGCACGCCAGCGCGGCGGCGGAGCGCTGCGCGGCGCGGCCGGCTACCCGGTGCTGCGCGAGAACGACTGACCTCGATCAACTGCACAAGGAGCTTGCCTTGACCCGACGCCCTCTCCTCATCGCACTGGCCGGCTCGATCGCCGTCCCGGCTCTCACCCTGCACGCGCAGACGACCACCGATGCGCCCGTGCGGCGCGACGTGCCGTTCGTGCCGACGCCCGACAAGGTCGTCGCGGGCATGCTCAAGCTCGCGAACGTCGGGGCGAAGGACGTGATCTACGACCTCGGCTCGGGCGACGGCCGCATCGTGATCTCGGCGGTCAAGGAAACCGGCGCGCGCGGCGTCGGCGTCGATATCGACCCGCAGCGCATCAGCGAAGCGCGCGAGAACGCGAAGCAGGCCGGCGTGTCCGACCGCGTCAAGTTCATCCAGGGCGACCTGTTCAAGGCCGACATCGGCGACGCGACGGTGGTCTCGCTCTACCTGCTGCCCGACGTCAACATGAAGCTGCGCCCGAAGCTGCTGCACGACCTGAAGCCGGGCACGCGCATCGTCTCGCACGCGTTCGACATGGGCGACTGGAAGCCGAAGGCCACCGAGAAGGTCGGCAACAGCACGATCTACCTGTGGGTCGTTCCCGAGAAGTGATCGCGCTCATTCGCCGGCGAGCTTGCTGAGCGCGAAGCCGACCAGGTAGCCGGCCACGCTGATCGGGCCGGTCGCCTGGTGCACCTGCTCGAAGGCTTCGGGGATCATCGTGTCGGCGAGCATGACCAGGATGGCGCCTGCGGCCAGGCCGGTGGTCGCGGCGACGACTTCTTGCGAATAGCCGCCGAACACGACGTAGCCGAGCCACGCGGCGAGCGCCGACGCGCACGCGATCGCGCTCCAGAGCCCGAACACGTAGCCCGCGCCGCGCGCGTTGCGCTTCATGCCGGCCGCGCTCGACAGCCCTTCGGGGATGTTGGAGACGAAGATCGCCACCAGCGCGGCGACGCTGACGCCCTTGCCGCCAAGCAGGCTGAGCCCGATCACGATCGATTCCGGGACGCCGTCGAGCAGCGCGCCGAGCGCGATCGCCGAACCGCTGCCGGCGCGTTCCTGTTCGGACCTCGGCTGCGGGCCCGAACGCTTGCGGTACCGCGCGCCGCGCCGCACCAGCCACGCATTGGCGAGCGCATAGATCGCCGCGCCGCAGACGAAGCCGAGCGCCGTGGCGGCGAAGCCGCCACGCTCCCAGGCCTTGTCCATCAGCTCGAACGACAGCGCCGACAGCAGCACCCCGCTGCCGAACGCCATCACGCCGGCGATCACGCGCTGCGGCAGGTTCAGCCACCAGCCGAGCGCGGCGCCGAGCACGAGCGCGCTTCCGGCCAACAGGCCCCAAGCGGCGGCTTGCAACGCGCTCGGCATCAGCCCATCGCGTGCACCGCAGCGAGCAGCCGGTCGATCTCAGGTTCGGTGTTGTGGATGCAGGGCGCGATGCGCGCGTGCGCATCGGCGTACGGCGTCGTGGTCGCGACGATCCGCTTCTCGCGCAGCCGCTCGACCACGGCGTGCGGTCCCATACCGCGCACGTCGAAGGTGACGATGCCCGACGACAGCGCGTCGGAGAGCGGGGTGTGGAGCCGCACGTGGCGCATCGCGGCCAGACCCTCCTTCGCGCGCCGCGCCAGCGCGTGCGTCCGCTCGGCGACACGCGCCTTGCCGAGCCGGCGCTGGAATTCGAACGCTTCGGCGAGCGCCCACTGATGTTCGAACGCCTGGAAGCCGCCGGGCGTGAAGCGGCTCGCGGTGGTCGGGCCTTGCAGCGGCCGATCGCGCAGCCATGCGTGCCACGACGCGGCATCGCTGAAGCTCGGGATCCCCGGCGCGACGTGCGCCCATGCCGCGCGCCTGGCCCAGACGATGCCGGTGCCGCGCGGGCCGAACAGCCACTTGTGGCAGCCGGCCATGAAGTAGTCGCAGCCGAGCTCGGGCAGGGTCACGTCCTCGACGCCGAAGCCGTGCACGCCGTCGACTGCGAGGAGGATTCGGGCGTCCTCGTCGCGATCGCGGTTCGCGTCGCGCAGCACCGAAGCGATCCGCGCCAGCGGCAGCTTGAGGCCGGTGTTCGAGCTGACCCAGGTCAACGCGACGACGCGGGTCGCCGGCGTGATCGCATGCGCGATGCGCTCGACGATCTGCTCGGCGGAAACGGCGGCCGATGCGTCGCCGTCGTAGAGCGCGATCTCGCGCAGCGCTGCACCGCTTCGCTCCGCCGCCCTGCGCACCGCTTCGTGCGTGACGTAGTAGTCGTGCTCGGTGGTGAGGATCTCCTGCCCGCGGGCGAGCGCAAGCCCGCTGTAGACCAGGCCGACTCCCATCGTCGTGCTGTCGGTGAGCGCGATGTCGTCGGCGTCGACGCCGAGGTAGCCCGCGGCGGCCTCGCGCACGTCGCGCTGGCGCTCGTCGTTCTCGTCGGTGAGATAGAGCACCGGATCGGCGTCGAGCATGCGCCGGTAGGTCTCGATCGCGTCGCGCACCGGGCGCGGGTGCGATGCGATGTAGAGCGCGCTCATGTGGATGCGATCGGGAGCAAGCCCGAACTGCTCGCGCACCCATTGCCAATCGACTCGATTGGGCGCGTGCGCCGGCTGCGCGCGCGCCGGCTCGAGGCGGCACCCGGCGCCGAGCGCGGCGCCGAGGGTGCCGATGCAGGCGAGAAAACGTCGCCGTGCGGACATCGAAGTCTTCGCAAACGAAACGGCGAGGCCCGGAGGCGCTCGCCGTTCGGGTGATCGGGCGAAGGCGCCCGATCAGTTGCGCTGCGGAGGCGTCGTCGTTCCGCTGCCGCGCACCTCGCCCGGAGGCGAACTGCTGTCCGCCGTCCCGCTGCCCGATGAGCTGCCGGACTGGCCGCTGCGCGAGCCGCTCGAAGAACCGCTGCCCATCGAACCGCGGCTCGACGAGCCGGCGCCCATCGAGGAGTCGCTGCCGCGCGGCGTGCTGCCGCTGCGCGCGCCTTGATTCGGCGCCGTCGTGCCGCTGCCGGTTGCGCCGCTGCCCGCCGATTGACCGCCGGTCGCGCCGCTGCTGCCGGTGCTGCCGCTCGTTGCGCCGCCGGTCGAGCCGGAAGTGCCACCGCTCATCGAGCCCGAGCTGCCGCGGCTCATCGAGTCCGAGCTGCCACCGCTCATCGAGCCCGAGCTGCCGCGGCTCATCGAGTCCGAGCTGCCACCGCTCATCGAGCCCGAGCTGCCGCCGCCCGCGTCGACGCCGAGCGCGGTCATCGTCTTCTGATCCAGCGTGCCGCTCGCTTGCATGCCCTGCGCCTGCTGGAAGTCGCGCACCGCGGCGCGCGTCTGCGGTCCGTAGATGCCGTCGACGGGACCCGGGTTGTGTCCCATGTCCGTGAGCTGCTGCTGCGCCTGGCGCACCGTCTCCATGTCCATCGACGACATCGAGCCCATGCTCGACGGCGAGGCCTGGCTGCCGCTCGAGCCGCCGTGGCTCGTCTGCGCATAGGCGGCCGGAACGAGTGCGAGGCCGAGCGCGGCGGCAAGAATCGAATGTCTGGCTTTCATTGAGGGAAACTCCTTGAGTACCGTTCTGGAGCCCTTGACCGGCAATCAGCGTTCCCATTGCCCGGGTGGGCCTCGAGCGCGCAACCGCGCGACGAGGCAATCGCCGAGCACGTAGAGCGACGCGGCGACGAGCACGACCTCGCCGAGCAGCGATCGACCCGGATCGGCCGCGAGCACGACGAAGCCGCCCGCCGCGCCACCCGGCGTCGTGAACAGGAACGACAACGCGACCAGGCTCGCGACGAGCGCCATCGCGGCACCGATCGCACCGGACAGCGGCGCGACGAAGCGCGCCAGGATCAACCCGGCCGCGACGAGCTGCCACACGCCGACCGCGATGCTCACCGTTTGCACGCCGGCCCACGCATAGACCCAACTCGTGAGCGGGCTGTGCAGCGCGTGCAGCGCGACGCTCTGCGCGCCCTGCGCGGTGAACGCGGCTACGCCCTGCCAAGCGAACACGAGCGCCAGCGCGGCGTACAGCGACGCGGCACCGAATGTGCGCAGCGCAGCACCCGCGCCGCGTTCTCCTCTGGACGCACGCCGTTCGCCGATGCTGCGGCGGTCGCGGTCGTAACCGGGTCGGTAGGTGTTGGCCAACGCCATCCGGCAAACCTTGCAGCCTGCTTTACGTGCGCGGCGTGAAGGGTACGGGCGGCGTCAGCACGCGGTCGATGACGTGGATCACTCCGTTGTCGGCGCCGATGTCGGTGTGCGAGGCACGCGCGTCGTTGACGCTGACGCGGCCGCGTTCACCCTCGATCATCAGCGGCATCCCGGCCATCGAGCGCACCGAGATGCGCCGCTCGCGCCAGTCACCCGCGCCGACCGTGCCGACCACGACGTGATAGCCGAGCAGCCGCTCGAGGTCACCGCGGCGCACCGGCTTCGACAAGCGCTCCGCGCGCTCGGGCGACAGCGCCGCGAACGCCGCGTCGGTGGGCGCGAAGATCGTGTAGGGCCCAGGTTGGCGCAGCAGCTTCGCAAGGCCAGCATGATCGAACGCCGCGAGCAGCCGGCCGAACTGGCCGTGCTTGCTCAACGTCGCTTCGAGGTCATCGGCGCTCGCTGCCGAGGCGAACAGCTGGGCAGCGCAAAGCATCAGCGCGGTCTTCATCGGGACCTCCTCGGGCCGACAGGCAATCGGGATGCCCGCGGTCGAGCGCGCCGCTTGCTTGGGGCAGCCCGTTCTCCGGTCCAGATCAGCAAAGGAGCATTGCGATGCATCGATACCACAGCGACTTCGACGCGGGCGACGATCTCGAGCGTGAAGCGGGCCGCTACGGCCACGAAGCGGTGAGCCGCGCCGAAGCGGCGCTCGAGACCGCGCGGCGCAACGCGCGCCGCATGAACGAACGCCTCACCGAGCAATTCGAGGCGGCACGCGACGAGGCCGCGCCGGCGCTCGAGCGCTGGGCGCACCGCGCGTCTCGGATCGCGCACCGCGGCGGACGCGCGCTGCGCGAAGGCTCGTCGCAGCTGCGCGATCGCACCGTGTACGCGTCGCGCACGGGAGTGGAGATTGCGCGCGAGCAGCCGATCAAGGCGCTGCTGCTCGCGGTCGGTCTCGTCGCGGCGGCCGCGGCCGTCTACGGCCTGATCAGGCGCTCGCGCTGATCACCGGCCGAGGTACGCGGCGCCGCGCGAGGACTTGCGCGCGGCGATCAGACCGAGCGATGCGGCCTGGAGCTTGTTGTTCAGGCCGGTCACGACGTCGCCCTTGCCCTTGGTCATCGCGTCGTAGCGGGCGGCTCAGGCGCCGTGCTTCGGGTCGGCGTCCCGCTGCGCGTGCATCCGCTCCGAGACGTACTGGGCTCGGGCTGCGGCGTCGTTCGGCCTGTCGTGCGCGAGACACCACGCGAGCAGCGCGCTCGCGCCGACGTCGACCTTCTTCGGTACCGCGCCTGCTCGGCGCAACTCGGCGAGCGAGGCACCGGCCGTCGCGGTCCACTCCTCGTAGGTGGCCTCGAAGCGCTCCGGGTCCGCGGCCGCGGCCTTGACGCGCGCCCACTCCGGCGCGCTGTACCAGACGACCCCCATCACCGGCGCGACGCGCCGGTGCGCCACCGAGCCGATGCGCCTTGCGCGCGCGGGCAGGTTGCTCATCGCGCGAGTGTCGCGCAGTCGGGCGCGAACCGCCAGCCCGCTTGACAAGCGTAGTGCCTATTTCTACGCTTGAAGCAATTGCTTCATGTGGACCCTGCTGCTGATCACCTTGCCCTCGCAGCCGAACGCGGTGCGCCTGCGCGTCTGGCGTGCGCTGAGGGCGCTCGGTTGCGCGGCGCTGCGCGACGGCGCGTACCTGCTTCCTGCCGCACACAGCGCCGCGCTCGAGGCGCTCGCCGCCGAGGTGCGCGAGCACGGCGGCAGCGCGTCGGTGGTGTCGCTCGACGCGCGCAGCCAGCAGCAGCGCGACGAGCTGGTGGCGCTGTTCGACCGCGGCGCGGCGTACGCGCAGTGGCACGCGAGCGTGCGCGAGGCGCACGCGGCGCTCGCATCGCTCGGCGAGACCGAGGCGCGGCGCCGCGCGCGCGGCCTGGCCGACGCGCTCGATGCGCTGCGCTGCACCGACTATTACCCCGGCGCCGCGGCCGAGCAGGCGCAGGCCGCGCTGGACGCGCTGCGCCGCGCCGTCGACGCGCGCTTCTCGCGCGGCGAACCGAGCGCCCGCGCCGCGCGCATGCCGCGCCGGCTCGATGCCGCCGCGTTCAAGGGCCGGCGCTGGACGACGCGCGCCCGGCCTTGGGTCGATCGGCTCGCGTGCGCCTGGTTCATCCGCCGCTTCGTCGACGCGGACGCGCGTTTCGTCTGGTTCGGCGCGGGGCGCAAGCCGCCTCGCGGCGCGATCGGATTCGACTACGACGGTGCGCGCTTCAGCCACGTCGGCTCGCGCGTCACTTTCGAAGTGATGGTGGCCGCGTTCGGGCGCGAAGCCGACGCGCGCCTCGCGCGCGTCGGACACGCCGTGCACTACCTCGACCTCGGCGGCATTGCAGTGCCTGAAGCGGCCGGCCTCGAAGCGATCCTCGGCGGACTGCGCGAGCTGCACGGCGACGACGACGCGCTGCTCGCGGCCGCGTTGCCGGTGTTCGATGCTCTCTACATGGCAACGCCGCATGGCGCCTGACGCGCCTCGGCCCGTCTCGCCGCGCGAGGCGCTGCGCTTCTGGTTGAAGCTCGGCTGCATCAGCTTCGGCGGGCCGGCGGGGCAGATCGCGATCATGCACGCCGAGCTGGTCGAGCGCCGGCGCTGGATCTCCGAGCGCCGCTTCCTGCACGCGCTGAACTACTGCATGCTGCTGCCCGGGCCCGAAGCGCAGCAGCTCGCGACCTACATCGGCTGGCTGCTGCACCGCACGTGGGGCGGCATCGCGGCCGGCGCGCTGTTCGTGCTGCCGTCGCTCGCGTTGCTGATCGCGCTGTCGTGGCTGTACGTCGAGTTCGGCGACGTGCCGCTGGTGGCCGGCGTGTTCTACGGCATCAAGCCGGCGGTGACCGCGATCGTGCTGCACGCGGCGTACCGCATCGGCTCGCGCACGTTGCACGACGCCTGGCTGTGGGCGATCGCGGCGGCGGCGTTCGTCGCGATCTTCGCGCTGCGTGTGCCGTTCCCGGCGATCGTCGCGGCGGCGGCGCTGATCGGCATCGCCGGCGCGCGCATCGCGCCGCAGCGCTTCAGCGCCGGTGGCGCTCGCGCCGCGAGGCAGACTGCCTACGGCCCGGCGCTGATCGACGACACCACGCCGGCGCCTCCCCACGCGCGCTACGCGCCGGGGCAGCTGGCGCGCGTCGCGTGCGTCGGGTTGCTGCTGTGGGCGCTGCCGCTGGCCGCGCTCGCGGTGCTGTTCGGCACGCAGCACACGCTGGTGCAGATGGGCTGGTTCTTCACCAAGGCCGCGCTGCTCACGTTCGGCGGCGCGTACGCGGTGTTGCCGTACGTGCACCAGGGCGCCGTGCTCGACCACGGCTGGCTCACGGCGGCGCAGATGATCGACGGGCTCGCGCTCGGTGAAACGACACCCGGGCCGCTGATCATGGTGGTCGCGTTCGTCGGCTACGTCGGCGGACATCTGCAGGGGCTGTTCGGGCCCGACGCGCGCTTCGCAGCAGGCGCTGCGGCGGCCGCGGTGGTCACCTGGTTCACGTTCCTGCCGTCATTCGTGTTCATCCTCGCCGGCGGTCCGCTGGTCGAGTCGACGCACGGCGAGCTGAAGTTCAGCGCCCCGCTCACCGCGATCACCGCCGCGGTGGTCGGCGTCATCGTCAACCTGGCGCTGTTCTTCGGCTGGCACGTGCTGTGGCCGCGGGGCGCGGACGGGCGGTTCGACGCGCTGTCGGCGCTGATCGCGGCCGGCGCGGCGCTGGCGCTGTTTCGCTACAAGCGCGGCGTCATCGAGGTCATCGGCGGCTGCGCGCTGATCGGGCTGGCGATCACCTGGCTCGGCATGAAAGTGCAAGCATGAAATGGGTCACCCGCGAACGACCGAAGATCGACCGCATCGCCTGCCCCTGGCTGATCGCGCGCTTCATCGACCAAGCGCCCGAGTTCCTGTACGTCTCGCCCGCGGATGTGCTGCGCGTGGCAGCCGAGACCGGCGCGATCCCGTACGACGTGGTCGGCGTCGAGCTGTCGCACGTCGGGGAGCGGTGCAGCTTCGACGCGCTTTGCGCCAAGTACCGGCTCGGCGACCCGGCGTTGCAGCAGCTTGCCGTCATCGTGCGAGGCGCCGACACCGACCGCCTCGACCTGGCGCCGCAGTGCGCCGGTCTGCTCGCGGTCTCGCTCGGGTTGTCGCGCGTTTTCGGCGACGACCAGGAGATGCTGCGCCATGGCATGGTGCTCTACGATGCGCTGTACGCTTGGTGCCGCGATGCGCGGCAGGAGCGGCACGGCTGGAGCGGTTAGGGAACCTCTGAACAAGTCCGCGCGCACCGCGTTCGCGAGAGAAACGGCCTGATGCAAGGCGGACCGCGAAGGTCGTACTCGACGTACGACAGCCGAGCGGGCCAACGCCGCAGCGGGCCGTTTATCTCGCGAACCCGGAGGGGCTGACCTTGGCGGGCGCCTGGCGTCGTTGCAGTCCTTGCAAAGGCCAACGGGCCTTTGCTGCGGCCTGCGCCTTGCCATGCATCCCGCCAAGGCCCGCCGCGGCGTGCGGGGA
>Ga0187893_10008542_pt1 | contig 16093 bp, 39 predicted proteins | sample MA1701074metaG_FD_139574 | JGI IMG/M metagenome (GOLD analysis project Ga0187893, IMG submission 139574) | White microbial mat communities from a basaltic lava cave in the Kipuka Kanohina Cave System on the Island of Hawaii, USA - MA170107-4 metaG ...
GCTTTCCTTAACACAACTTGTCCATTTTTCATTCAGTTCCTTCCAAAGCTTGTGGGCTTCTTGGAAGTCGGCGGTTTCAAGAGCAACGATGTGCTCTAGATCAGTCCTAAGAATTAAAACGCCGTAATTTGGTTTCTTTTCCTCGTTTATCACGTTTACTCCTTCTGACCTCTAGTATCACCATTCTTTTTTGGTTGTTTAGAAGAATCTTGAGAATGCTTAGCTTTGTTGTCTATTTTTGATTTAGACACTTTAGCTGCGCCTTCTTTCTTTTCTTGTTTAACTCCCAACATTGCATGAGCTACATCATCGCCAAGTTCAGATTTTAATTTCTTAGCATGGCCCGCCTGATGATCTGCTTCATGTTCTGTTTGCTCCTTTTTATCCGACCTACTTTCTTTAATCAATTTATTGATATCAGCGTCGCTAAGGTGCGGATATAGTTTCTTGATGATAAATCTATCACCAGTATCTAGGAGCGATTTCTCAACCATTAGAGTTTCCATTTTAGTTTTGGGATCAACTGGAAATTCTGGTTGTTTATACGTAACTTCTAACTTTGCTTTTTCTGAGAACCTTTTTTCACCACTTTCATTGTGATGAGTATTCCATAGTTGTTTGATAACTTGGAATAACTGTTGTTCTCTTTCTTTAAACAACTTACCTCTACGTATATTTTCTTCTATTACCCCCATTTTTTCCATCATGAGAGCGTATCCCGATGCTGCGGGTTGTTGTTCGTATTTTGGTCTAAGACCGTGATTAATCCTAATCATATCTGTAATAGAATGAATAGTTTTAACCAACCCTGTAATATCAGCAGAAGGGTGAGCGAATTTAAAATCGCCTTTCTCTCCTACTGCGATTGCGGTATCAGGGCCAAGGCTGAAACCAAGTGCATTAGCATCAGCGTTTCCGTCTCTGAAAATCCCGAATCCAGAATCGAAGGTTCTAAATTGACCTCCAGGGCCGAATCCGCTTACTCCGCTAAAGCCCCCAAATCGGCTTTGTGCAGAGCCTCCCTTCAACTGGTTGAAATCATCAACTGGACGACCTTGGCGAATAGCCGTAGGTCTTTCCACGCCACTAACCACAGGGACTCCGAATGACTGGAATTTCGCAATATGGTTTAGATCGGTGATCCTCATATTTACAGCATGGTTAGCGTAAATTAGAGGTTCGTTGATTGGAAGGAAATAATAGTGCGCAGGGTCAGCATTGAAGAATGGAACGGCAGGAATAACACCATACGGATTTTTAGTCTCGTAGATTTGTCCCTTTACGTCCTCTACTCTGTGCCCCTCAGGACTCCAATAAATTCTGTTAATAGATTGTAGTTGTGCAATATTAGTTACTTTACCGTCCTTGCCTGCCTTGGCTTCAGCGTCATTCTGACCATAGCTTGAAGGACTAGGGATGGTAGCAGCAATTCCTCCACCAGAAATGCTCCCACTCATATTTCCTGTTCTTGATTGAAAACCTTGAAATTTTGTTCCAAATCCAATTAGCAACTCGGTTATGTAGTACGGTGATGCTCCGTGACGAACGTCATAAACGCCGCCATGCATCAAGTCTAAATGAACCTTTCCTGGTTCAGTTTTATCTACAAGCTTTCCGGTATCTTCATTGACGAAACTCACTTTAATGAGAACTGTACCTAATAGTTTACACCATCGGTCTGTTCTATCCATTATAGCGTTATATCGACATTGCTTCATAATTTCATCCCAAAGCTTTTGGTCTTTTGGGAGTGCTTTGCCGCTATCTTCATCTACTACTTGGTATATAGGCTCTTCCCTATACAAAATAGAAGTTTCATCAATAATTTCTTTAGTAAGGTTTACAGGTAGAATTTGTTGTTTTTCTGGGTTCCTAAATTGTCGTACTAGGTCCAGCCAAATAAATTCATCTTGTCTACCTTCGTAGAAAGCTAAGGCTACTTCAGTAATCCATTGTCTATAGTAAATATCTTCATAAAGATAAATACCAATGGAACTCAAGCCTCCTAGTCTACTAGTTGGATGATTTGATATTCCTAAATTAAATGACATCTTTTTATTCCTTATCCACTCTTGGATTTAAGGCGATTAGTCTCTACTAATCTACTTAAAGAAGTTCTACGGGTCAGATTACGGCTTCTGTAAATCCTTTCGGACCAGAAGACCTCAACGAACGCTTAGTACCGTACTGACGTGTGAGGAGCGCTAATTGTGAGAACTACAATTCGTAAATCACAATTTGCTAAGCCATCACCGTTTGTAGCCGCCGTAGAGTTAATTAACACTTGCTTTCGCCACGTCCGCCAGATTTAGGAAGAGCACAGTCAGAACCACCATTAACACCTGCTACTCCCTCTGGAGCATCTTGTCGGGGTAGTGACTTCTTCTTATGATCTGGTTTCATTCGCTGCTCGTCGTTCTTTGGGTATTGGAACGGACCAGCAGGCTCTTTATGTTGCATACTGGGCTTATGCTTTGGGGGTTTGGATTGATCCATTTCCCCAGCAGAAGCTGGACGAGGAGCTTTCATGCCTTTCGACTTATAGGCCGAAAGACTTTCATCGACTTTCTTTTTAGCCATTTGAATCTCCCTGTTTTAGCTTTTTACCTTTGCCTTTAAATAGCATTGGTTTGTCTTGCTTATAATCAATTGATTGTTTTGCTTTTCCAAGATAGCTACTTTTATCGCTTCCTTTTTCGCCTTTGGCTTTATTCATAGCGCTAGCTACAGCCATAGCGTAAGAGGAACCGATTCCTCTGCCACTTTGCGTGGGCCAGGGAGCAGTCTTGGTATCAGAAAGGCTGTTTCCATCTACGGACTTTCCAGCCTTTTTATTAGATTTTTTTGCCATTATTCTAGCCCTCTCTCTTTTAACCACTTTTCGATAAATTCATTAACTTTGTTTAGTTTCTCGGCGTTCGTAAGTTTACTATAATTCTTGTTATTGCTTGCTCCAGAAAATTCTGTATATACAGCAGCATATAAAGCGTTACAGATTGTGTCCTTACGGGCGACAGGCTTAAGCTCATCTTTATCAATAATAAAGTGGCAGTTCTGTCTATAGATATATTGTTTCATTATTTTACGCCAATAGTGAGTCTTCCTGATCCACCAGTTCTAGTAACTCTAATAACTTTAATGTTATGAGTATTATAGCTAACTAGAGCATCAGAGGATACTGCTGTAGCAGCTTCAAATACTGTACCATTAAGAGATACTTCCACGTTACAAGCTAAATCTCCATTTCGTTGATATGAGATTTTAGAAGCAACCATACTAAGACTAATAGTCTCAGTTGTAGTAGTACCATCTAAAGTACCAGTAGACACTAAGTCATCAATACCTACTGGCTGACGTAATCTTTTTACTTCATCTTTTTTGTATGCCATTATTGTATTCCTTTTACTACGGTAAAATGTCTTCCAGTATCATGAAAGAGATAAACAAGTAAATATCTTAGTGAGTCCAATAAACCTTCGTAACCTTCTGGAGTTTCTTCGTAGTCTTCTTTAAGTCCGCCATTTTGGGTTTTCTTGAAGACTGCTGTACTGAGAGCATATATAAGGTTTACACAGTTTCTAGTAATGAACAGTTTAGGTTCAGTTACTGGATCGCCATTTTTATCTAAAGATGGTTTTCCTTTTGGATCAAATACTGGATGTCGCAACCATAGTCGCATCATATTACAGCCAGTTTCTCTATCTTGTTTTAGTCCTACTGGAGTACGATTCAAAACTGATTTAAAATCGTCCCAAGCAGCTCTTCCATTTAGTTGTCTTTGTTGTCCACTAATATCAGCTACAATTTGGTTAAACTTAATCTGCTCCATATTTACAGAGCCTTTTCCTTCTTTTTTCCAAATGTCAAAGGCGTCTCTTGTGAGAAGCAATTCTTTATCTAAAATCTGCTGAGCCTGCATGTACGTAGTAGTGGCAGGAGTGAATCTTTCATCAAAAACAATTACATCTCCATATTTGTTCACTTGAGCAAAAATGGTAGATGCGGGTTTTGCGTAGTTGTGGTCACACGCAGCGAATACTGGACCTTCATCAGGATGCCAAATATAATCAACTACGTTTGGATTTAGTACTTTTTCTGTAACTTCTGTTACAAACCCTGGAAAACAAACGTCCTCTACAGACTCAAAGTCAGCGAGGTATTCTTGTTTAAACTTAGAAATTTTTCCAGACAAAACTGCTCGTCTATAGGCAGCATCAATTTCATCTTTCGACTTCTCTGGACTCATCGAAATCATAGGATTGTCATAGCTCGTTCTTTGGAAAGAACTCCAATCCATCAAGTTATTATCTACTCCTGTTTCTGGATCAAATACAACTTGAAGTTTTCCTTCTCTTTGTTTACGGCCCGTTTGACCGAAAAGGAAAATTTTATAAAAGTGATTTTTTCCTCGTGGAGTAGAAATAAAAACAGCACTACCTGATTTATCCATCAACGTAGGCTGTAACATTTGTACCCAAATATCTTCTAGATGCACGTTAAGTGCTGCCTCGTCAATAATGACCAAATCGCAGGCTTCACCGGCTAGCGAGTCTGGGTTTTCCATTGACTTAGCTTCTAGTACAGAACCCCAAGGAGTTTCTAAGTAATAGTCCCCTTTTTGGTTTCTGGCTCGTCCTCCTCCAGGTTTCCCTGGTTGGATGATCTTTAATTGATTTACCAAGATACTATAAAGTTCTCGGAATACTTTTTCGCAAAGGCTATAGTCTGGAGCTACGATCCAAACTCGTCTATTTTGTTGCATCAAAACGGCAAGAGCCATCAAGGAAGTAAGAAGAGTCTTACCCCAACGACGGCCACAGGCGAGAACTTTAAATCTTGCAGGGTCAGTTACAACTTCTAAATGACCAGCATGAAGCGGCTGAAGTAGCTTACCTTGTACTGTGCGCACTTTTTCATCGTGCAGCCACTGAGCAAGTGCTTCTATATTTAGGTCATGTATTCGTAGAGGTTTTCCCTCTATGTTGTATGACGGCTCGTCCGTTTGATACATTATTCGCCTTTTTTAGGACTATGAAGGATCTTATTGATCTCTCTATATTTATCAGCAACCTTGTCTGTAAGCTCAACTTTTTCTGAATAATCTCCAGAAAGCATAAGCCAAATCTTAGCTGCTTGAGTGTCTTTATCCATACCACGTTGAAAAAGAGAATTAATCATTAGCGCTCTCTTCTCTTGGCTGAATAATTGAGATCCTCTAATTTTTTCCCAGACGGCATCATCCCAACCTTTTTTCTTCATCCACTCGCTTAAACCACGAGGACGATTTGGGATACTATCTAATAGCAACTGCTTTAGTTCTGGTTCTTCTTGATACCTAGTCTCAATCTCTCTTTTAAGTTCCTCTGCCAATTTAGGCATTGTTGGGATCTTGTCAGGATTGACGATCTTGTGGGTCGCTATAATTTCTTGCAAGATTTCTTGCGTGATAGTCCAGTCTGAATTAGGATTGCTCAACTTTTTAACGGCCCTAACAGCTTCTAGCTTTGTAATAGCTTTCTCGCCTCTAGCTACCATTTCGTTGTCAACAGATTCAGGTTTATCTTGATTTTCTTTTTTTACTTCGTCTGACATTTTTAGTTACCTTAGTCTCTACATCAGCAACAAATTTGCCTTTTAGTTTATTATTTGATAGCTTTGCCGCTTGTTTCTTTTTAGCTACCTGCGACATCACTATCTTCCTTTTTCTTTTTACCTGTCTTCTTTGTTTTGGAAATATCTTCCGCTTGTTCTACAGGCTTCGCCTGTTCAGGCATCTGTATGACTAGTTGTTCAGGGTGTTTCAAAAAACTAGTGTTGCACTTTCTATTCATACAACGTCTAGGCTTCAAATCCGCCCACTCAACAATTACAGAAGTTTCCCAACCACAATTCTTACAAGTATACTTAATTCTACCAGTACTCATTAGGTTGTCTCCTCGGTCTAAATATAAAAAGGAGGGGGCAGTGCAGAACTACCCCTCTCCAAAGAACCTCAAGTAGAACTTGAAATTCTTAACGAGAGGAAAGAATATCCCCTCAGGTAGGAGCTTTTGTGGTGAAAGCCTAACCTGTCGGGCATCTACAAGACCATATCGAAATTAGCATCCCCGAATAGCTATCGACTTCGGTCATTGTAGGAATTCGTTGTATCGTAAATTCCGTAAACCTTTTATCCACTGAAGGCATCTAAGGTCAGAAGGTTATTGATTTATTTTAGCAACTGAATTCTTTAACTGCGCCATCCGGCACCAAACCCACCCTTTTTAGACTGTCGGGATTTACAACTACTGCATAGTTGCCAAATGAGATCCTATAAAGTAACTTAATTCCTTGACGTGCCAGTTCATGTTTGATTTGGCTATATGTTTCGTCAGGTAGTATACGTCCCTTATGATCGGGGATAGGTATAATCTCAAATCTATCCGATTCAGCTAAAATGGTATAAAATTTCTCCTCGAATTCTTGTAAGCCATTTAATAGCTTAGCATATTGTTCTTGATCTAACGTTACAAACTCAGTGTCCTTAGGTTTCTTTTTTGGCATAATATCCTTTAAGATTGAACCTTTACAGAGAGTCTGTACTCTCTAATTATGTATATACCTTGTCAAGGCCGAACTCTATTTCGTCCGCCTTTTGATATACTATCTTTCACAAACATAGACTGTAAATTATTGAAATTACAAGCTTTATTTTTCTTATTCCTTCTGTACTTTCTCATGTACAGTTTCATATAATCTTTACAATTAATCATATAAAATTTTAAATAGGTCAGTCGCCTCTTCTTCTGGTACTACCCTTCCTAAGTGTCTAAGCTGACCATGTGATACGCCATACTTTCTTACGGTATCGTGAAATCCTCCATCAGGATAATACACTTTAAACATACTAGCTATGTCATAAGTAGCTTGGCCATTAGTGGTAACTTTATTAGTAATTCTATATATTTGGCCATTTTCTGTTACTAAATAGTCTCCTGGCTTTATTCCTCGGCTACTCACCATATAACAACTCTAACATTTCTTTGTTAAATTGTCTACCTAAAGGTACTAGCTGGCCTGTAGTTACTAGCTTATGAGGTACAAATGACGGGTCGAGAGGTACTTTTCCGCTAAGATTCTTCAGGTGCTTGACTGTGAAACCTTCACCATCAGCAGATAGAATGTATACGATTGTCTTGTATCCTAGAGAACTATGCAATAATGCATAAGTACCTGGAATTATTGGACAAGTATTATCCATATAGCACCAAAATAGACTCCAAACGGTCTCTTTCCGTTACTTCTTTGGCGTCTTCAATTTTTATGAATACGGCAGGACCGCCAGAAAGGATGGTTTCTATGATTGACTGGTTCTCATTTAAAGGGTAAGCTTCAAATACTTCCCAATGCTCATGAATATTGACCATCTTATCCCTAAGATTAGTAATACCTACCACCACGAATAGCTGCCCTTCGTACTCGATTATACGAAGTTTCATAGTTTGTCCCTATATAAGGGTAACTATTTAAAATGTATCTACTTTGTCAAGGAGTGTAGAGAATCTCGCCTAATTCAGAGTCTATAGGCGTTATAATGTCTTCTAATAATACTGGTAATGAAAATTGATATGTCAAGGCTTGGACTGTACCTTTTTTTAAATGCTCCTCATATGGATAGATAAAAGCTTGATATACGTGTTTTCCCGACATTTGTAAAATAACTTCTACAACGTCACCTTTTACGTAAGGATAACCAAAGTTCTGTTTAAGAACCGCTTTAGTCTTTATTGTCGTAAAGGATTCTGGCGACTTCGGTATCATCAGTTGCGGGAAGGACATGATACTCCTCAGGATATAAACGTGGGGTGGTGTTATAAACCTTACCATTTTCAGCTTTATACTCAATATTCATGTAATTTCGATCCATTTTAAACCCAGTAACCTTCACCCAAGCTCCTTCTGGGATTTCTGGGTGCCCCTCAAAATTGTGTTCTGGGTCAGGCAAAACGGGAGCAATAGTCTTCTTTAGCTGTATATACTGTCCAATTCTAGGTCTAGGGGGTTCTTGTATTTGATACCCCATAGGTAGTAAAGACCAGTTTTTAGCGTGAAAGGGTAATTTCTTTTTATTATCCATATAATAGTTTCATCATCTCCTGATTTTGGATAGCTTCTAATTGGTTTACGTCTAAATACGTACCTATTCCTAGAGGCTTTCCTAGATAGTATAATTCTATCTCTAATCTTTTAGCGTTGCAAAAACCAGAAACTCGGCACCAACGGTCAATTTGCTGACTAGGAAATTTAGTTTTAACGAAATGGATATCTTTAATTAGCACGAAATCTCCTCGTTTGAAGTTAATCATTGGCGAATAACACCTTACTCATCTCTGTTGGTGGTAAAACTTCTAGTTGAGCTATAAAACTCCTGGCAGCGTCACTATCTTCTCTAAAGACAACTCTACGGCCATCTTTAAGTTCAATCCATAGCTTAAGGGTAAATCCTATTTTATAGTCTGGATTTTCGTCCATCATAACTTTTATAACTTCAGCTACATCACCTTTTTTTGCTAGGAATTCTTTATGAAAAACAAACCCAGCATGAAATCTAATTAAGCAACCGTCGTAAAATCTATTCACTTTGCCCATCGTCGCCCTCGTTAAATAGGATTTGGGCCATTGCGTCGGCTGGAAAGAACATTCTGTCTGCGTAAGATACTGCGAAAACTTCTGTTCTTGGGTCATTAAAAATTTCATCGTTCTCGCCTAATATCTCTAAATAATAACATTCCATCTCATTTTCTACTCCAGCAGGATAACCAGGACCAACTTGAGTAATTCTACCCACTTTACCTCTACAGTTTAGGATTTGGCCTACTTGGTACTTAGCTTTCACTCTTATCTCCGTAGAGGATTAATGCTGCCTCTGGTATTCCTTTTTTAGTGTAGTTCTCATAAAGCATATCTACATCTATGACTACAATATCACCAGTTTCCACATCTTGCAACTTAATTACATCGTTGGAAACCCAATGGAAAATCTTATACAGCTTTAGCACTCCTGCTGCTATGTAAGGTCTTACGATATCGCCTTCGTCATATCTTTCATCGTTCGGCATAATTTTTCCCGTATAGGATTTGAATTATATCTGGAGCTAGTTCTAGGTGTTTAGGTTCTACGTCTAAATGGTCTGGGAAGTAGACATCAGCTTTACGGCGTCTTTTTTGTTTCTCAATTTCGTGCCTAGCCTTATCTTCACTTATAGGAGATATTCTAATTTTAATTCTACCATGATCCAATAGATCAGTAACTATCCAAAAGGCCGGAATTAAGTCAAAAGTCACTGGCAAGTACCCTAAATACTCAAAGGGTCTTGTAAGTGTAACAACTTGACCTACTTCAAAGCTATGGCCTCTTAAGAGGTTCTTGATATACTTAATCATTAATCGTCAACTGTATCCTCTAAAATATCAAGCAAATCACTAAGTTTGCCTGTTCTAAAAGCTGATTGAACTTTATTCTCATATCGGCTCATAATAGATTTAGTCGTTTTCGGCTGTCCTGCCCGTTTAAATTGATCTAATAGGTCTTTTGGGGCTTCTTCAGGTAAAGAATCTTCAGTGATCTCCCTAGCTATAGGAAGGGGTCTAGGACGGCTTATTTGAGGCTCTGGCGAGACTTTAGGGGTTGGGGCAGGGGTAGGGCTGGAAATCTCAACCTGGGGCCTTTCTGGAGGTTTTACGGCCAATGTATTCTCATATACGACATATTCGTCCCCAGTTTTAAGATCGTGGAGCTTATATTCGTTCATTGATCCAAAAGTATCTTCAATTACCTCAACAATTTCAACCTCTTTGCCATAATGAATTAAATGCTGTCCGGTGGTAAATTTAGGTTTCACTATATAAAACTCCTGCTAGGTCTGACTCTGGAACCTCTTCCCATCCCCACAAAGGTCCAAGCCATACAGTTTCGCCATTTTTAAAGTTTCCGTGAAGCGGCAAAAATACATTTCCGCTGATTACCTGAACTTCGTAATCTCGCTTCCTAGTATGATAGTCTATACTAACGTCTATTACTTTGACAAGTACTTTTTTATCCTTGTGGTATAATAGAGTTCCTTTAGGTATGCTCATTGTACAAAACCTCTGCCAGTTCGCACTGACTAAAACAGTTACTAAAGGCGCAGGTAGAATATTGAACTAGGGTCTTTCCGTCTTCCGAAAACCAGCTTTTTATCCCAGGAGCTACATCTTTGGGGATGTCTACCCTGTAAACCCCGTTAGCGTGTTTAGAGGGTTCGCCGCTCAAAACGCCGCAAATCCAACGCCCAAACTGCCCTTTAGTAAGTAACTGAATAATATATTTAGGATTCTTCTTATGTACAAACACCATTCCAGACTTATACTTAGGATTATTTCTAGTATACTTAACCTTCATTTTTAACCTCTACAATAGGACCATATAATAGCTCTATACTTTCTTTGTCAAAAGCCTCTTTAATCCTAATAGGCATTCTAGGTTGAGAATACTCTCTTTGGTATACAACTAGATCAATAATTGCCTTCTGAGCTAACTTTTTCCATACGTTCCTAAAACTACCTTTTAGCACTGTACCGGAGGTAGAATCGTAAAAATATGCATCATTATCAACATCGGAGTTAAGATACTTAGGCTCTTTAAGAGCTTCGTCGATCTTCTCCCTAACGTTCTTCAACATATCATTAATCTTCGGATTGTCCATATAACGTCCTTATGTAATCGGGGTTTCCGCCTTTAGGAACTCTAATGGCCTTTAAAATAGAAATTCCTCTGTGTTTATTATTTTCTATATTTACCCCTGCAAGAGGATGAAGCCTAGTAACCTCATAAATTCTATCTTCAACAAGAACCCAGTCTCCTATTTTAATGTCAGATCCCGTTCTTAAATTATACATCAAATCTTGAATTTGCTTAAATTGTTCTGGAGAAACTAGTAATTCACTGGGATAGTTACCTGTATTATGAGCTAACCTATCTATTGTATTTTTAATGTGGTTTAGATCTAACACGTCACCTTGTACGTCTGTATCTTTGTTCCTGCTCACAACTATCGAAACTCCATTAAATATCGGAATATTCACCATAAAGTAACTTTACCATATCTTCTGGCAGATTGTCAATAACTTCATTATCATAGTCATCTAAATACTTATGAGGGAAACTCCAACCCTCATCCATACCATCTTCTTTCAAAATATTGACTATATAGGTTTCAGCCCAAACTTCTAGTATTAGGTAATATCTATTAGGATTTGTCACCATTACGACGTTTCCTACCTGGAGCTTCGGCTTCGGGGTCTTCTGCATACAAAATCCTTGCTAATTCACAATCTGTTAAAGGGATTAGATCATTACAAAATTCTGTAAATCTTGCGTGATCCATCGTTAAAACTTCATCGAATACCCTGGTCATAAGCGTATCTGATGGGTCTCGTAAACTCATGCCTACTTCATAGAAAGGCTCCACTTCTAACCGTTCCCTGTGATCTATTGGGGCAAAAGTAGGATCATAAAACCCTCTTCGTTCCACATTTCTATCACGAACTAGTACCGAGTGAACATGAATCTCCATGTACTCCGTTGGTACAAACCCGAACCATTTCTCGAAGTTTTGTGGAATCATCCACCCCAATTTACTTCTTAATGGGTTCTGCATCTTCCTCTACCTCGTCGTCTATGTACAAAATCTCGTTATACTGCATCCTGGTGTCCGCTTCTTCTTTCGTGACCCAATCGCTCAACTCGAATATCTTGCCCACGAAACTCTGTATAATCAGCCCCCTCAACTTGGCTTTCCGCCGATTTTTGTCCTTGGGGAGCTTCATTCCGAATTGTTGTTCTGCGTCCTTGTGGCTCAGGATTTCGGACATAATTTCCGCCTGCCCGTCCCAACCCAAGGCTCCCGTCCCGATTTTGTGAGCTTCGGCCATCGCCTGCCAAAACTCCTTTTCCTTACCCACTTTCGGAGCCAAAACCTTCCCTTCGGCTTCCAGCCGCTCGAAATAGTCCAGTTCTTTATCTTTCTTTTTCTTCTTCGCCATACAACAACCTTAACATTTCTTGATCTTTTATTAAAGACAAATCGTCTTTTTCGACCATTTTTATCGCATCGGCAACGTCGTCCTTCTTAGTTCCATAAATGACCATAACTGAATATCTGTCTCCGTTATCGTATTCTTTGACGACGAATCCGACCTGTCCGGTCGATTTGATGCCGACCCATACACCAGTGTATATATTCAGTCCCTGGAACTTACCGTTCATCTCGAATAGCCTTTTTAGCTTCTCTTCTAGCTCTTTTTTTGATAGGTTTCTTCCAAGAGGGGACCAATTGGGCATCACATCCCCAGCACCAATAAACGCCTTTTGTAGCCCCATAAGGTAATATTTTTTGAGTTCTTTTAAAGGAAACATGATCTTTATTCTTGCAAACTTTCTTTTTCTTCATAAAGTACCTTTACTAATTCAATTTCATGCTCTTCTAGTATCAAAATTTCTCCTTCTATAGGTTTATGAAAATGTACACTTTGTTGATGAGAAGCGCCTCTAGGAGCATAATAAAAGCCTAATCTATCAGCTCTAATTTCAAAACTAGCAATAATATCAAGCTTTTTAGCCTTCACGAAGAAGATACCAGTACCCACTTTAACTTTAGCTAAGTAAGTATCTATTGTCTCCCTAGTAACCATACAACACCTGATAAAACTCAGGCGCTAGGTTAATACTATGCTGCATTTCCCATAGAGTCATATTAGTGTGTAAACGTTCATTTAACTCTAAATTAGTAGTACTAATCCATTTAATACTAAAAATAATACCTTTGTTTGTATTAGTAGCTTCTGTTAAAACTCCTATGCAACCTGACCACTCTATTACAGTTCCTACTTGAAACAATTTAGTTCTTGACTTTAGGTTCACTCTACGCTCCGGTTTTCCTTTATAATTGATATAAAAGCTTAAACAGCTTTCCTGGTACTTTACCTATAATCTGATACCAGCCTTGCTTTAAGTTATAGTTAAATCTACATAGGTCAATAGTGCTACCATCACTAAAAACTACGTTATAGTTGCCTGATACTTTCTCTTCGTAGTTTACTGCTACCACTACTAGCTCTTTAGCTCCTCCAGCAGAAGCTAATTTCTTAAAGGCTATAATAGTTCCTATAGCTGGTCTAGGTGGTTTCACTTAGTTTCCCCGTAGAGTATAACACTTTACCTAGTTCATTCTCTGTAGGTCCTTCTACTAGTTGGTCTACTGGTATAGCTGCTTGATTAATATCAACTGACATAATAGGGCTCATTATGGCTTCTGCTCTAGACCTGTACTGGATGAACCTAGCCATTATATGAGGGTCAGGAGTCCATTCAAACCATACTACAGCGTAATCTACGTAATCGTTCTTACTCTTTAGAAAAGCGTTAGCTATGTGAATTACTTGAACTTTTAAGTTAGTGTCTTTGATGTAAGCATAACATTCGTGATAAAAAGGATTTTTATTAACTAATGTAATCATGTTATGACTCTAGCATAACTCTAGCCCGTTTTCAATTTTTTTTAAAATTTGGATTTGACCTTAAATTAAGTACTGCTTTCATAGCTACTACCATTTCATCATGAGTTAGGTGTTCACCTTTAATAGAATTACAAGAATAACAACAAGGTACTACATTACTTACAGTATAATCTTTAGAATTATCTTTCCTATCTAAAGCCGTACCTCTTTTAATATCAGCTAAACTACAAGAACAATAATGGCATGGTTGAGATATAAGCTCTATCCATTCTTCTTTTTTTAATAAAAATTGATAACCTCTAGCTTTTACTCTTTGTCTTACTATCTGATATCTTTCAGATAAATTGCCTGATTTAATTCTTTGTTTTCTTTTAATTTTTTGATAAGACTTCTCGCAATTCTTACAAATCCATCTAGGGTATATTTTACCATTCTTTTCAGTTTTCATTCTAAACTCAATTAAAGGTTTAGAAATATTACATTTAGGACAAACTTTATCACTCATGTTGCCCTCCTTCATTCCCCTTAATGTATCATATATGTAAACCCAATAAAAGTAAAATTTTTGGTATTTGAGGGTCCGGTGGGGGTTAGGGGGAGGTGACGGTTTTTGACCGTAACCCCTTCCCTAACTAGGTTGGCACGATTATTGCCCTTAATATTACTTTAACAATTGCTTATACTTTCACTAATATAAACCCTTCACTTTCTAACTTGTGAACACTTCCATATTTTGCTACAATATCACTCAAGGTTATAGGTCTAGAAGTAATTCTAGAACCATTACAATAAATATGATACATATTAACTCCTATTCTTATGCTACCTTTCTAGTCTTAGTAGTAGCTCTAAATTTACTACCAGAACTAGCACTATTTCTACGCTCAATACTAGGCATACTTTCACTAGCAATAACTTGGTTTAGTACTTCTAGCACTAGCTCTAGTTCAGTATCAATACAAGCCTTCATATTTAAGTGTGATTCATACAACTCTAAGCATTGCCTATCACTAGTAGCTATATCAGCACTACTACGCTCTATACCCATACCAGCTAGCTCTATACGTCTAGCCTCTACAGTATCTAGCCATGCTTGCTTAGTCTTTAAGTACCCTATAATCTGTTCTCTAACGTGTCTTGTTAGTAGTTTATGCTTTAGCATACGTACTCCTATCGTTAGTAGCCCGACCTTAAGCCTTTACAATAACAGAGTAACCAATATTCTCCCATTTGTAAAGCTCCATACCTTCCACTACTGCTAGGGCATTCATTCTATTGGTTACTATTACTTTCTTATTATGGTCTATTGTGTACTTCATACTAGTATATATATGCATAGGCCATGCCATAGCTAAGCTATTGTTATTACTAGGTCTAGTTTCTAGAATCTTGTCTAACTTGTGTACAAATTTAGGGTTTTTCCATATTCCTATTACATTACTCATACTTAACCCCTGTAGAACTTTTAGTCATATGTGACGTTCTTGGTCACTTTATAGCCTCTATACTACATGCCTATAGTGCTAAGTACGGCTATAATTGCTATTACATATCCTATTAGTAGGTCTAATTCTTGCATATATAATCCTATTAACCCTATCTCACCGTGAGAGTAGGGCTAGCCTAGCAGGGGGGGGGGTATACGGCGCTAGACTAACCCTACCCTTTTGTGAGAGAGGAGTAGTTACACTTGAATACTATTGCTACAAGTATGCCAAGTAAAACTAGCTCTAATATCATTATATATAGTAGCACTGATTTTAGCGTTAAATGTAGAACTAGTTTACGCAATATAAGTAAAACAGATTTTAGAGCTAATTATAGTGCTGATTTTACTAGCATTACTTTAAAGTGTAGAACTATTAGTCAAATATCAATACTTATACAGTGTATTTTAGCTCTAAATAGTGGTTTTAGTATTAGATTTAATAGTTATATCAATAAGTTGAGGGAATCTGAGGCTAAAACACTGGTATTGTTAGATATTCTAAAACTAACACTTATCCTAATAATAAGTTTAGTAATACCAATAGGTTACGTATTATTAACTATACCTCAAAACATGGCATTACCATTGCAGTTACCTAGATACAACTACCTGCAATAGTGCTGGTATAGGAGCTAGTAAAATGAACACTCAAAGCGGATATAAGTTAGGTAAAGACGGTAACAAGACTAGAGCCTTTCTAAGGAGTCTATTAAAAGCTAATAGACTAGAAGCAAGGCAAACTTATTATGACTACTATGATAGTTGTCACGCTCCTATTGAAACTCCTAACGCTGAATGGAGACCAGCTAACGAGCTATTACAACCTAGAGACCTACTAAAATCTAGTGGTTATCTAATTGAAGCAGTTCACGCCTACGAAGACTTAACCGTACTTTATAAGTTGTCTACAGGTTATAAAACCTTGGAAGTTAGGACTAAGCAATGAATTCTAACCTAAATACCTCAAACACTGAGTTAGATATAGTATTTTTACCTTGCAATAAACCCGATAGGGAAAATAAACCTAAAGTTATGGTATTTGAAAAAAATAATAACGTGCCCCAAAAA
>Ga0187893_10008543_pt1 | contig 16092 bp, 23 predicted proteins | sample MA1701074metaG_FD_139574 | JGI IMG/M metagenome (GOLD analysis project Ga0187893, IMG submission 139574) | White microbial mat communities from a basaltic lava cave in the Kipuka Kanohina Cave System on the Island of Hawaii, USA - MA170107-4 metaG ...
AGGGCATGTGGTCTTAGGTCCAGCGGGAAGCCACATGCAGATTCGCCTACAGCCACGCGGGTTTCCGGTGGTCGGGCCGCCCGGATTTGAACCGGGGGCCTCCTGAACCCCATTCAGGCGCGCAGTTCGTCATGCAATCGCTGAAACCCTGTCAGGACGCGCGTTTCGGCGCCTGCGCCGCCGGCGTGCCGGCCGCTGTTGCCTTGGTGTTGCCTTTCCGTGGAGCCACCTGGGCCCGGAGCCAGGCGTCCAGCCGCTCGCCCATGCCCTGAAACGCCCCGGCCATCAGGTGGCCGTAGGTGTCCATCGTGGTGCTGATGCGCTCGTGCCGCATGCGCACCTGGATGGCCTTGGCGTGCTCGCCCATCGCGATGAGGTGCGTCGCCGTACTGTGGCGCAGCGCGTGGAAGCCGACGAGCGGAATCTGGGCCGCCTTGAGGTGGCGCCGAAACACGCGGCCCAGGGTGTCGGGGTCGATCGCCTTGCCCGCCTGATTGCGAAACACGTAGGGCTGCGCCGGATCGTCACCCGCCGGCAGCGCGAGGAGGGCCGCCACCACGGAGGGCGACACGTCCTCGATCACCGCGGCGGAGCCTCTCGTCTTCGGCGCCGTGTCGTGCACGATGTAGCCCGCGCCGCGCGGTTCGCGGATCCGGCTGGCACGAATGCGCAGGCGACGGTGCGTCAGGTCGAGATCCTCCCACCGCAGCGCCAACACTTCGCCGCGCCGCAGGCCCGCGTTGATGGTCAACGCGTACAGCGTCCGGTACGGCTCCTCGGCAACGGCCTGCAACCTGTTCACCTGCTCGGGTGTCAGGTAGGCGACTTTGCCCTCGGCACGCCGCGACTGCGGCAGCGCGCGGACCTTGGCCGCCGGGTTCTTGACCAGGGCGCCGCGCTCCAGGGCATCCGCCAGGATCATGCGCAGCACATCGAGGGTGGCGTTCATCGTGCGCACCGACAGCGCCTGCGGGGCCTTCTTCTGCTTCGGGTGATGCGGCCGCGCGACATGCGTTCCAACGAGGAAGGCCTCGATGCTCTCTCGGGTGATGACGCCGAGGCGCGCGGCGCCGAAGGTCGGCAGCAGCCGCTTGACCGCGTCCTCATAGCTCTCGAACGTCTTGGGCCGCACGCGCGGCGGCCGCATCCGTTCCAGCCAGTTGGCCGCGGTCTCGTCGAAGCGCTGCGTCTGCGACGGCGGCAGATGCCGAATGCCCAACTGCGCCTCTGCCTCGCGCTGCGCCAGCACCCGTCTCGCCAAGCGCCGGCCATCCTCACCGGCGCCGATCGTCTGGCGCATGCGCCGGCCGGTCGCATCGACATAGTCGACGAACCAGGTCTTGCGCTGTGCGTTGAACCGATACTGGCCCATGCCCTCACCCTCCCAATCCCCTGACACATCGGTCGTAGTCTCTCTGCAGATCGTCCTCGTCGAGCCGCCCGTAGATGGCCGACACTGGCCGCACGTCGGCATGGCCCATCAGTCGGGCCGTGGTCTCCAGCGGCATGCCGCTCGTCTTGCACAGCCGCGCGAAGCCGTGCCGCAGGATGTGCGGCGTGAGCGGGTAGGGCAGGCCCGCCCGCCGGCCTATGGCCCTCACGGCGTCCTGCATCACGCGCACGCTGCGCGGCGCCTCCGCGTGCCAGGCACTCGCAAAGATGTGACACTCGGCCGGCTCTCGTGGCGCCGCGGTCCGGCGGGCCACCTCCATCTGCGCCGTGAGCTGTCGCGCCACATGGACCGGGAACACCACCGTGCGCGCCTTGTTGCCTTTCCCATGCGCCACGTAGGCCCTCCGCTTCTCCACGTCCAGGTGTTTCCACTGCAGCGCCCGCAGCTCCGAGATGCGCAGGCCGGTGAAGTAGAGGACCTCGATGAGCAGCGTCTCGTCCGGCGTCCGACAGGCCGCGCAGATCTGCTCGAAGTGCTCCCGCGTCGGGGCCGGTTTGTACCGGATGCGATAGCGAGGCTTCTCTACATCGTCGCAGGGGTTGGACCGGATCAGCCGCTCGTGCCGGCGCAGGAAGTGAAAGAACGCCTTGAGGCGGCTCAGGGTGATCGCATAGGTTCGGGGCGACTGCATGGCGCCGTCGAGAAACTGTGCGACGTGCTCGGCGCCGAGATACTGCGGCGCGATCGCGGGGAAGGCGGCGACCAGCTTCCGGGCCACCCACGTGTAATTGGCGATGGTCCGAGGGCTGTAGTCTTGACGCCGGAGTCGGGCTTCGAAGCGCGCCACGAGCTCGATGCCCAGCAGTGGGGCCGAGGAAGCTGTCTCGGTGGTTGGAGTCTCCAAAGATCGCCCGTCATTCATCGCGGCTCTTCTCCCATCCCCCGATCGTACGCACTCTGGAGATCGTCGTCGTCCAACTGGCCATAGATGTGCACGGTCAGCTGCACGTTGGAATGCCCGCCGAGGCGCGCCGCGACCTCCACGCTCACCCCGCGCGTCTTGAGTAGCCGGAAGAAGCCGTGCCGGAGGACGTGCATCGTGAGCCGGTATGGGAGCCCTGCCGCCTCGCCGAGTTGTCTCAGGGTCGACCCGAGCGCGCCCACGCCCCACGCGCGCCGCGTCGGACTCGAGGCCCCGCGGAACAGGTAGTGATCCGGCGCTCCCGCGAGGGCTTGCCACAAATCGGCGACGTGAGGCGGGAACAGCACCGTCCGGTGTTTGCCGCCCTTCCCCAGCACCGCGGCGCGGCCACGGGCGAAGTCCACGGCACGCACCCGCAGGCGGCGCAACTCGTTCCGGCGCAGGCCCGTGTAGTAGAGTCCTTCGACCAGCGCGGCCTCCGCGAGGGTCCGGCACTGCCGGCAGACGGCCAGGAACTCCTCATAGGTTGGCGCCGGCCGCGGCACTGACCGCCACCGTGGGCGACTGACGCGCAGGCAGGGGTTCTCGACGACCAGGCGCTGCCGCTCGGTGGCCCACCGGAAGAAGACCCGCAGGCGCATCAGCACGGTCTGCAGCGAGCGCGGCGCCGTGCTCCGCGAGGCGAGGTACTCCTCGATGTGGTCAACCGTGATCTGCTGCAGCGTCAGGGTAGGATGCGCCGACAGGAACGTCCGCGCCACCCGGACCACCTCGAGACAGGTGCGGCGCACCATGCGCCCGAGCGCCTCCTGGCGTTCGAGGTACTCCCAGAAGGCTGTGAGCGCGGCCGCGTGCGGATGGTCGGAATCGACCGGCCGGGGGCCACGCCGTCGCCAGGGGGCCGTGTGTGCCCGGGGCCCGCTCGGCGGGTGCTGCGGGACTTGGTACGCGGTCTCGATCGACGACTGCACGGCGACCGAGGGCGTCATCTTGAGCATGACTCCTTCACCTCCTCGGAGGGAGTATGAGTCGACCTTTCTTGCGCGCATCTACCATGTTGTCCTTGATGCGAGCCAGGTTTCGGAGCGCTTGAGCCCGCTGTCCTGACGAACGACCATTCATGATTAGCCGACCTCCTACAGAAACGCCGCTGGGAGCCACCAGGCCTTGGCAGGCAAGGGAGCTTGAACCAGCGGCGCAGGCCACCTCTCCGAAGAGAGGCGCCACGGGCTATGCGATTCGGGAACCTGGGGCCTCAAAACAAACGCTCCCCACAGCCTGCCAAGGCAGTGTCTCCCTTCGCGATCGCGCAGGAACCTCCTGCACAGCGCTGCTGGTCGTCACTGACGCCGGCCAGCGCTTGGTGAACCGTCCAGGGAACAGTGTCCAGACGTCTGGACAATTCGAATCTCCGTGCAACGTAGGCAGGGCCGCCAACTGCTGGGCGATCATGGAAGTCTTCTTGCTCAGGCCGAGGGTGGAGAGGGTAGGCGGTTGAGTGCGGTACCTGCCGGGAACCGCACATTTGGGCTGTCCGATACCTTCGGCCCCCGACGCCCTCTCCGTCGCCTTCAGGAGTTCGCCCAGCCGCGCCAGGGCCTCGATCTTCACGGCGTGCGCGTACCCTATGGCTTCCTCGCCGAGCTGCTGCTGCAACACCGGGGGAGGCACAGCACCCGTCCGAAGCCGCCGACCCGCTCAAAACCCGCGGCTGGCCGCGGTCTCCCGAGCTATTTTGGGCATTCCTGGAGGCTGCCGCGGCCCGGCGCCGCTGGGCCAAGTCTGCCTCCGTCAAGGGCCGGGGTGGACCCGCAAGCCGGATCGCCCGGAGCGGCAGCGTGAAACTCCACCCATATCCGGTCCGCACCGGCTCGACGCCCCACCGCGCGGCCAGTTTCCGCAGCTTCCCACCCAGCCGGCGGCTGTCGGTGTAGATGGCCCATCGCTGCTCATCGTCGGCGATCGTGAGGACGACTTCGCGCTCGGCTTTCGTCAGCGGGCTCGAACTGGCAGGCGTGTGGTATGATGCCATCGTAGTGTCGTCTCCTCCGTGCCCGGGTGGTCCCCACAGACTGCCCGGGCGATCGTCTCTCTACCCCATCACTTCGGGCGCAGGTACCGTTCGGCGAAGAGCTCCCGCTCCAGCTCGTCCTCTTCTGCCGAGCTGCCAGTCGGCACGTACACATCGAGCCGCGAGCGAGCCGCTGGGCTCAAGCCGAACTCTGCGGCAACCTGCCGGAAGCCATGCTCTGCATCGCTGACGGAACTCTCAGCCTTCCGCACGAGCAGGAGGTGCTCGCGCGTAGTGGATGAGCCCAGACGCCGCTCAAGTGCGCGCAGCCGGCGCCGCGCCGCCTCGCATCGAGCGTACACCTCGCACAACGTTTGAAACATCGGTCCGTCCAACTCGCCGAGCAGTCCAGCACGCTGGAGCAAGGGCGCCAACGATCGCCACATCGCTCGAGCACGCGACGACAGGCCTCTGGGCGGCTTCGGCGCGATCGGCAGCGGCTTTGGCGCCTGGCCGCCGGCGCGATCGGCTCGCAGCGTACCCTGCACGAGTCTCAAATGCGCGGGCTTCTTGTTACGGCCCCCGCGGGGCATCGCTGAACCTCCCCCTTCAGGTTGAGTTCCACCCAGAGATTTCTCTCCGGTGCAAATTTTGGGTTTCGCTGGCGACGTGCACGCGCGACTGGCACACCGGTCTATCGCCAGGACTCCAAGGGATTTGATGGGCCTACCCCTCTCCGGCCCTGAAGGCCTGCTCAACCGTCCTCGTGGAGTGACACCGCCTGCACTGCGCCCGCAAGTTCGTCCAGTCGTCCGTGCCCCCATGGCGCCGCGGCCGGATGTGATGCACCTCGGTGGCGGGCGCCTGCTGGCAAGTCCCGCAGATCGGGTGCGCGGCCAGGAAGGCGGCCCGGATCTTGCGCCAGGCGTGTCCGTACCCGCGGCCGGTGCTGGACGGCCGGTCGCGGTCCTGGCGCCGGTAGAACTCCTTCTGGTGGCGCTCGCAGTAGGCCGTGCGTACAACAGCCGGGCAACCCGGCTGCCGACAGGGACCAGGCAGCACGCGGAGTCGCATTAGCGCACCGTCCTTCGGATCGTCTGCCCGATCGGCCCGCCCTTGCGGATGTCCGCCACCACGACGGCCTGAATCTCCTCGGGGGTCGGGGTCGGGATCTGACTGCGATCGAAGACGACGTAGTTCGTGATGGTGACCTCGACCGGGCGCGAATCGGCTCGCTCACCCGTGAACCGCACGGGAATGCTACGGTTGTCGGGCAGCGGCACGACCGCTTCGGCCTGGCGCCCCTCGCCGATCATGGCCAGGGTCGGTCGGCTCACGACGCCGCCGGCCTGGGCCGCGAGGATCGGCGTGAGACCGCCCGCGACGACGCCGCCACTGGCCAGGCCGAAGACCGGGAGGAGGAACTCAAAGACCTTCTTCGCGACTCGCTGCGCAAAGAGGCTGATGATCGAGTTGACCACGCTGCGGAAGAAACCGAGGATCGCTTCCCCGAAGCTCTTGGCATTGGAGAGGACATCGGTGAACAGTTCCGCGAAGGCGGCCTGCAACGAGGGCAACAACTGGCGGACGCTCTCGAGCGCATCGCTCCAGCCCCTGGCAACCCGCGGCGGCTCGTTGATCGCCAGGTCCTCCGCGCCGAACTTGAACTTCTCCCACGTGTCGAACCATCGCTTGGTCAGGGAGTCGACCTGCTCGAGCTCGCGCAGGAAGTCGCGGTTGAACTTGAGGCGCTGCAGCGCATCCGCGAGGCCGATGCCTTCCTCCTTGGCCAATCGCAGGGCTTGACGCGCGAGCGTGAGCGCCTCAGGCCACTCCACCCCCAGGACGCGTTGCGCCTGACGGGCGGCGTCGGCGATCTCCTCCAGGTTCTCCGTGATCGTGCCCGCGGCGGCGCCCATGCCTTCTTCGGCCGGATGGCGAAACTTCTCGAACAGCTCGAGGGCGGCCTTGGCGGCGGGGTTCACCTGGTCGCGCTCGATCTGCGCCCAGTCGATCGCGGCCTGCGCATCCTTCTGCCGCGCCTTCTGCAACGCATCGAGGGTCCGCATCAGCTCTTCGTTCGTGAACTTCTCCCCGAGGCGCTGACGGACCAGCGCCGCGGCGGCGGCGGCTTCATCCAACGAGGCTCCCGCGGCGAAGCGGCGGCGTGCCTCCGCGACTGCGGCGCTCTCGATGATTGCATCGGTGAACTCGCGCCAGGTCTGCGTGAGTTCCTTGACCGGCGCCTTAGCGGAACCGAAGAAACCGATGAGCCTCTCCCAGCCGGCGGACACCAGGCCGACGACTTGGCGCCCGACGTCCGCAGCCACCGCGCCGATCTGGCCCAGGCCGGTGCGAAATTGGTCCGCCCCGCGCGTGATGCGCTCCCAGTCGAACGTGAAGACGCCGGCGAGGATCTCGCCGATCCCGCGGCCGGTGGTCGCCAGCCCTTCCCAGAGGCGCCCGAGGAACGCGACGAAGTTCGCCCACAGCCCGCGCCCGACGGCCAGCGCCTGGTCCCAGTTGCGGACCAGGAAGACGACGGCGCCAGCGAGTGCCGCGATGGCCGCGATCTTGATGCCGATCACGCCGGTGATCGCAGTGAACGCCGCCGAGGCAGTGCGCGCGGCGGTGCTAGCACCCGAGAGCGCCAGGGAGACCACCTCGAGGTGGCGTTTCAACTCCTCGTTGCGGGCGGCGAAGACTGACGCGATCGCAGCGGCCCCGGACAGCGTGGTGGAGAAACTGCCCACCACCTGGCGCGCGGAGGCGAACCCCGCGCCAACCTTGCCCGTGGTGTCGGCCGCCTGCTGGCCCACGCTGGCCACGGTCGCGCCGGCCTTCCGTGCGCTGGACTCCACTTCCGCGAAGCCGGCCTTGACGGTCGAGAGGCCCTCAACCGCGAACTTCACGCCAAACTGGTCCGCCATCGCTAGTCCTCCGGGATCTCCAGATCACCAAGGTCTGGTGTGGATCCGCGCGCCTGCATGGTCTCAGCCTCACGCTCCAACTGCTCCACGAGGAACGCCGCGGTCTCAGGCGTCAGACTCATGATGGCGCCGGGGCTCCAGTGGTAGGCGCGCCCGAGGACATGGAGGATCCGCCGAAAGGGACCTCAGCCGCCTTCAGCGCCGCGCCGATCTCGCCGATCCGAGTCCACAGGTCGCGGAGCTCGTCGGGGGTGAGCACGTCAAGCTCCGCTTCCGTCACGGTAGGGTCGGCCTGCCGCAGAATGTGCAGCGTCACCTGAAAGAGGCCCTCGACCTTGCCCTCGGCGATGGCGGAGATCGCTTGGTCGGCGTTGATGCCGGCGCGCTCGAGCGTCCGATAGTCCTTGAGCCGCAGGGGCAGGGCCTTGGCCAAGTCGATCTGACGGCCGGCGAAGGTGACCGTCGTCATGGAAACACCTGGCGGATCGCCATCCAGAGCGCCCGGTGAGACGCCGCCTCGGCCTTCAGCGCATGCACCAGCGCACGCGTTGGCGCGAGCGCGGCGTCCAGCGCGCGCCGTGCCGCTTGCAGCGGCGCGGTCGCCTCCAGCAGCGTGTCGTGGAACCGCCGGTGCTCGCGCAAGAGTTCATCGGTGATCTGGAACATGGACCATCCCCCCCTTCAGGAGCTGCGGTACTTGGCCATGACGCGCGCCACGGCGGCTTGAATGCGTGCCTCGAAGGCCTCTTTCGCGGTGCCGATCGACCGGAACGGGTGCGGCCGCGTGCCCTTCCTGGCGATCGCGCGCGCGAGCACGAACGGATCGATGCCGCGCGCCGCGGCGAAGTCCCGCAACCGCTGGGCCGACTTCGGGCTGGCCGCCCGGGCCGGATCGACCGCCGGCATGCGGCCGGGCCGCCGGCCGTGCTGCACCAGGTGCCCGTGCGGCGCCACGAGGACTCGCGCCGTGAGGCGCCGCGGATCCGTCCGCGCGCGGATACCCCGCCGAAGGGCTCCGGTGAACGTCGGCGCCGCATCCCGCCATGCGTCACGCGTCTCTTCGGCCTGATCTCGGAGCGCCTGCACGAGCTCGACCTCGAGATCCGCCGCGACCTGCGGATGGCGGGCCGCGAACTGGTCCACGCCGGTGAGCGTGATCGACAGCTTCATCGGGTTTTCACCTGGAGCGTGTCTGCGAGCTGCGCCCACACGCGCTCTTCATACGCTCGTGCCCGGTCCTCCGCTACCTGCCACTCCGCCGGCAGCCGCGGCGGGCGATAGATTCGGCTGTCGGCAACGTGCTTCGCCTCATGGGCCACGGTCCGCACGACTTCCTCGAGCGACTGATCGCAGCGCACGCGCAGGCAGCCGTCGTTGAAGAACCAGCCGACTTGGCCGGCGATCGGACGGCTCCGGAAAGCCTGAGGTTCGGGGAAGCTCTCGCCTGCCATGCGCGCCAAGGTGGTCAGCAGGTTGGCCATGGACACCGTGGAGGCCGCCCGGATCGCCGGGACTGTGCGAAGCCACTCGATACGCAGATCGCTGAGGCCAAGATCACCCTCACACCAGCGCAAGGTACGCTGCGCCACGAGCCACACGTCGAGCGGGACATCCGCGACGTCAACCACCTCATACACCACCTCCGTCGGGGAGGTCTCAGACGTCATAGCCTCCCAGTCGCAGCTCGCGCGCAACCTCGTCGACGATACCGGTGATGAAGGCGTCGCCCTGCTTGCGGTCGAGGCTCAGGTCTGGGAGCGTCGGGGTGACGATCCCGCCCAGACGGCCGAGCGCCCCGATCACGGCGACACGGAGCGCCTCGTGCTCGGCCGCGGCGTCCGCTGCTTCCCGCAGAGCATGCACCAGGCGCTGCATGATCGGTTCGTGCAGGCTGCGCGCGGTGCGGGCGACATGCGCGCGCGCCTCAGTCGTCACGACTGCCACCTTCTGCTCCTGCATGGCGATGGCGGAATCGAGCGTGCGCAGCTGCCGCGCGGCCTCTGTGGCCTTGGCCTCGGTCTGTTCAAGCCGAGCCCGGGCTGTGGCGGCGCTCCGCTTGTCGCCCTCGCCGATCATCGCCGCGGCTTCCGCCTGGACGGCAGAAGTGTCCGCCTGGGTCACGGCCTGCGTGGCGTCTTTGAGGGCGGTCTCGGTCTCGGCGCGCTGCGCGCGCAGGCGCTGCAGCGTAGACGTCACCTCGACGTATGGCCGGTAGGCGGCGAGGACCAGACCAGACAGATCCAGCGCGGCGGTTCCATCCGCATTTGCCGTCTCGGTAGTCATCCCGTTTTTTCTCCCCTTCCGTGATCCAACGTTTCTCGTCGATTCCTGGCGCTTAGAGCCCAAACCTCAAGGTCATGCGGATTTCAGTGAGCAGCGTCCGCATCCGTGTCAGATCCGACTCCTGGCTACCACGACTCTTCACGTCGGTCACCAGCGCGAGCGACTGCGCCGGGAAGAGCGTGGGGCTGATCTCCCAGAGCCGAATCTCTTTGACATGACGCATCTGACCCTGCCACTCCGCCTGCACCGTGTCGAACCCGATCGAGAGCCCGAAGGGGACACCTTCGCCCTGCGCCTGCTTCATCAGCGAGTGCGTCTCGCGGGCCCGTAGCACATGAAGATTCAGCTCGCCGCGGACCCACAGGCCGGCATCAGTCTCTCGCGCATCGGCGAACCCGATCGGCTCCTTCATGTCGTGGTGCCAGAGCATCGGCGCCACTCCACCAAGGGCGTCAAGGGTTTTGCTGAACGCGCCAGGCTCGATGACGTCGTTGTAGTCGTCCACGACGCCGTACACCGCGGCCAGGCCCTCGAAAGTGCCAGCCTCGGTCAGCGATTTGAATTCGAAGGGCAGGTCTCGGTGCATGCTCATGGTCTGCCTCCAGTGTCGCCCCGTCCGCGATCGCGACGGTATCAGCGTCCAAAACCCCCGCCAGTCCGGCGGCAGTTTTCCCTCGTCCGCCCTTCGAGCGCTCCACCCGTTTGAGCAGCGCCCCAGCCCGCTGTTCGGCCAGAATCTTGATGCAGGCCGCCCGGTTCTGGACGCCCAGACCCGCCCGCGCGCACTTGGCGTATACCCGAAGCGCCTCGGCCTGGTCGCGGCGTGTCACGGTCTCGCCTCGCCGTTCACCCGCGGGCGGGTCGGCCGGCGCCGGATCCGGGCCGGGAGCCGGCGAACGCGGGCGATTGGCCGCGCGGTGGTCGCCTGGGTCCGCCTGAACCACGCCAGGACCTCCTCGCGGTCGAACAGCAGCCGCTTGCCGCCCCGGTAGGCTGGGATGGGGTCCGGGCCGACCCGGCGGGTCCAGTCATACACGCGGGAGACGGGCACCCTGAGCAAGGGGGCCAGCTCCTGGACGGTGAGGAAGGGCGATTCCATCAACCGGCACCCTCCCCAATTTCCGTCCGTTCACGTATAGGGGAAAGAGCGTGAATGAATGTATTTCCGGCTGCACTCCACCGGTGGGGGGCACCCTTGGTGCCTCGGCCGTGGCGGCTGGCCTTCCGCTCACGAACGAGGGTTGCGAGGGCGTTGTGTAGGCCTCCCCTCGATGGCTGCGGCTCGAGCAGGGCCGCAATCTCCTGACGACTGCGCGGAGTCTCGTCGAGGACGGCCTGTACCCGTCGCACGGTTTCTGCGGCCGTCAGGACGCTCGGATCGCCGAGAGCGTACATCTCCTCGCCGCGGAGGTCCAGCGCCCACTCGGACGGCGTTTCGGTGAACCGGCTGATCGCCTTGCAGACCCGGCGAGCCGATGAATGACTGTCCCGGTGCATTTCGACAGCCACGTCGACGAGGCCGACCAGCGCGTGCGACCCTGCATGTCCGAGGCCGACGTCGGCAGCGCTCTTACGCAAGTGGTGGGCAAAAACCAGGGCCCAATCCTTTCGCCGGCTCTGGAAGATCGCCGGTTGGATAGCTGCCGTGACGGCGGCCTGATCGTTCTCGTCAGCGATCCCACACACGGCTCGGATCGTGTCGATGATCACCAGGTCCGCCTCCTCTCGCTCGAGATCCGCCAGAACCTGGGCCCAGGGTCTCCCGCTGGCGAAGACGAGCATGAGATCGGGTGAAGCCAACTCGGGAAACCGTCGTACGCGGGCTCGCCACAGGGAGCGCGGTTCTTCGGTCACCCAAACGATGCGGAGGGTCGCCAGCACGAGAAGCAGCGCCCGCACGACGTGGACCAGCAAGGTCGTCTTCCCAGCCTTGCCGAGCGCTGATAACAAGGTCACAAGGCCCCGGCCGACGACCCCGACCTGGCGGAGAAATGGGAGCCACGCCTGCTCGATTGAGGTTTCGTCGTCGGCTAGCTCGGCACCGGAAATTCGATCCGTCCACGCCCTCTCTCCTAGGGGTTGGGATGAATGAACGGAATGGGCGGCTTCGCGCGCATCAGTCAGGGTTCGCTCTGCGAACATCAGAAGTGCGTCCAGGTCCTGTCCGTTCGAGGCGTGGTGCTGAAGGTAGCCGCCGAGCTCGCCGAGCGCACGCTTGGCCGCGTCGCGCCGCACAATCGCGACATGCTGCGCTAACGTGACTGGTGAAAACGTGGTGTTCAGCAAGCCGGTAAGGTACGTCGCACCGCCGCAGTCGTCAAGCCGGCCCTGTTGCCGGAGACGATCGGTGACCGAAACCAGATCGGCTACGTGCCCACCACGATGCAGGTCGCCCAGGGCGGTGAAGATCACCGCGTGCGCGGTTCCGTAGAAGTCGCCCGGGTCGAGGGTTTCGAGCGCCGTCAAGAACGTCCTAATGTCCCCCTGTTGAGCGGCGATAAGCGCGCTCCCCAGGACTGCCTGCTCCGCCTCAAGGTTGTGCGGCGGGACTTGATCCTGGGCCAGTGAGGGCTTAGTCACGCAGGAAGTCTCCGCGAAATCACTTAGCGGGCTCGCGACTGTCGGACGCGGTGTCCGGCTTCGCACGAGCGATCGCAGCGGCAACCTGTCGCATGTCCTTCGCCTCTTCCCGGTAGCGTTCGGCCTTGCGGTCGAGCGCGCGCGCCAGATCCTCCCGTTGCCGCGCCGTCAGGCGCAACTGCTGGATCACGTTGCTCTCTACCATGGCCTATAAGCCTCCTCCGTTATGGTCTAAAGCAGGCGCTCCGGCACGCCCAGAACTTGAGCGATCCGTTGGCGGAGCTTCATGCTGCCGCGCGTCCTGCCGAGTTCGATCCTGGCGATGTGTTGTTGCGTGACGCCGACATACAGAGCGAGCGTCGCCTCAGACAATCCCCGGGCGCGCCGCAAAACGCGGAGGCGTGAATTGTGTCTCTTACTCTTCATGGTGTATAGTTGGTAGTATGAACACCCTCCTTGTCAAACCGTCAGGTTTCCCCCCCCTGAAGATCATCGCGGAGGAGATAGTCGTCGCCTATCGCAGGGAGGCGGAAAAGCCCAATGCAAGGCCACGAGAGCAGGTCGTTGAGGAGGTGCTGGCCAGGTACTTCGCACCGGATCCGCACATGCAACAGCCGCCAGATTCTCTGAGAATGAACAGCTCGGAGCCGGCAGCTGACGGTGCGGCGATGTGGGCCCGCCTCATCGCCAACAGCGTAGCCCCGACAATTCGGGCGGTCCGACAGGTCGTCTTCGGCGACGTCGCCCCGCGGTTTCGCACGTACCCTGAGGCGGTAGCCTGGATTGAAGCTCAGGGACACGACGGCCTGCCGGGGCCGCAGATCTCCTACTGGGATGCTGGGAATTCCTCAGCGGTTCAGGCCGGCACCGATCAGCTCAGGACGATTGCCGAAGCGGTGGGCATCTTGGGGGTGCTCACCCCCTGGGGGCCTGAGGCGGTCCTGATGCATCTCCTGTGCGGGGCCCTCCCGGTGGGGCCAGCCAAACCGACGGTGACATTCAGCGGCCCAGGGTCCTTGGTGGGCCTAGGGCGACGGGCCGGGACGATCGGATTCCACGCCACGATTGAGGTGGCACCCTGGCAGGTGGAGGCGTTGCCCGCCGTCGCAGAGGTCCTCAGGAAGCATTGGGCCCTAGAGCAGGAACGATGGCTCTCGGGGGACGATGCGAAGCTAGCCGACCTCATCGCCGTGCACGGCCTGCCGCCACAGCCAGGCCGCGGCGTGAACGCTGGCACGCTTGAGGACTGGGACAAGATTGCAATGGCGTGGCTAGAGATCCCGCGCGAAAGAGCGCATGACCCACAGGTACACAAGCAGGTGCGTAAGAAAGGCAATGCCCTGCGGATGCGATGGGGTCGACGCTTCAGGAAGCTATGGCCACGGTTTGCCGCCGAGCTTGGAGCCGGTCGGGATTAGTAGGGTAGTTACTGCGGCCCCAGATGGTCGCGGAAAAGGTCTCAAAATGGGAACCATCGTCGACCAAGCCCCGGGGTTCATCGCGGGGTTCATCGCAGGGCTGCTCGCGAACGCGGTGTTCTTTGTGGTCCAGCGAAGAGGGTCAGCAACCGCCACGCAGCGGCTGATTGATGTGCTGGCCGGCCTTTTCTCGAGGCAATCCGACGGGCTGATCTCCGCGCTTACCGTCGCCGGAGTGATCGCCAGGGATATGGAGGAACGCGCTCATCAAGTAGTGTGAGGACAAACGCAGCAATTCCGGGAAACAGCCGTGGCCACCGTCAGGTTCACGACAGGCGTAGTGGACGTGCTCGTCCGGGGTGGCCCCGACGGTCCCGCGATTATCACGAACCCGACGGGCGGATCCGCGCTCGGTCCAGGAGGGCCAACGGGATTCACCAAAACCAACAAATGAGCGCGCCGGGGGCTGTGGGCAGGATTCCGGCAGCGGAAGTCTAAAGGGAAACAGATGCAGTTCTCACTGCGTAGGATATGTTTGCCCGTACCGGAAAAATCGAGGTGATGGGCATACGGTCAATGAAGGGCAGGTCCTGCTAGAGCATGCCCAAGCCTACGCCAGTGCCGATTTCAGGGGCTGTGCTTCGGTGGGCGATCCGGGAATCCGGCCTCACTGAACGCGACGTTGCACAGCACCTACAGGTCCCCCTCGAGTTGGTCCGCGAATGGGAGGATGAGAAGACAGCCCCGACCAAGACTGAGTTCTCGCACCTCGCCGGACTCCTGAAACGGCCATCAAGCATTTTCTTTCTGCCTGAGCCACCGAGAACTGCTGCACAAAGCATGAGTTTTCGGCGGGCCCCCACTGACGACCAGGAAACTAGGTTAACGCCTGACGAGGCACGCTGGTTGCGGATTGCGAGCAGGCTTCAAGAGGCGGCTTCATTGATCTTGTCCCGTCTGGACGAGAGGCCAATTGGGTTTCCCCGCTACGACCTACTGGCCAACCCAGAGGAAATCGGCGAGCGCGAGAGGGTACGGAGCGAGATCTCCGCCGAGACCCCGTCTGGATGGCGAGATGCATTTGAAGCCTTGCGAGAGTGGCGTGGCTTTCTGGAGTCCAATGGAGTCATCGTCTTTCAACTCCGTCTTGGGCGTGATGGCTGTCGAGGATTCTCACTCTGGGACGAGAGAGCTCCGATGGTTGCCGTCAATACAGCCTACAACCAACAGGCCAGAATCTACACACTCTTCCATGAGCTAGCGCACCTTCTGACTCGCACCAACTCGGTCTGCGGCGATTTGAGGGTCATGCCAAGATCCGACCAGGATGTTGAACGCTGGTGCGAGAGGTTCGCCGCATCATTTCTTCTCCCGCGCCGTGCGTTAGAAGCCTACATTGAAGCGACGTTCCGACGAGGAAAGGCGCACCGCGAAGATCTTCGTGTGGTCTCCGGGGTGGCGGCGCGGTTCAAAGTAAGCCTCCGTGCTGCGGCGTTGAGATTGATCGGTTTAGGGCTGGCGGAAGAGGAGCTCTACTCACAGGTCGATCGCATCGCGGTGGTGAAGGAGAAGGAACGAAGGGGTGGTGGAGGCCAAGCGCTAAAGAGGCACGAACGCCGGATCGCGGAGTTCGGCCACCGCCTTCCAGGCCTCCTTTTGGAAGCCAATCGGAGAGATATCCTCGACACGTATGATGTCTTGGACTACCTCGACATTTCAACCAAGGACCTCGGGAATCTGAAGAAAGAGTTGGTGCGCTAGGGCTTGCGGAGATGCCCCTGTCTCCCGGGCCCGTAGGGATAATCGACACTTCCTCTGCAATAAAAGTCAAGGAATTGTTGCCTATTCTTGCGGACCACCAGAAGTGTTTTGCGGCGCTCACCCGGTTGGTCAAAAAGAAACTCCTAACGTACCCGAAGCAGGTCGTCGAGGAACTGTCACGCAAAGCAGAGGGCGATATCCCATACCTTTGGGCCCAGCACACCCAAAGGTATTTGAAGTTCTTGGATCCGCCTTTGGACTACGTCAGAACCGTGATGGCTAAAGCTCGTGACGGCACGCGCACGGTAGTGGATCCGCGTAAGACGCACGACGACGCCGATCCATACGTCTTGGCTGAGGCGCTCTACATAAGAGACCAAGGAAACCCGGTCGTGGTGATCACGGAGGACCGCTTCGATACCGTGTCGCGACTCTCAATGGTTCGGGCATGCGAGATTCTCGGGTTGCCTCATCAGCGTATTCAAGAATGGCTCCGCACGCTAGGACTCGTTCCCTGACGCAGGGTCGCCAAAGTTTGTTGCCTTCCTGTTGCCTTAACGAGGCCAAACACCCCCCACTGAAGCCTAACCAGCCGAAGCGAACCGGAACGTGGTCCGTGGGCTGAAACGTAGACAGGACGCCAGTTTCAGCGTCCTGCCTGCATTTCTAGCTGGTCGGGCCGCCCGGATTTGAACCGGGGGCCTCCTGAACCCCATTCAGGCGCGCTACCAAGCTGCGCTACGGCCCGACGCAAACGAAAACCCGCACTCCGCCAGCATTCTAGCCGGTTCAGC
>Ga0187893_10008544_pt1 | contig 16090 bp, 12 predicted proteins | sample MA1701074metaG_FD_139574 | JGI IMG/M metagenome (GOLD analysis project Ga0187893, IMG submission 139574) | White microbial mat communities from a basaltic lava cave in the Kipuka Kanohina Cave System on the Island of Hawaii, USA - MA170107-4 metaG ...
GGGAAGACCCTCACCGTCGGGCCCTACCGACTGCACCGAGGCGATGTCGTCGCCACCCGGCACAACGACCGCACGCTCGTGACCGACCGGCACCGCATGGTCAAGAACCGGGACAGGTGGACCATCGAAGCCATCCACCGAGCCGGCGCCATCACCGTCGCAGGACGCACCGGCCAGGTCCGCCTGCCCGCCGGCTACGTCGCCGAGTATGTCGAGCTCGCCTACGCCCAGACCTGCCACGCCAGCCAGGGCCGTACCGTCGACCGGTCGTTCCTGTACCTCGACACCCCGACTGGCGCGGCCGGCATCTACGTCCCTATGACGCGAGGCCGGGAGTCGAACGAGGCCTTCGTCGTCCGCCGAGGTGAGGAGACACCCGCACACGTCATCGCCGAAGCCCTGTCACGGAGCTGGATCGACCGGCCGGGCGTCGCCGTGCGTGCCGAGCTGAGGCGGCCGGCACGGTCGAGCCGAGACGGCGACGGCAGCCGCAGCGGCCCGGAACGTCCGCTCGGTAAGGAGGACCTCGTCCGGCTGCTCGAACGCGACGCCAAGCTCGAGCGCGCTATCTCCAGCGCGCAAGCGTCGCTCGACATCGCACGGCGCCGGGTCGTGTCGCTCGGCCGGGAGCACGCCGCGCTATGCCGATCCATCGAGGAGGACGAGGCGAGGCTGGCCAACGCCCGGCGCACCCTCGCCGAGTTCGACCGCCCGCTCATTCGCCGCCGGCACCGAGTCGAGGTCGACGCCGCGCGCAGCCAACTGGACTGGATCCCACGGTCGATCGAGCGGTCGCGAGCGAAGCTGGCCGAGATCGAGGCGCAAGAGCCCGCGTCGGCCAAGCAGCTGCTGAAGGCCACAGCCGCAGATAAGAGCCGCCCCGAGCTGATGGCGGAACGCGCGGTGGTCCGCAACGAGCTCGACCACGACGCCCGCCTACGCGGCGAGCAGCTCGCCGTCTCGCCGTCAACGGAGCTGCTCGAGCGTTTCGGCCCGCCACCGCCTAGCGAAGCGAGGCTGGCCGCCTTTGGGTCGAAGCCGTCGGTCGCGTGGCTCAGCACCGGACCGCGTTCGACCAGCATGGACCGAACCTCCTCGGCCGCTCGCCCGGCCTCATGCGCGACGACGTCTACGCCACGAGCTACTGGGCGACTCGCGAGGCCGTCGAGCGCGCCGACCCGGTCCTCGGGCGTGAGCTTGCGATTGAACCGCCCTCACGGTCGCTCGGCATCTCTCGTTGATGTCGCTCCCTCGGTGCATACTGGGACGGATCCAGATGGCCGGGCCTTACCCCGGTTGGCTCTCGGACAGCAGCCGGATCAACAGCCGTCCCGCCAAACGAGCGGCGACTACCGCCGAACGCGACCATGCGCCGCAGAGCGGTCGGCGGGCCCTAGGGTGCGTCGATGCCCGCAGGTCCACCTGCGTTCGGGGTGAACGCCACTAGTATCGAACGGATGTTCGCAGGTGGTGGTCGTGGCTGCGTCACACCAGCTTTCCCTGATCGAGGTACCGGTGGCGCTCACTGAGCTCGCCCATGATCCCGGTGCCGACTACGGCGAAGTATTCACTCGGCGCTGGATCGTCGAGCTGATCCTCGACCTCGTCGGTTACACCGCCGACGAGGACCTCGGAGCTCGTGTCCTCGTCGAGCCGTCATGCGGCACGGGCGCCTTCCTTGTGCCGATTGTCGATCGGCTGATCGCATCGTGTCGGAAGCACGGACGGGAACTGGGCTCGATCGGGGGATGTATTCGGGCGTTCGATTTGCTCGATGCGAATGCCCAGCGCGCTCGCAAGGCGGCCGCTCTTCGCCTCCAGGAGGCCGGCGTTGAGCAGGAAGCGGCTGGGGGCATTGCTGGGGAGTGGGTGGCGACGGGCGACTTCCTGCTCGCCGACTACGAACCCGTCTCGGTCCATCACGTCGTCGGGAACCCGCCCTACATTCGGCTCGAGAACGTTCGGCCGGAGGTAATGGCCGAGTACCGGCGCCGCTGCGTCACGATGCGCGGCCGGAGCGATATCTACGTCGGGTTCATCGAGCTTGGCCTGGAGCTCCTGGCGCCCCAGGGAACGCTCGGCTTCATCTGCGCCGACCGATGGATGCGCAACCAGTACGGCGCAGATCTGCGCGCACTCGTGACTGGCTCGTACGCCGTCGACGCTGTCCTCACGATGCATGATGTCGATGCCTTCGAGGACGACGTGTCCGCCTATCCAGCAGTCGTCGTTCTTCGAAACGGCGCGCAGCGTCGGGCGGTGGTTGCCGACGCCTCCGCCGAGTTCGGTGTCGAAGACGCCGGGCGCCTCGCACGCTGGGTGAAGCGGCCGGGACGACGAACGCTTGTGACATCGGCCGTCGAGGCATCGCGCGTGGATAACTGGTTCGACGGTGGCGACCTGTGGCCGTCTGGCAGCGCGGCGCACCTAGCACTCGTCGCTCAGCTCGAGAGCAGCTTCCCGCCGCTGGAAGATCCGAGCACCGGCACCCGTGTAGGGATCGGTGTCGCGACAGGCTGCGATGACGTCTACATCACGCGTGACCAGTCGTCTGTCGAGGTCGACCGGCTTCTGCCGCTCCTGCAGGCGAGCGACATCGCCGACGGCGCCCCGCAGTGGTCCGGCACGTTCCTCATCAACCCGTGGAACGGTCGCGGCCTCGTTGACCTCGACGCTCATCCGAGACTCGCTCGCCACCTGCAAGGTCACGAGAGCCGACTGCGCGCGCGGCACATCGCACGAACCAAGCCGGGCCAGTGGTACCGAACCATCGATCGTGTCCACGACGACCTGCTGGAACGACCGAAGCTTCTCTTGCCTGACATCAAGGCGGCGTCCCACCCGGTCCTCGACGATGGGCGCTTCTACCCCCATCACAACCTGTACTTCGTGGTGAGCGAGCAATGGGACCTCGAGGTGTTGGGCGGACTCCTCCTGTCCGACGTCGCCAACCTCTTCGTTGCCGCCTACTGCGTGAAGATGCGAGGCGGGTGCTACCGGTTCCAGGCGCAGTACATCCGACGGATCCGGGTGCCAGTGCCCGAGTCGGTCCCGAAGACGGCGCGCAGCGCGCTCGCAACTGCTTTCGGACGCCGAGATCGCGATGCGGCCTCCTCCGTCGCGGCGGAGCTGTACGGCGTGGACGCAAGCGCCGTCACAGCAATGGTGGGCCGATCCGGTCCGTCCTGAAGCCAGCTCGCGCCTCTCCGCGCCGACGGCGAGCAGGCCTGCAAGCATGAGGGCATGCCGCCGAAGGTCCCGGCTCCGAAGGCGCGGCCGCGCAAGACCAGCGAGGTCGTCCGGACTCGTCCCGGCTGCGTACCGCTCCGAGACGCATACGACTGGGCCGTTGCCCACAAGGTGACGAGCTGGAACCAGGTCGAGCCTCACTTCCTCAGTGCGATGTCGGCGTTCGACACGACGCTCGCAGACACCCTGCAGGGGTCCGGCGACGACGCGACGCGCAAGGCGATCGCCGCGGACTTGCAGAACGGGAAGGGGGACTGGTTCAACGACCTCCTCGCACTCCTGCTGGAGAACTGCTCGGGCATCGAGAACCTCTATGCGCGGAGCAGCGTGCCAGGCCTCATCATCGCCAAGCACAACCTCGACGGCGTGTACCCGGGTGACCCTGAGCAACAGATCGAGTTCCTACTTGAAGCGAAGATGATGGGCACGCCGAAGCACGCCGGCAGCCCGGGCGAGAAGGAGTCAGGTCGAGATGGCTCGAAGGACACGCCGAAGCGAGTGAAGGAGCTCGCCTTCAAGTCGATCGACCTGAAGGGGGAGGCCAGTCGCCGGCTGACGATGCTCGGCCACACGCCGACTGGCGGCGCAGGGGGAGGAGACCTCTCCACCTGGCTCCACTCCAATCCGCCCCGCATCTACTTCTTCATGGCCGTTCGCGTCCTCAGCGAGACGGACCTTCAAGCCGTGATTCGCTGGTCGAACGTTGCCCTCCAGGTCGTCGACGCCGTTGGCCTCTACGCCTACGAACCGACTCCTGACGCCGGCGGATGGACGACTTACCGGCGTCGATCTGGCGTCCCGACGGTGCTCGAGCTGGAACGCGTCTTGTTCCGCGCCTGCCAAGAGCTCAAGAACTTGAAGGGCAAGGACGCGCCGCCGACGGGCGCGGCGCCGCCGGGGCCGGCGGTAACGGCGCCAGACGCGTGAGCCTGGGGGCCGTCGGGTACCGAGGGATTCGGAGCGCTGGATCTCGCTCACGGCACGGCTACGCGCTCGAGTCGCTTTCCTCGGTCTCCCTCTCCTCGCCTCAGCTTCCGCCGTCGCGCAGGTCGTTGGGAAGTCCGGACGCGTCTGTCGTCAGGCCGCGTTACCCGGTGCGTGAGGCTCGATCTGAACGGGTTGGGGCGTCAGCGCTAGCTGGCTGCCGTGCGTCGCTGGCACCTCGGCAGACAGGCGTACGCTTGGCGACGATGTACGTTCACCGGCAGGACCTCACCGGCGAATCTGGCACTGTGGCCGCCCCGTTGCGAGCGCGCCGCCCACGGTGCGACCCAGACAGCGTGACGCCCGGCGAGGCGGGATGAGCTCCTCCCCGCTCCGCGTGGCCGTCGTTCAGCTGGCGACCCGGCCGGCGGACAGGGTCGGAGATCGCACGCCGATGGCCGACGAGCCCTACGCGCTGGGCTACCTGGGCATCGACGGTCCGGAGTTCTCCGATCTCGCCATGCGGGCAGAGCTCAGTAGCAAGACGATCGGACGACTTCGGCGCGACTCCACCCGAAGGTACCGCAGCTCACTCGACGAGAAGCTACGTCAGATTCTGCGCTACCTGTTTCTGAACGACGTCTCGATTGTGGTCCTAACGACCGAACTCCTGCCGTTTGAGAGCTTGTCGGCAATCTCGGATTTCACGACACGCATGACGGTTGTCGGACGAATTGCACCCGGGGGGGTGGATCCCGCGGAAGCGAGGGCTCGATTCAGCGCCGAGTGGATCGGATCTGAGACTCGCAAGCACGGATGGTCGTTTACCTTCTCTCCGCTCGCTAACTACTTCGGACGAGCAGGCACCTGGCCGCGACAGGTCGACGTAACTCCCTCGCTCGATGGGCCACGCGTCAGTGTCTCGATCGTTGGTAGTGATCGGCCATTGTCGACGGGTGCATCGACCGAGTCACCTGACCTGGTTGTTGCTCTCGGTTCTTCGAACGTTCCTGCTTTGACGACGACGTCGCACGGTGCGCAGATCGCTGCCGTCGTTGCTGCGTCTGCCCGCGCGGGCGGGTCAACGATCGTGCCAGCCAGGAGCGCGTCTGGGCGGAGCCGTATCGCCGCTTTGGGCGAACAATCGGAAGGCCTACTGGTTGCAGACCTGCCACTTCGTTCCGGGACCGAGCGTGGGCGCAGGGTCTCCCTTTGGACACGCGCGCCAGTTCTCTACGCGGAGCGCGATGAGGATGTAGTCGAACTCATCGGAGCGTTGTCAGAGCTCTCTCAGCAGGGCAAGGTCTCGCGAACTGAACTCGATGAGGTCAGGGAACGATTCGCTCCGGCGTTTCGCCGGCCCGGTCGTCACACGCGTGCGCTCTTGCGTGCCATTCACCAGATCCGAGGCGACGAGCGGATCCCGCCTCGCCTGTTGCGATCTCCGGTTCTACCAGACTCTGTGATGGCGCCGGAGGAGCTCGAGTATCAAGGGGTGGAAGCAGTGCTTCCGCAGGCTCGACGTCTACTGGAGGACCCACGTGCTTCGGCCGCAAGTCAGACGAGCCTTCGGGAGGCTGTGTCTGAGCTGACGGAGTGTCAAGCAGCACTTGCGCCGTATGTTCGTCCTGAGCTGCGAACGCTTGCTCACCGCGTACCCGAAGTGCCTGGGTCGGCCACTGGCCAGCGCGAGCATTGGATCTTCTACGCAACCCTCACGGCGTTCGACCCGTCCGAACTCGATCGAGCCCTCGCTCGACAGCTCACGATGCTTCGCACCTTGGCTCGGCTCGGCAGGTTCCAACTGAGCATCACCTATCGGCTCCTCACCATGCGCTCTGAGTCGCGCGATCTCGAAGCTGTGTTCGAGGTCGTCTGTCGGCTCGATGACGGCAGTGAGGAACTGGCGCAGGAGCTCCGAGAGACCTTCGGTGAGCTCGTGCACGCAGCTTTCGTTGGTATCTACGGGCTGCAATTCTCCTTCGAGCGCCCGTCCTTCGAGGACGACGATGACAGTGACACCCGACTGGCCCGGCCGAGGTATCAGGTCGAGTTGCTTCCGGTCGTCCACCAACGACGTCCTGCAGCGTTCGCCGGTAGGCCGGATTGGGGGTATGTCGTTGACTACCTGAGGTCGCTCTCATTCCGGACAGTTATCGAGATGCAATGCCGCGCCTCGGGAACCCTTGAGGAAGACGGTGGAGCGGGTGGCGAGCTGGATGAGACGCGTCTTGCCTCGAGTGAATGGGCTGCAAAGGATCTTGCCGAGGACTCGGCGCTAGAGGCAGTCGTCGCGGCCGCGGGACACGAGGCGCGCAGCCTGGAGCTTCGAATACTGATCGGTGCGGACGAGCCGATCCCGGCGTCTCTCAGCGAGCTGCTGGCGGTCGAGCTGGGCGGAGGTGAGCGAATCGAGGCGCGTCTACTCCCGTTGCCGGCCCAAGAGGCCCAGCTCGCTGGCGGCGCACGAAGGATCTCGCCCGGTGCAGCACTTCGAGTGTTTCACCCGCCGTTTGGCGAGTTTTTCCAAGCGACAGGACTGGGGCGGAGACCGCGTGACCTTCCGACCGGGCGCAGTTCGTTCCCGTTGGTGGGGACGATGCTCGGGTATGCCCGCCGGACCCACGCCAAGGCGGATCGGTGGATACCTGTGCGCATCTCGGCAGAGGATCGCGTACGCCACATGTACGTCCTTGGCCGCACAGGTACGGGGAAGACCAATCTGCTGAAGACCATCGCTGCGAGCGATCTCGCTACTCCGGGTCGAGGCCTTGCGGTAATCGATCCGCATGGTGACCTCGCTCAGCACGTGATGAACTCGCTTCCTAGGTTGAGGCTGTCGGATGCGCATCTGCTGGACTTCTCCGATCCCGATGTAGTCCCGACGATCAACCCCCTGCTGTTCGACAAGACAAACCACCTTCATCGATCGCGGGCGATACAGGAGGTGATTGAACTTCTGCGATCGCGGATCTTCCACCAGTGGACCGGTCCGCGGTTCGACCAGATGGTGCGTCTTGCCCTTGAGACGCTCCTGGATGATGGCTACGACACGACGCCGTCCCTGATCGAAGTCCCTCTGCTGTTCACCGACGAGGACTTCCAGCAACACGTTCGTAGCGGGATCTCGGACCCGGATCTCGCGGCACGATGGTCATTTCACGATCGCATCAAGCAATCGCGTGAGTACGCCGAAACAGTCGATTGGGCAACCTCCAAGTTCGACGACATCTCGCGCGACGAAACCCTCCGGTGCGTCCTGGGCGGGAGTAGGAACTCGGTCGACTTCGACCAAGTGTTGTCGAAGAATCAGATTTTGATCGTTCACGTCCCCGAGAGCGTGGTCGGTCGCCAGGCTGCCGATCTCATCGGTTCGCTAGTTCTCTTGCGCCTTCGCCTCGCCTTGTATGGGCGGGGCTTCGCGACGACCGAAGGGCGACACCAGGGAGAATTCTCAGTCATCGTCGATGAGTTCCAGAAGTTCGCTACCGCGAACTTCGACGAGCTTGTGGCAGAGGCGCGCAAGTTCGGAGTTGGCTTCACCCTCGCTCATCAGAACCTCGAGCAGCTTCGAGAGTTTTCGACGTTCATGGGTGGAACGCAGGAACAGTTGCTGAGGTCCATTCTCGGGAACGTCGGGAGTTTCGTGATCTTCGGTGTTGGCGCACCAGAAGCGGAAGTGCTCGCGACTCAACTCGGGGTGCCGGCGGAAGTGCTGATGAGCGTGTGTCGGCACCGCGCGCTCGCGAGGCTCACAATCGATGGCGTTGAGACGGCGACCTTCACTCTGCGCACGGCCTATGCGGCGCCTCGAACCAATCCCCGGATGCTTGACGACCTACGCAATGAGCAACTTCTGCGTGGTCTGCTCCGGCGACGCGATGAAGCCATATTCGAGCTGGAGGAGCGGGTTCGGCTCGTCAAACGAGACGCGACGGTTCGACACACGGAGGATGAGCTGGCGGCGCGACCTGCGCCGCGGAGTTCCTTCCTCGACGAATGGCTTGAGAGGCGACGCCGGACGCCGCAGTTGCGCGCCGCTCAGGTTGCGGACGACGACGACGAGTTCGACGACGACGAGTTCGACGACGACGAGTCTGGCCTCGATCAGGCTGCAGGTCGCAGGATCGCGCACACCATCGTTCAGGACGTAAGACGCGTTTCGGCGCGGTCCTGGGATGAACTGGTCGGCCCGTTCTTCGCCCTCGCGACGGCAGCTGAACGTCTCGGAATCGACGAGGGTTCAGTGCTCGAGCTCGCCGAGAAGCGGGCGCTTCTCGTGCTCAGGACTCGACGAGCCACGCCTGTCGTGCCACAGTTTCAGATTGTCGACGGCACGGTGCTGCCGGGGCTTGAGAGGGTCCTCGACGCCTTCCGCGATGCTCTCGTCGACGGGTGGACGTTGAGTGCGTGGCTAATGAAGGAGCGTGACGTGCTCTCGGGCTCGTCAGTCGCGGGTTGGTTGCGCACCGATGGGGACGTCGAGATGGCAGTTCGGGTGGCGGAGTTGGCAGCCTCGAGGTTCGCGCGATGAGCGAGCTCGCCGCGGATCGCGAGCTTGGCGAGCCGCCTGAGGATCCCAGCGGGCTGTTGGGCTTCCCCTGTCGTGTCTATGGCGATGGCTTTCAGGTCTATCGCGTCCACCGAGCGGAGTTCGGCCCGTGGTACTTCAGCAATAGTGGGGCGGGCAGGTTCGACCTAACGGGTACGACGCGCGGCACCTGCTACGTAGCGGTCAACCCGGTCACCGCTGTGCTCGAAGTGCTCGAGACTGATGGGGGGGTCGTGTGTGAAGAGTTCTTCGCCGATCGCCGCATCCGAGAGCTCCACCTCCCACGGTCCGTGAACGCCGCCGACACGCGGCATCGCCGATCGGCGCGGTTCCACCTCACTCGTGAGATTGGGGCGGAGGTTCCCTATGACAGGGCACAGCGGTGGGCCTTGGCATTTGACGCGAGCCGAAGAGCCACGGGCATTGGCGGAATCTCCTATTGGCCGCGTCACGATCTGAGTCCCCATGCCGAGGCCATAGCGCTCTTCGGGAAAGCAGGCGAGCGGCGTGGCGGCCCATGGAAGCGAGGTCGCGCGACCCGATTCGATGCTGGGTGGTTCGTGCTTATCGAGCAGGAGACCGGAATCGTTGTGCTTCCAACTCCTGATGACGACGATCTGTCGATCGAGTAGGAGGCCTGTCCTGCTCAGTCCGTGAGATGCTCATCGGGGCCCGCTCAACCCCTCGGAAGCGAGGGGCACGAAGCGGTCTCGTGGTGTTGTCAGCGATTTGTCATCACTGTGTCCGCGAACGGCGGCGAATTCGGGCCTACAGCGAACTACACCCGATCACGAGAAGCCCAGAAAGAGGCTGCTGACCAGCACGAACGCAAACTACACGGCACCCGCCGTCACGCCACAGGCACGAGTTCAAGTCCCCCCTCCGACACGAACCTTTCTCTGATCGCCCTAGACACTGGACGAGTCCGTGGCGGACATGTCTGAGCGTGCCGACAAAGAGGCAATCACTCCGTCGACCACCCTGCTCAGCGGGGGAGCATGCCGTCCGCTTGACTCAGGGTGCTCGGCTCGAGAGCGTTCGGCGGATCAGACGCGACGAGGTGCAGGTCTTGCTGTCCGCCGCGGACCTCTGCCGACTGGCCGACGGGCTCGACGCCCACGAGTACTGGGAGCTCGGCGACCTCCTCCCGCGGAACAACGGCGAGGTCTTCATCCCGGGCGATCTTGATCCTGGACCGGATCGATACTGGGACGGCGTCGTCCCGACTCGGTGGCAGCAAGAAGCGATTGACGAGGTTCGGGTCTGCCGGCAGCTTCGGGAGCGGTTGGTGCACATGTTGGGAGCGCTGGACCGGGGCTCCGGCTCGCCGTAGGGCATCGCCGCCTACGCGACCGCAGCTGCGAACTGCGCGTAGAGATCGCCCGGAAGCGGGTGGTGGAGTTCCCAGGTGATCGCCATCGGCTTCTCGCCGACGTGTCCTCGGTACGTCGAAGGTCCGAGGAACCAGAACGAACGGTCATCTGACCGGAGACGCGTGAAGAGGAGAATCGCTCGCCCCTCTCGTTCGTGGTTGCGGTACCGCAGGCCGGTCGGGCTGTCGGCCCTGGTGATCGACTGGCTCTCCCAGTGGATAAGCGATCGGCTGAGCGCATAGTCGCGGTAGCGCGTCGTGGGGGAGAACGAGCCGCTGCTCTTGTCGAGTGTGAAGGCGAACAGCTCGGCGTTGGCTGCCCTGGCTTCGTACACACCGCTCTGCCAGGCCGCGATCTTCGCTCCGGATCCGAGGCCCATCGCCGCGAGGATCTCGATGCGGCTGTAGCGAGCGTGAACCTGGAGTGGCGCGTCCGGATGGGTATCGAGTGGTGCGTGGACGTGATCGACACGCCCGTCAAGCACCGCCACGAGGTCGAGAAGCTCCGCCCGTACTTGGGAGTGGGCCCACACCAGGTCGATCGCCTCCTGGATGGACGTGTCCTTGTTGAGGGCTCGATCGGCGACCTGGGCCACGAGCATGTGCAGCAGCCTGCGCAGGCGCTCCGGTACCGACTCGATCTGTGGCGGCTCGGCGTCGGCGAGGAGCTCTCGGTACGTCGCGATCCGCTCGTGGTCGTCGATGTGGAGGAGCCGGCCGATTGCCCGCCGCAGGACGGCCTCATGGGGACCTGCGTCGAGCACCGGAGCGCCGGCCGCTTGCTGCAGGTCGGACCAGCACCTCCCGCCGTCGTACACGTCATCGAGGTCGAGGCCCGACTCCTGCAGGAAGCCGGCGAGGTCGAGATCACGTGCGTCCCGTCGAAGCGACCGCAGCTCGTCGATCTTGGCGGGCCAGCCCGTCGGGATCGCCTCGCGGAGGCTGCGCAGGACGATCTCGGTCGCCTTCTGGTCAAGCTGCATGTTGCACCCGGCCGGCAGGAACGGGAAGCGGAGCTGGACGGCTCGCTCGACGTCGCGCCGGCTGCCACCCAGAAGCGCGCGGAAGCGTCGATCGAAGCGGAACTCCTTGCGGTGGGTGCCGACGAAGTCGAGCACCGTGCAGAACGGCTTGCTTTGCGCCTTCCGGAGCCCTCGGCCGAGCTGCTGCAGGAAGAGGGTCGGGCTCTCGGTCGGCCGCAGCATGAGCACCGTGTCGACGTTCGGGACGTCCACGCCTTCGTTGAACAGGTCGACCGAGAACACGGCTCGCACGCGTCCCTCCGCGAGATCGCGCAGCGCAGCTTCTCGCTCGGTCCACGGGCTGTCGCCCCAGATCGCGACCGACTCGATCCCATGGCGACTGAAGTGCTGGGCCATGAATCGTGCGTGCTCGACGCTCACGCAGAATCCGAGACAGCGCATCGCCGCTGGCTCGGCATGGTCGGTCACCTGCTGGACGACGAGCCGGGCCCAGGCGTCGGAGCTGGTGTACGTGTTGCTGAGAGCTTCTACGTCGTAGCCCCGGCCACGACGCCAGGGGATCTCGCGAAGGTCGAGCCCGTCGTGGATGCCGAAGTAGAGGAACGGTGCGAGGTGCTGCTGGTCGATGGCATCCCAGAGACGCAGTTCGGCGGCGATGCGGTCGTCGAACCAGTGCAGGATCGGCAGGCCGTCGCTGCGTTCGGGGGTGGCCGTGAGTCCCAGGAGCTCGACGGGCGCGAGGTGGTCGAGCACGCGGGTATAGGACGCCGCGGCAGCGTGGTGGAACTCATCGACGATGACGACGTCGAAGTGATTGGGCGGGAGGTTGGCCAGATCGCTGGCGTTGAGGCTCTGGATCGATGCGAAGACGTGCTCGAATCGCTGCGGTCGTGCACCGCCTACCCACTTCTCGCCGAACGCCGGCTCTCGCAGCGCGTACCGGAACGTCGCGAGGCTCTGGTCAAGGATCTCCTCTCGGTGGGCGATGAAGAGAAGCCGTGAACGGGACAACCGCTCCCGCAGGCGGCCGTAGTCGAGGGCGGCCATCACGGTCTTGCCCGTGCCCGTCGCAGCGACGAGCAGGTTGCGATGGTGCCCTCGGCTGCGGGCGAGCTCGACCAGCTCGAGGAGGCGCTCTTGCAACGGCCACGGCCGCAGCTCGATCGGGCTGAGGATCACCTGCGGTCCGCGGTCGACGCCTCCTGCTCGGCGAGTCTCCTCGTCGAACTGGCCGGCGTCGTACGGGACGAAGTCGCCGTTGGCCCAGTAGCTGTCGAACACGGCACTGAACTTGTCGACGACGTCGGGGTTGCGCGCCGACGACGCCCGCACGTTCCACTCCAGACCGGTCGCCTGCGCCGAGTGCGTCAAGTTCGACGAGCCGACATAGGCGGTGGAGAACCCGGTGCGACGGTGGAACAGCCAGGCCTTCGCGTGTAACCGGGTGGTGCTCAGGTCGTAGGAGATGCGCAGCTCGGCACCGAGTTCGGTGAGCTGATCAAGCGCGCGCCGCTCGGTCGAGCCCGTGTACGTCGTCGTGAGCACTCGCAGCGGCCGCCCCTCGCTGCAGTGGCGCCCCAGCGCGTCAAGCATGGGGGTGATGCCGCTTCGCCGGATGAAGGCCATCACGAGATCGATCGAGTCGGACGACTCGATCTCGGACCGCAACTGATTCCACAGGTTCGGCTCGCCGGGCGCGTTCGTCAGGAGCGTGGTGTCGAGCAACGGGATGAGCGGCTCGTCGATCTCCTCCGGTCGCCCGTCGGGCAGACGACGCAGCACCGCGTGCAGAACCGTCGCAGGATCCAAGGGCACGGTGGCCGGGTCGACGGCCACCAGGTCGCCGAGCCGATCGAGCAAGGCGCGGGCAACGGTCAGTCCGACGCCGACTCGCTCGGCGTCGTCCACATCGGCGAGCGCCGACTCGATCTGCCTACTCAGGTGCCACGCGATGCGGTCTGGCGCCTCAGCTGCTCGCAGGTCGCGGACCCGCGAGGGCAAGCGACCAGCCAGTGAGTCGAGCTGAGCCTTGAGACCCTCGGTGATGAGCGCCTCGTAGAGCCCGGGGCCTAGCTCCTCCATGGAGAGAAGCTAGGACGCGCAACTCCCCGACTGCGGGAAGCTCACGCCGTGGGCTGGATCGAATCGTCACGGAATCGAATCGGAGCGCAGGAGACCGCCTTGGACGCCGAGCGACCCCGTCGCTTCCGACCCGTGCCGGCCGACGAGCTGATCGAACGCCATCGGGACGCGCTCGCCGCCTTCTCCGCCGCAGTCGATCGCCTCGTGCCCGTCCTCGAGGAGATTGCCCTCGCCGCGGTCTGCGACGTTCTCCCGACAGCCCACCGGCTCGAGGTCCTCGGCGAGATGAACGAGGACTGGGCCTGGACACTACGCATCCAGCGCGTCTTCGATGCCGACGATCGCGTGCTCTTCGACGTGGCGCTCGGCGCCGATGCGGACTTGGAGGACCACCTGCACGAGGTCGGCATCGACTACCTCGACCTGCTGCTGGACGTCACCGGCGAGGACTACTACGGGACGCACGAGATCGGGGCGTAGTCAGCGATCTCTGTATGAAATCCACCTGAGGTCAGTCCTAGGTATGTAGGATTTCATACATGGCCTCGACGTCGGCGCTTGACCGCCTACGGGAGATCGGCCCCATCTTCCGATCCAAGGACGCCAACGCTGCTGGCGTTTCCTGGCGTGATCTCTACGACTTGCGGGACGAGGGCGAGCTCCTCGAGCTGTCGCGCGGGCTGTTCCAGCTAGCCGAGGCCTCCGGTATCGGCAACATCGACTTCGTCGCGGTTTGTGCGCGCGCGCCGCACGGGATGATCGCACTGGACTCGGCGCTGTCGTACTGGGATCTCACTGACAGCATCCCGTCCCAGGTCCACCTCGCCGTCCCGGAGGGCGCGCATCGCCCGGCGATCGATCATCCGCCGACCACGGTCCATGTGTTCCGAGCGGCGACGTTCGATCTCGGTCGCGTCGAGATCCGGGAGGAGGGTGGCGAGCGGTTCTGGATCGCCGATCGTGAGCGCACCGTCGTCGATGCGTTCCGTCTGCGCCACCGCCTCGGCGAGGACGAGGCCCATCGCGCGCTGCGCCGCTACCTCGCCCAGCCGCGGCCGAAGTTGGCGCGTCTCGCGGATCTGGCGCGCCAGCTCCGGGTCTCGACGCCGGTGCGCTCCGCCCTCCGGGTGCTGCAAGAGTGAGCCGGCCGAGACGAGACAGCGCCAGCGGTCGTGCCTACCTCGACCTCCAAGCGAGAGCACGCCGCGAGGGTCGGCCCACCGACGAGCTCCTCGTCCTCTACGTCCTCGAACGCTTCCTCTACCGGCTCTCGATCTCGAGTCACCGGAACCAGCTCATCCTCAAGGGCGGCATGCTCCTCGCCGCCTTCGGCGAACGACGTCCGACCGCGGACGTCGACCTGCTCGCAACGGCCATCGCGAACGACGTCGAGACGATCTCAGCCGTCGTCCGAGATGTCTTGGCCATCGACGTCGATGACGGCGTGGTCTTCGAGCCCGAGGGCCTGCGGGCCCAGGTGATACGTGACGCCGACCCGTACACCGGCGTGCGCATCACGGTGCCGGCGCATCGCCCGCGCTCGCCACCCGCTTCGCGTCGACATCAACCTCGGCGACCCGGTCACGCCGGAGCCTGTCGAGGTGAGCTACCCGGCACTGCTCGAGGAACCGTTCCATCTCGTCGGCTACCCGCTCGAGACCGTGCTCGCCGAGAAGATCGTCACCATGATCGACCGAGGCGACGCGACGACTCGTGACCGTGACTTCGCCGACGTCTACGTCCTCACCGGACGGCACGAGGTCGACGCCGAGCAGCTCGCCGCCGCCATCCGGGCGACTGGCACCCATCGAGGCTCCGGTCTCCGACCACTCGGCCCTGTACTCGTGGACCTGGCAGAGAAGCGGCAGCCCGACTGGACCCGGTTCTTGGCGCGCAGCGGACTCGACGATGCCGCGCCTGCGACCCTCGCCGAAGCCATCGAAGCCATTGTGAAGTTCGCCGACCCAATCATCGCAGGCGAGGTCGGCGCCGGCGTTTGGGACCCGGCTGCACGACGGTGGCGCAGCCGTCCCGCCGGCTGATGCCGGTGCCAGCGATGGCACTCTCAACCGTCCACGCTCGCGTCGAGCTCCTCGATGTCCGAGTAGGTGGCCGGAAGCCCGTACTCGCTGCTCAGTGCACCCCAGGCAGCATCAGCTGCCCACTCCGGGAGGTCTAGGCCGCGTGGCCAGGTTCGACGTCGAAGGACAGCGTGAACTGGTAGGTACGAGTTCCGTTGGCCATGCACGACTATCGCTCGAGGTGCTCGTACAGCACGTCGGGCGCGAGGTCAGCGCCGTTGGCCCAAGTGATCGTGCCGGCCTCAGGGTCGACCTTCACTGATGCGACCACCGCCGGGTCGCGGCGGATCTCGGCGAACACCGGCCCCTGCAGGTACGGGTCGAGGTCGATCGTCTTCTCGACGCCGTCAACGAAGCGCAGGCTGACGACGTGGTCATGCAGCACTCGGACATGTGCGATGTCCATCGCCGCGGGGCCTACGACTTGCCCAGCCGATCGATGGCGTCTTCGAGGATCGCCTCGTCGCGCTGAACGTGCTCAGCAAGGAGCCCCATGAAGTCAGGATCGCCCTGGGCGCGCTCGACCTCCTCGGCCAGGTCGTCCTGAGGGGCACCCTGCTCGCTCGGCATCGACCCAGCGTGGCACCGCGCTGCGATCTGGGCCAGCGCCTTCAACCGGGATAGGGGAGACGAGGTCGAGGCTTGAGCTCAGGCCGACTGGCCATGACCCAGATCAATCGACAGCGAGATCGGGGTCATCGACGCACGCGTCGATCTCCGACCTAGCTAAGGGTCCACCGCCTAGTAAGTCGCGCGAGGTAGCCTAACGGCGTGGAGTTGTCGTCCGAAGGGCTGCGGGGGTTCTTCGAGGAGGTGAACCCTCTGCTCGACGAGCGGCAGCGGCGAC
>Ga0187893_10008545_pt1 | contig 16085 bp, 11 predicted proteins | sample MA1701074metaG_FD_139574 | JGI IMG/M metagenome (GOLD analysis project Ga0187893, IMG submission 139574) | White microbial mat communities from a basaltic lava cave in the Kipuka Kanohina Cave System on the Island of Hawaii, USA - MA170107-4 metaG ...
ACTGTTACTGATGGGGCCATTGAACCCGCCCCGCAGTCCGACAACTTGCGAAGCCACCACTCCCACTCCCGTCAGAGCCCGTGTCGCAAAGCGAGCGATGTTTTTCTTGCCCGCTACGTTTCCCTTGATTGGACCGTAATCGAGGGCCTGGGCTGAGCCGTCGATTCTGTGAGTTGTGCCGTCAGGCCACTCCAGCGCGTCAAACTTCACGGCAACGTGACCTGACCGATTCGCCTGCTCCAGTTTTCCAAGGACCTTCGTGCCAGCCGGAACGAGTATTTCCCCGTTCTTTTCGTAGTTGTATTCAACTGTGGCCACAACGGGAGACACCACAGCACTGGTAATTGCCGATTGCAGTCTTGCAATGAGCCGCATTCCAGCGGGCAGCTCGAAAGAGCGTCTCAGCGCCGGAGGGACAAGTCCGGTGTATGACAATCTTTCTCCCGCTTTCTCCGGGACGGCAGTATGGACATAGATCAGAGACGGCTTCGCCAGAGATTCGCTGATCTGCCGGCTTACAGCCTGGACCTTGTGTCCGCTGGCCTGAGCCTCCAAGCTGGCAATGCGAGACTCTACCTCGGCCAAGGTTTCCTTTTTGCCTCCAGGAATATCTGAGAATTCGATTTGTCCGATTGAATAACGACCGCTCGGGGAACTGGGAGCAACGGCCTGGGGTGTTGGTGGCTGAGAGACAGTTCTGGAAAGAGAAGGCGTCGAAACAAAACCGGAGGCGGCAACACTTGAACCGTCCCGAGAAGTCCTGCTGCGGTCTCTTGCCAGGTCGCTCTCAGTGATCAATCCTCTCGTGGGATCTGGGGGGCTGCTAAGGTCAGCTCCCAACAGGGGAGTCACGGAGCGGGCAGGGCCTTCAGATTCAGGCATCAGTGGGTTGGCTGAGAGCGGTCTGCCCAGATTGGGCGTTCGCCGGTCCACATGCTGTGCTCGCTTCCCAATCGGTGTGGAAAAGATTCCCAGGAGGGTGACCACTAGCACGGCGGCTGCAAGCAGACCCAAAATCAGGGGTCTCAGCCGATCTCTGTTCGTCTCTGCAGGAGGTGATTTGACTGTTCTTGATTCCAATCCTCGTCTGAAACTCGCCATCCATCGGTCTATGGGGCGGACTGGTTCCTGTTCCGGTTCCTCCGAAGTATGAATCACATCGGGTTCGTTCCCTTTCTGTTCTGGGTTCATTGTCCTGTCGCTCATCGGCCTAACTCCTGATTCGGTCCGTTGCTTCTGCCGAGATGGATTGGAATGAGCACTGGAAGGTCTACTGCTTCCGATTCGGCGATCTGCAACAGGTAGGTTTGATTCGACTGTTTGAAAAGCGGCCTTTCAAACTGGACTACACCATCGGCCCGCTCCTTAGGGCGTAGCTTCCCAGGCCTCAAAAGGTACTGAACTACGGGTAGTTGCTCGGAACTAACCGGCAGTTTCCGTCTGCGCAAGGTCCCGGCCAGTTGTATCTGTGGGGGCAGCAGCTCGAGATTCTGGCGGCTTTGGTTGACTACAGAGAACAAGACGAACACTTGGCTGCCTTCCTCATGCACGCGAGAAACGGCAACTCGAAAATGGCTTCCTTGAAGCGACGGGAGACTGTTCCTGGTCTGCTGTTCCACCAGTAGGTCCAATTTTCCGATCGCTGGTTCGACGATTCCTCGACCGAATGATCCCATATGATCATTGTTGGCTGCAGATGCGCCATCTGATGGATTTGCCCAAAGAGTTTCGGAGATCAATAATGACGAAGAAGAGGCCTCCTCGATCAGGAAGCCCCTGCCAGGCGGCAACTCCATCAGAAAGTCAACCGGATAGCTCAGTTTCGTCCGCGGTGTCTCCTCCACTCGCGGCCTTTCACCGTGCCTTGCTCGGAGGAGGAAGCTGCAGTTACGTCCACTTGTAGTGGAGACCAGTAGGTTGCTTTGAGCTGGTTCAGTAGTCAGTGGCTTGACAAAGACCAGTCTGGGTTCTTTCTCCGAGTGCTCAACTTTGAACAACGTTGGGTCACCCACCACGACTGAGCTGACTGCCTCTGGCATCCGGATCGTCGAGACAAAACGAGACTCCAAATCCAGGACGACGACCTTACCGCTTGCAAGAGATTTCCTTACGACCCGGGGCGCAACCTCTTCGGTGCCGGCGCTACCTTCAATGGGTGCCGAGATCATTCCAAGAGCAAAAATCAATGCTGGCAGTTTGTTGGGCGGGCGATGCAGATTTTTCCGAAGCTCGTTCACGATTGCCCTTCCTTCTTCTGCTTGGACCGAAGTTTGTAGCGATACAACCTGGAGACCTGCTGAACGTACGCAAACACTTCGGGACAGGAATAGGCCAGTCCTCGCTGAATGACTCGACGCTCTCCAGCGACATAGGCAGCGGTGACGAGACGCAGGTCGCCGTTGAACACCTTGTGGAGCCATGCCAAGTACTCAACTCCACCTCGAATGTTCTCTTCGATATTGAAGCGATTGTGTACACGAAAGCGCTGGGCGGTCTGCGGCATCAGTTGCATTAACCCTGTTGCGCCTTTGGGGGAGATTGCGGCTGGCCGCCAGTTGGATTCCACCTCGACAATCGATTCAACCAATTCAGGTTCGATGCTATAGACCCTGGAATAGTGTTGGACAAAGTACGCGGCCATCCTGCGAATGCGATCACCCTTAGACGCCTGTGCCGGGAGACCTTCAGAACTAAGGCCAACCCAGATAATCACGCCAGGAATCACCCTTTTCCATTCAGACTGGAACATTGTCTTTCCCCAGAATCTCATCGCGGTAGCGCGTGGCATCAAACACGAGGTTTTCCCAACCCTCTTTGAGCAGGAGCCGTTGACGATCGGACTCGGTCTTGGCCAGCACCGGAAGCAGCACGTCGCGGAGTTCCGGCGTGATCGTCGTGGCACCGAGTAACTTCAGCGCCTGGGCAAGATCAAGCATCTCAGAAACCGACGGAGGCTTTTCCAGACTCCAGCCGCGCAGCGCCATTCCAAGACCGGCGATCTGCGCTTGCAGTTCTGAGCGCCTGCTGCCGCCGGTTCGTAGCGACAGGATCTCCCGCTCCCGCCGCGGCGTTGGATGATCGAATCGAAGGTAAAGGCACCGGCGGCGTAGTGGGTCTCCAAGCCGGCGCTCTTCGTTCGAGGTCAGAATGACAAAAGGAATCGAGCAAGCCTTCACGGTACCCAGCTTGGGAATGCTTAACTGCCACACACTCAGCATCTCCAGCAGCAGCGCTTCGAAAGCCTGATCCACCTTGTCGAGCTCATCGATTAGCAAGACACAAGACCGTTCCTCACAGAGCAATGCGCGAAGCAGCGGCCCCTGGTCGAAAAACTCCAGCGTGTGCAGACTCTTCTTGGTGGACGTCCAATCCTGGTTTATTGACTTCGATTGACTCTCGAGGAAGAGTTTCTGCAACGAAGTATCGAAGGTTCCAATCGCCTTGTCGGCGTCGATTCCCTCGTAGCACTGCAGGCGTTCCACGCAGGTCCCCGCAGCCTTTGCCACTGCATAGGCCAGTTCAGTCTTGCCCGTTCCGGCAGGTCCCTCGATCAGCAGCGGTTTGTCCATGTGCACGGCCAAATAGACAATCTGGGACGCCACCGGGTCGATCACATAGCCCGAATCCTTGATTTTGCTGGAAACCTCCTCGACAGAGGCGAACATGAGTGCAATCTCCTCTCGCTGTGATTTCTTATCAGGCAGAAGATCGTTTCGTGCAAGGAGGACACTTTGAGGTCTTGCGGATAATCTGGTGTGACTGATAGCCGGGGAAACAAGGGGGAAAGGGGTTGGGCGTCCTTTTCCAGTCAGTATCAAAGGAGGTCATTGTCTGACTGGGCGTGTTGAGCGGTAAACGTCTGAGACTTACAGACGCTCCGCGATGACAAAAGCGCCGAGGATGTTAAAACGCGAGCGCGCATCTTGACTAGGTGGATACAAATCGCGGAGCCGATAGCAGCGAGCCTCCGCAGCATCTCTTCTACGCTGGAACGGAAGGAGAGGAATTGCCCAGGGCTTTTGCTTGGGCCAAAGATACCGTTCTTAGCGTTGTCAAGCTGTTGGCACTTTCTGCATAGCGCCCTGCCAACACGTTGCGTGCGATGCGACGCTGAATGGTGCTGGATTTGTAAAGCGAGAAATCGACGCCGGCATGATTGCGAAACCAAAATCTTTTTAAAGCCGCTGTGACGTGGCTTCCCGTGCGCGGCTTCGGCTCTCGCCTCCGTGAGTGGAGTTCCATGTCCGCCCGCCGGCAGGGGTGTTTCGTCGTCCTCGCGTGCCGTGGCGGATGCCCGGTTGTTTTCCATAGCCGTCAGAGGTTCGACCAGCCCAGCGACATACGGGTGCTTCGCAATGCGGGCGAGTTCGTTCGCAATGTTTTCCGGCGAAAGAACGAAGTCCACACACCCTGTCGCCACTGCGCTGCGCGGCATTGAAGGGCGACAAGGCTAGAGCTGAGACTCTCTTGCAAAGGGCAATGAGTATGGGACGATCTTTGGCGAAGGATGTGAGACAAGCCGCAAAGAGGAAGGTTAACTCCGGGCAGACGGTGACCGCGCTTAGCCTACTGTGCACCAACGCCGTCGGTCACTTCCGTGGTGGAAACGTAGGAGTTTACGGCGAGCAGGAATTTTCGCAATTCAAGAGCATGCCGCCTAGACTCCATCGCACGCCGTCGGTACCGCTGTTCTAGGCTGGATCGGCCGAAGTTTTTCGAACTCTCTGCCAAATTCGTTAAAACGGTGATTCGTTCTTCAAAGGTCCGAATTGCGCTCCACAGCGCTCGCTCCAGGGCTTCATCCTGGCCGTGGAGCAGACTTTCCGCCGTATACGCATGGCCCACTCGACACTGGTAACGTGAAAGCCCTTCCACCTCAATTTCCCTCAAGGGACCTCCACAGTCTGGACAGCTATAGACTCCACTACAGGGTAAGGCATTTTCCAGGTCCTCTCTGTTCATCTGACCCTCGGCAACCCTTTTTTCAACCAAAAGATCCTCCGGAATTGGAGGAGGAACTCCAGCCGGCTCCTTTGTCAATCGAACCAAAACCTCTCCCACTTCTGAAATGGGTAAACAATGATCTACGGCTACGTTTGCTAGGGCCCTGGCAGGCATTTCTTGGTATTCTGAATCCGCAGGATTCTGCACGACCGCGACACCCCCACACCGCTTTAGAGTCTGAAGCCCAGCTGTGCCGTCATACATGGATCCACTGAGGACCACGCCAACAGCGCGGCTTCGGTATTCCAAGGCTAAAGAGCGAAACAGGGTGTCCACCGAGGGCCGCCAGTAGTTTCCCTTCGGTCCTCGGGTTACCCGAATTCTTCCGTCCTTCACCCAGAGATGGTGATCCGGGACTGCCACATAAATCCGACCATGGTCGACCGGTTGATTGTCTTCGCAAGTAAAGTGGTTAACGAGCCAGCTCTTCCAAGGATGGCAGCCAGAAAGGTTTTGCTCCCGGCCGAATGATGGACGATCAAGACCGCAGCCCTTAAATCTCTGGGCAACTGTTGAACGAGAGTTGACAGCGCTCGCACTCCGCCCGCCGAAGCTCCAATTCCGATCACATCGTGAAATGATTCGTTTGACATGGAGTGACCATACAACTCTCAAATGAGCTTAAGCGCCTCAAAGATCTTCTGATGTCTAGTTTTGATCAGAACCCCGACGTTGCACCCGTCGCGGACGCTCTTTGTTTGCCAGTAGGGTTTAACCGCTCTCTGCCGTCAGTCTCAGCGATGGCTCTCAGTAGAGAAGGCACCTTGAAGACGCACCAATTACCGGAGACTTCGTTCAAGCAGCGCCCTTTTGGCTGTCGAGCGCATCCCGATTCGATGTTGACGCAGAGGCCCGTCAGGAGCTGGTTCAATTTGCACGGTGGATTATGGGATTAACGGGAGCGCGGAGGAAATCAGAATCCCTACAGGTGCTCGCCTGAACTTTTCCTTGAATAAGCAAGCTGGCGGCACTGCAGCCGATTGGAGCGAGGATCATTGTTGGGGGAGGTAGCGCGGGCGTTTGGGATTAATCCGAACCTGCAGCATCGGTGGCGCCGCATTCTGCTAGTTGATGATAATCCCGACGTGGTGGACAGCTTAGGTCTCACGATAAGCGGGGTATCCGATGCAAACCGCCGATAATGGACCCGACGCCGTCAAGGCAGGGATCGCGATGCAGCCCGACGTTGTGCTGCACCACATTGGCTGCCCTGGAATGGATGGCGATGAAGTGGCTGGGCAGCTCCGTCGCGATCCCCGCACAGCTGGCTATGGCAGCGAAGAAGAGCGGCAAGGAAGTACTCCCAGGCGGCTTTTCGTTGGAAGGATGTCTCAGATAACTCATTTCAGCCACTGCCGCTCGCAACGTCTTCTTGAACTTCAGCGGCGAAATCGGATCGCGATCCAACTTATGGCTGGCTTCACATGATGGCATTCCGATCACCCACAAACACAAGCGCGATGCATGCTAGGTACTGCCTCATCGTCTCGCGGTCGATCAGCCATGCTTCATATGAAGACCGTAGCGCGCATAGGATACGCCGCTGAGGTTTGACACCGCACCAGCGACAACGCACGTCGTGTTTTCATTCGAAAACGACAAATGAGGAGAACGATGGCGGAAATGGTAAAGTAAGTGATGAGCCGACAGGCGGCGTCTCTCCTGGTGTGCCGAATTATACCGACATAGGAGTAAGGGCTATAGTAGGTTAAACTTAGAGTTAATACTTTTCTTAACTATATGAAACTGTCCGTGAACAATGACGAGTCCTGGTATTACCAGAGAGTACGAACTGTCTGGACTAAGAATTCTAGTCGTCGAGGATGACCCCGATTCACGCGAATTCCTGGTTATTGTCCTTCAACAGTATGGTGCTAAAGTGTTGGCGGCGGACTCGACTAACCGCGCGCTTGAAGTCATGGACCAATGGAAACCTGATGTGATTGTTTCTGATATCGGGATGCCTGGAGAAGATGGTTACGAGTTCATGCGCCGCATCAGAAGGTTGCCAGCCGAACGCGGGGGACATACGCCTGCAGTTGCACTTACAGCTTTTACGTGGCGAGAGGATCGTTTAAAAGCACTTGCATCTGGTTACCAAACGCAGATTTCAAAACCTCTCGAGCCGTCTACGTTAGTTGCAGCGTTGGCAAGTCTTGCCGGCAGGACACCCAAAGGGAAGTCTTAAATTTAGAAGCCTTCTCCAGGCCGCCATTTTGGCGCTTTCAGATCGCCGAGCTCTTAATGCCTTCGTTTTCTGGCGAGTCTCTGAGGAAAGGGTTGTGGTGTCAGCCGACAAAGACCAAACGGTTCAAAACCAGATCTTGGCTGCCCTTCCCCGACGGGAGCGCGAACGGCTCTTGCCGTACTTGGAAGCTGTCTCTTTAGAACGCGGTGCGATCCTCTGTGAGCCTGAGCAGGCGCTGCGTCATGCGTATTTCCCGGATACGGTGTTGTTTGCATTGCTGTCCCTGGCGGAGAGCGGTAAAAGCATAGAAGTTGGGCTGTTGGGCTACGAAGGGGTCCTCGGAATCCCCATCTTTTTGGGATCCAAGAGCCTTCCGTTTCGAATTAGAGTCCAGATCTCTGGCCATGCACACCGGATGAAGGCCGCGCTGCTTAAGGAGGAGTTTGATAAATGTGGCCCATTCCACGACCTGCTACTGCGTTCCGTTCACTTGTTGGTGGTACAAGCATCTCAAGCAGGAGCTTGTAATCGGTTCCATACCATTCAACAGCGTCTCTGCCGTTGGTTGCTTGCGTCCCAAGAGCGATCTCAATCCAATCAACTGGACTTCACCCAAGAATGTCTCGCCGAACTATTAGGTACCAACCGAACAAGTGCGACTGAAGCGGCCGGCGCCCTCAAACAAGCCGGGTTGATCGGCTACGGGCGCGGTCATATCACTATTCTGGATCAAAAAGGTCTGCTGGCAGCTGCCTGCGAGTGCCATCAAATCATCAAACGGGAATCTCAGCGGCTGTTGCGGCCTTAACTCTGCGACCTTGTTCCTGCAATGTCTGTCACCCGACAGACACCCTCCTCTTCCTGTGATACTTTCCTTCTCTCACGCTAGATAGACGTCCAGATTCTCGAGTTTAAGACATGTGGATCAATGGCTAGCTCTGTAAGATTTCCTGCGCTGCAGAATCGCATATTGGCGGCTCTTCGCGGCAAGGAATGGCAGCAACTGGTTCCCGATCTGGAAACGGTTTTCCTTAAGCGCGGCGAGATCCTTTGTGAACCGGGAGAAGTGCTGCGTCATGCGTACTTCCCGGACACGGTCTTGTTCTCTTTGAGGTCGCTCACTGACCGCGGTGAAAGCGTAGAAGTGGGTCTCCTGGGCCACGAAGGAATGCTTGGCATTCCCCTCTTTTTGGGTTCCAAAACCATGCCCTTCCGAGCCACCGTTCAAATCGCCGGCAGCGCACGTCGCCTTCCGAGCTCCCGTCTTCAGGAGGAGTTCGAGCGCTGTGGTGAACTTCATAAACTTCTACTTCGTTCAGTACATTTGCAGGTGGTTCAACTATTTCAAACAAGTGCCTGCAGCGGTTTTCATACGTTGCGCCAACGGCTTTGCCGCTGGCTCTTATTGGCCCACGAGCGTGATAGGAAAATGGACGGGTTACGCTTCACTCACGAGTTCCTCTCCGAGGCCCTGGGGGTAAACCGTAGCAGTCTCAGTGAGGCCGCAGCCTTGCTCCAGAAGGAAGGCCTCATTCAATACAAACGCGGGCTGATCACTGTCTTGGATCGCCAAGCCCTCGTCGCGGCGGCATGCGAGTGTTACGGCATCCTCACCAAAGAGTCTAAGCGCCTGATCAAGAACTGAGAATGAGAACCTGAATTACCCGTGAGACCAGTTACTTTCGCATAGTTCTATTGTTCACTTTTACAAGGGAGATTTTTCTTTTGATCCGTTTTGTAGACGTGCAAAGAGGTTCCTAATGGATCTCAGTGGCAAGCGGATCCTTTGTGTCGAAGACCACGAGGATACGTGTGCCTTTCTGAGGGTTTTGCTCTCTAACCTTCAAGTCGTGACAGCCAGTACGCTCGCAGAGGGACTCCATCTTGCCCAGAACCAGGGTTTTGATTTGTACTTACTTGACATGTTCCTGCCGGATGGAAACGGCATCACTCTTTGTCAGCAGCTCCGTCGTTTCGACCCGAAGACTCCGGTCCTCTTTTACTCGGCCGATGCCTCTCCAACTGCCTACGAACAGGCAATGCAAGCCGGCGCCCAAATCTATTTGACTAAGCCCGTCGATCCTTTTCTCCTTCAGCAAGCGGTCGAGGAGCTGCTGCGAGGTAAATAAACGAAGCCTTTGCCAGAGCCAACTAACCTCTCCAGAGGCCACATTTGAGAAACCCAATTTCAGTCAGTCACCTGTGAAGCAGGGTGACGTCCCGACCTTGGCCCAGGGCGTACACCACTGAACAGTGCCAAGGCTTATTTGATAGCGTGTGCTCCAGGAATGCATTCAAGTTGATACCTGAATACGCAGAAGGGAGAAGGATACTTTATGTTCTTGTCATCCGATCTCACTGCGAGGTTGCCTGCCCACTATCTGTCAGACCAGGGTTGTGAACTACGTCGGACACTAGCTGCCAACGTTGAACTAACTCGAGTCATTAAGAGATTAATCGCTCGACCGGCTGTAACGCTGGCTTACTTCTTGGCAATAATCTATTTTCTCCGTTTTTGGCGTGAGAGTTCAGATCGCTTGTGGTTGCTATTTTGTGGACGGCAGACGAGCGGCACAGTTATGCGTCCATTCTGCGCATACTAGGCTTTGTGCTTATCTTGTTTGCGATTGCAGACAATGAGTTAACTACTACGCCGGGGACTCAAGATGTCTTCGGCATGAGTCGGTTCTTGCAGGACTAGACCGCCAGCCGCGCTGACATGTCCTCTCGCTTCCTCAAGACAACTTGCTAGCTCGCGCCTTCGTGACATCCACCTCGGTCAAGTGCTTCATCAAGGCTCGTGGGTCTACCGGTTTGACCATGTGGAGGTCGAACCCAACCTCTTGCGACTTCCGCTTGTCCGCCTCCTGGCCCCAGCCTGTGACCGCGATGAGGACGATATTCCTGCCCCAAGGCTGTTGTCGAATGGTGCGGGCGACTTCATAGCCGTTCATCTTCGGCAGGCCGATGTCGAGCAACACCACATCAGGATTAAACTCGCTCGACGCTTGCACAGCCTCTTCGCCGTCGTAAGCGGTGCGAACCTGGTTGCCCATCATCTTCAGCAGCATCGATAAGCTGGACGCGGCGTCTTCGTTATCGTCCACAACCAAGATGCGGAGATCGGAAACCAATATTGGTGCATTGTCATTGCGGGTCGCGCGAGTGAGGTTCTGCGCCACGACGATGGGCAGGCGAACTACGAACTCGCTGCCCTTGCCAGGCCCTTCGCTGCGGGCCTCGATTTCCCCGCCATGCATTTCAACTAGTCGTTTCACCAAATATAAGCCAATTCCCAGCCCACTCTGCGACCGAGACAGGGCGTTCTCAACCTGCGAAAACATCTCAAAGATGGTCGAGAGCTTGTCAGCGGAAATGCCGATGCCGGCGTCCCTCACCGACACAACGATGTCGCTGCCTTGCAGTTCGGTGCGCAGGTCGATCCGACCGCCACGCGTCATGTACTTGGCTGCATTATTGAGGAGGTTCCAGTACACCTGTGACAACCGGGTCATATCGGCGTCAACCACCACAGGACCGGCAGGGAGCTCCACGATCAGCTCGTGGCCGCACTCTTCGATGAGCGGGCGGCTCGTCTCGACGGCCCCTTGCACTATCTTCGCCAGAAGGATCGGCTCCCGCTTGAGTTCGATGTTGCCTCGGTTGATACGGCTCAAGTCCATCAAGTCGTCAATCAGCCGGGCCAGATGCCGAACCTGCCGGTCGATGACATTCCGTGCCCATTGCAACTCTGGTATCGCCGGTCCCTTTAGATGGAGGATTTCCACAGCATTTCGCACCGGTGCCAGCGGGTTGCGAAGTTCGTGCGCCAGTGTCGCCAGGAACTCGTCCTTGCGGCGGTCGACGTCGCGCAACGTCTCCTCAGTCTGCTTGCGGGCCGTGATGTCCAGCAATGTTCCGCTCATCCGCAGCGGCGTGCCGATTTCGTTGAAAGCGCATTCGCCCCGCACTTCGATCCAACGCACACCGCCATCCCGATCGAGCACGCGAAATTCATGGTGGTACGGCCCTGTCTTCCGCGCCGTTTCGAACGCGGCCACGGCGCTCGCGCGATCGTCCGGATGCACGCATGCGAGCCAGGTCTCATAACTCAACTCGCATTCACCGGGTGTTCGGCCGAACAGTCTCCACGCTTCCTCGGTCCATGAAGCAGCTCCCGTTAGAAGATTAAGATCCCACGCTCCGACGTGTCCCGCCCGTTGCGCGCGTGCCAACCGCTCCTCGCTCTCGCGCAGCGCTTCCGTGCGCTCTATCACGCGCTGATCGAGAGTTTCGTTCAGTTCCCGCAATTGCTCCTCGGCCCGGCGTCGCTCATTCACTTCAGCCACGAGAGTTTGGTTAGCCGTCGAGAGCTCGCGACCCTTGCGATGCAGCTCGGCAAAGATCGCAACCTTTGAGCGCAGGATGACGGGGTTGACCGGTTTCTGGAGGTAGTCCACCGCCCCAGTGGCGTAACCTTCGAGCACGTGCTGGTCTTCGTTGTAGTAGGCAGTGAGGTAGATGATCGGTACCCGGGCTGTTTTCTTGCGCTCCTTGATCAACTGGGCCAGCTCAAAGCCCGTCATACCCGGCATACGGATGTCCAGGATAATTAGAGCGAATTCGTCGACCACGAGCGCGAGCAGTGCCTCCTCGGCGGAATCGGCCCGGACGAGCCGGTAGCCAGGATCCTCAAGAATGGTTTCAAGCACTGTGAGGTTTTTTGGCTCGTCGTCCACAATCAGAATATTGATTGCCTCGTGATGATCCAGAGCCTCCACGCCATCAAGGCGGGGGGGGTGCTGTGCGGTAGCACGTGTCAATTGGATGTACTCCTTTGTCTTGTTTGCGCGTTTAGCGGAACAGCCACACGCGCATTAGCGACAGCATCTGATCCGTATTCACCGGCTTGGCAATGTAGTCGCTTGCGCCGGCGTCGAGGCACTTCTCACGGTCCCCCTTCATGGCCTTCGCAGTAAGGGCGAGGATGGGGAGCGTACGGAATTCAGGGGCTTTGCGGATTTCGCGCATCGTCTCGAAGCCGTCCATCTCAGGCATCATGATGTCCATGAGCACGAGGCTCAGGTCGGACGTGTTCTGGATGATCTGGATGGCGGTGCGCCCGTTGGTCGCGCTGAGCACCTCCATCTCCTGGTTCTCGAGCATTGAGGTGAGGGCGAAGATGTTGCGCGCGTCGTCATCCACGACGAGCACTTTGCGGCCCTTCAGGACTTCGCTGGATCTGTGGAGCCGCTCGAGCATCGCCTGTTTCTCGGCCGATAGCTCGGTGACGACGCGGTGGAGGAAGAGCGCGGTCTCGTCGAGCAACCGCTCGGGGGATTGGACATCTTTGAGAACGATTCCTTTGGCCATCGTCCTCAACTGCATCTGCTCTTCAACGTTGCGATCTTTGCCAGTGAAGACGACCACGGGCGTTTGTGCAAGCGCGGGATCGGAGTGCATTTTCTCCAGCAACTCAAAGCCGCTCACATCGGGCAGACGCAGGTCGAGCACCACGCAGTCGAAGACTACGTCGTGCATCGCCTCTAGCGCCGCACTGCCGGTGGCGGCGGTGACCATCTCAATATCCTTATAGCCGAGTAATTCGACGACGGACTCACGCTCGATGTCGTTGTCCTCGACAATGAGCAGTCGCTTGGTGCGCGGGACGGTGAAGTCCTTGATGCGGTCGAACGCGGCTTCGAGACCCTCGGTGGTGGGTCCCTTGACGAGGTAGGACAAGGCGCCGTGCGAGAGTGCGTGCTGGCGCTCTTCTTCCAGGCTGACAATTTGCACAGGGATGTGGCGGAGGGCCGGGTCGAGCTTGAGCTGGTTGAGTACCGTCCAGCCGAGCATATCGGGCAGAAAGATATCCAGCGAGATGGCCGCTGGGTGGTACTGCCGGGCGAGGGACAGGCCTATCGCGCCCTTTGTGGCGACCACGCCTTTGAAGCCTTTGTCACGCGCCAGCCCCAGGAGAATGCGCGCATAGTGCGGGTCATCCTCGATGATGAGCATTACGGGGTCGTCCTTCTCGATGCTGTCGCGGTCGTCCTCGACGTGTTCTTCGCGTGCGACAGGCAGGGCTATCGGCGATTGGGATGTTGGAACGCTGACTAATGCGGTGCGCGCGGTGTCGGCTCCGGAGTAACGAAGTGGGAGATAGAGGGTAAATGTGCTCCCTTGGCCAGCCCCGCTTGAGAGTTTAATTTCGCCACCGAGCAGCGCGGCTAGCTCACGGCTAATTGCTAGGCCGAGCCCAGTGCCGCCGTATTTGCGCGAGGTGCCCGCATCGGCTTGTTGGAAAGCTTCGAAGATGAGTCGTTGTTTCTCCGGCGCGATGCCGATGCCTGTGTCTTCGACGGCGAAGGCGACGACCTGAGTCGACTTGCTGAGTACGGGGTGATCGGATCTCCAACCGTCTGTTGCAAGGTCCACCCGCACCTCGACGTGGCCGCGTGCGGTGAATTTCACCGCGTTGGAGAGCAGGTTCTTGAGGATTTGCTGGAGGCGCTTGGTATCACTGTGCATTGAGCGCGGCAGTCCCTCCGCAAAGACCACGTGGAAGGGCAGGTTCTTGGCCTCGGCCACGTGCCGGAAGTTTCGATCGATGGTTTCGCGCAGGCCGGTGAAGGTGATGTCCTCAGACTCGACGGTGACGGTGCCGGACTCGATTTTCGAGAGGTCGAGAATGTCGTTGATCAGGTTGAGCAGGTCCGACCCTGAGGAGTTGATGTTACGTGAAAACTCGACCTGTTTGGGAGTCAGGTTGCCCCCGGTGTTGCCTGCCAGCTGCTGGCTCAGGATCAGAATGGAATTGAGTGGCGTGCGCAGCTCATGGGACATATTGGCCAGGAACTCGGATTTGTATTTCGAGGTAAGGGCCAGCTCGGCGGCTTTTTCCTCGAGCGCGTAGCGGGCCTGCTCAACCTCAGCGTTCTTGCGCTCGACCTCGGCGTTCTGCTCGGCAAGCAGCCGAGCCTTCGTTCCCAGCTCCTCATTGGTCTGCTGGAGTTCGCTCTGCCGGGATTGTAGCTCCGCGGTGAGCTCCTGTGACTGCTTGAGCAGACCCTCGGTACGCATCGTGGCTTCAATGGTGTTAAAGACCGCGCCAATGCTCTGGGTGAGCAGGTCGAGGAAGGCGAGCGATCCGGTGCCGAAGTGCTGGAGGGCGGCCAGCTCGATGACCGCCTTTGTCTGCCCTTCGAAGAGGACAGGCAAAACGATAATGCTGACCTGCCGGGCTTCGCCTAGACTAGACGAAATGCTGATGAAATCCGGTGGCACGTCAGTCAGGAGGATGCGCTTTTTTTCAACCGCGGACGGGCCGACCAGGCCCTCACCGAGGCGAATGCTCCGCGCGAGCCGATCGCCGTGCGCGTAGCTGGACAGCAGCTTGAGCTGGATATCGCTGTCGCTGCCGGTGAGATGGTAGATGGTCCCCTGCTGCGCATTGACCAGCGGCGCTAGCTCGGTCAAGAGCATCTGGCCGACAGTATTCAGCTCGCGCTGGCCCTGCAACATTCCAGTGAACTTGGCGAGATTTGTCTTCAGCCAGTCCTGCTCACGGTTGCTCTCGGTGGTTTCGCGCAGGTTGGAAATCATCGTGTTGATATTGTCTTTCAGCTCGGCGACCTCGCCTCGCGTTTCGACCTGGATGGAGCGAGTGAGATCGCCCTTGGTCACGGCGGTGGCAACCTCGGCAATGGCGTGGACCTGGGTAGTGAGATTGGCGGCGAGGAGGTTGACGTTGCCTGTGAGATCCTTCCAGGTGCCCGCGGCACCCGGGACGTTAGCCTGTCCGCCGAGCCGCCCATCCACGCCAACTTCGCGTGCTACGTTGGTTACCTGGTCAGCGAAGGTTGCGAGCGTATCCGTCATATTGTTGATCGTGTCAGCCAGCGCTGCGACCTCGCCTTTCGCCTGCACGGTGAGGCGCTGGCTCAAGTTACCGTTGGCCACGGCGGTTACGACTTTTACGATGCCGCGGACCTGCTCGGTGAGGTTGGACGCCATGAAGTTCACGTTGTCGGTGAGATCCTTCCAGGTCCCACCGACGCCCGAGACCTGCGCCTGGCCGCCGAGCTTGCCCTCGGTGCCAACTTCGCGGGCCACGCGCGTGACCTCACCGGCAAAGGAGTTGAGCTGATCGACCATGGTGTTGATCGTGTTTTTCAGCTCTAGTACTAAGGATCATAAATCAGCGTAATAACGTCTGAGAGGTTGAGGGTGCACGATCGTTTTGGTCCATTCAAAAGGATGAGCCTTGGGATTATGGGCCTTGATAAAGCGATCAATCGCCAGACGGAGCTGTCGGACCGAAGTAAAGCTGGCGCCCCGTAGGGCGCTACGGCTCAGGATGCTGAACCAGCACTCCACTTGGTTCAGCCAACTGGCTCGGGTCGGAGTGTAGTGGAAATGGAGGTTGGGGTGACGAGCCAGCCAGCGGTCCCGTTTCGGTTTGTGCGTGTTTAAGTTGTCTAGGATCACATGAATCTCCCGTCCCGGATGTTGGCCGACAATCTCGTTCATGAAGTCGAGAAACTCGCGCCGCCGTCGCCGGGGATAGTGGCCGGCCTGAACCTTCCCGGTAGCCACATCCAGAGCCGCAAACAAGGTGGAAGTCCCGTGCCGCTTGTAATCATGGCTGAAACCACGCAATGCCCGTCCGCCCGGAACCTTCAAGTATCCTTGAGCTCGCTCCAACGCCTGGATATGCGGTTTTTCATCCACCGACAAGACTAGGGCATTGTCGGGAGGATTCAGATAAAGGCCAACAACGTCGGCCGCCTTGGGGGTAAACTCCGGATCGGTGCTCACACACCAGCTGCGCCGTCGCTGCAGCTGAATGCCCCGGCGCCGCAAGACCCGCCAGACGTGGATGGTCGAAACG
>Ga0187893_10008546_pt1 | contig 16084 bp, 10 predicted proteins | sample MA1701074metaG_FD_139574 | JGI IMG/M metagenome (GOLD analysis project Ga0187893, IMG submission 139574) | White microbial mat communities from a basaltic lava cave in the Kipuka Kanohina Cave System on the Island of Hawaii, USA - MA170107-4 metaG ...
AGCGCCATGGGGGTAAGGGGGCGGTGCGCGCCGATCCCTCGAAAACCAGCCTTCGCAGCACCCGGCACAAGAACGCCAAGCCGGTTCACCGTCGCCGCATCCACTCGTGAAATATGCGGGTTAATTGGCTGACGACTTGTTACGCGAATGAACGTCGGGTCATCCTTGAGGGTAATGGGCGGCTTCGGCGGCTGCGACTTCGCCGGATTGATCACCACGCGCCGTTCAAGTACGCGCGGCTCCGGCAATTCCTTGAATACTGCGATGCTGCGGAGCGTCGTTTCGATTGGATACTCGTCGTCATCAAAGTCCTCCGGCTCGACGAACGTGAGCGCGACATCTTCGCCGCTCAGTTGCGAGGTCCGAGCCACTTGCAGTTCTTTGACCGGCGGGTCAAACGTAACGACGTGCGATTCGAGGGACTTCCAGGCACTCTCCGGGCGTGATGAGATGACGAAGCGCTTGCGCTCGTTCGGCTTGAGCCGAATCGTTGCCACGTCAGGACGGATGAGCAGCACTGGCTCGGTGCCGAGCACCCCGACTGAGCCATCGCCTTCCACAATCACGTCGCGCGACTGGATCAGCGCGCCCGGAGCCGCCTCGTCGCGGCTTGCTACACCCGGCTGTGACTGGCCGTGATGAACATGTGATGCGAGTTCGTGATGCGCTTCGATCAGTTGATCGAGAGCTGCCTTCACTGCTTCGTCGCCAGCCTGGAGGCTGGAGATTTCGTCCTCGGCTTCCTCTTCGAGCCGCCGCAAGTCGGGATCACCCTTCAACGTCGCAACCACTCGCGATTCCAGGGCCGAGTACACCGTTCCTTCGTAGAATTGGTGCCGCGACCCTTGCATCAGTTCGGCGATCGCTTCGGGCTTCAAGCCATCACAATCCACCAGCACGACCATGCGGTTGCGCAGGTATTTCAGTTCGAGATCCCGAACGATGAACTGGTTGTCCCAGGCGTGTTGCCGCTGTCCGTTGATGAGGAACACGCAGCATTGCCGTCCACGCTTCGGTTCCTCGAGGAACGAAGCCACAGGGCGCTTGTCCGTTTCCGGCAGAACTTCGTCGGCGCTCGCATCTACGGGCGTGGCGTCTTCCGAGTCCGGCGCGGCCGCAGCAGCGAGTCCTTTGTCTACGACGACGACACGGATCGTGATCGTGCCGTGGCCTTCGGAGAGGGCGGCGTCCAGTGACTTGTCTAAACGGGCGATTGTTTCAGTCATGTCGCATCCTCACTTGCCGACAGGTTGTGGCGGGAAGACCTTGTCCAGCACCATCGCATCCCGCTGGTCCGCCCCCTTTCCGACCTTTCGGTTTTTCAGCGAAGACAAGCGATAGCCGTTGCCATAGATGGGGTCTGCCGTATTGCGCTGGGCGTACAGCTCAAACGGCACGATCGGGTTGTACAGCACGTGATTGAGCGCGGTGTAGAGCTGCCGAGTGATAGCCGAACCGCCGCGGCCAAAGTCGTACGCGATATGCACGAAGCGCGTACCGCCGCTTACCTTCGCAGAATCCGCGTCCGCTGCCGAGACCCACGGCACCCGACCATCCGGGTGACATGCCAAGTACGCGAAGTAATCGTCGCGACGGCCCTTCGGGAAGACGTGCTTTACCACCGTCCAGCCGACGCCATCGGCGGCACCTTGGAGAACGTCCAATGCCCGTCGCGAAATGACCCAGGAGTATTTGCTCACGGCGTAAGCCGACGACCCGCCCTGACCAAAGACACCGATCAGGTATGGCTTTTCCGCTTTCGTCGTTGACCCCAGTGAAAGCAAAGTGCGATGGACCAGTGCCGGCGGTTGTCCGATCCCGTCATCCTCGACGGCGATCGCGAACTCGCGCGCGGTCTTATCCCAGAGCAACCGCACTCGGAGTTGTCGCGCCAAATCACGTGCCCTGGCGCGAGTCGTCTTGGATTCCGGTGAGTCATCCAGCTTCGGCAGTTGATCGAGCGCCGGCAGCCCGAAGTACCGTTGTACAGCGTCGCGCGGGGAGATCGGCGCCGGCGCGTTCGCGTCGGCTTGAAGCTCGCGCTGCCGCGCCAACTCAATAATCGCCTCCATGCCGTTGACGGCGCGCTCGGCAATCGGGTTGACCGGCTGATTGGCGAGCTTGATCCGCCCAGCGTTCCCACGCTCCCGTCCCACCGGCAGCCAGTGAAAATGGCCGGCTTGCCACCCCGCTTCCGGCTGTTCCTCATTGAACGCGTACTGGTCTTCCGGAGTAATCGGCAGGTGCCCGAGCAGCGCTTCCACATCCGCCGTCGTTGTCGCGCGGATCGCCTGCGCGATGAAATCTGCTGGCTTCACAGAGGTGCTTAGTTGAGTCGGTTCGACCATGTGCGTTGCCCTCGCGCTTACTGCTTGGGAAGCGTGCGCCAGATCGACTCGACAGCATCCTTGAACTCGGCGAGCCGTGGAACGGAGTAACCCTGCCGCCCGTGCTGATCGATCAATCCTGTTTGCTTCAGCCAGGCGATGCAGACGTAAGATTGGTAATTAGGAATCTCGCTGCCGTCAGCGGGTTCACGAATCGGAAGCACCTCATCCGTTGAAAACACACGCCCTTCTTTTCCAGCCTCTGCAAGGGCCATCGCAAGCGCCTTGAGGGCGCTGTACGGCGCCTTGTGCTGATACTCTTTCTTGTCCCGCTTGGACCACGCAACGCGGATGAGTTGTTCGCCACGACGGAAGAAGCGGGGGTACTCTTTACGGTGCGTCGTTCGAGACGTTGTCCGTCGCGGCGCTCCCGGCAACTTTGCATCAGTTCTCGCAACGCGCTGTGCAGTGGTGGGCTTCGCCCTCGCTTCCGGCCCCGATGACTTCACAAGGTCGCTTACCGCCTTCGCCCAGGCAGCGACCTTGATGATTCCCGCATAGTCCCCGGCCGAAGCGGCCTCCGCCGCCAATTCGCGGAGCTTCGCCTCAGTGTCGTGGAGAATGGTGGCGGCTCGACTCTCAATTGCCATAGGGCGGAGAGCATAGACCGAAACCAATCTGAATACAAGCCCGTTTCGCTCTATTTTGCGGCCACGCAAAAGTGCATGCCGTCGCACGCTAAGTGGTTTCCGCGTCTGGAGTTGCGCGGATTTGAAGGGTGGATGGCGTTGGTTACGCCGAGACCAATTCTTGCGGCGGCTCGACTTCAACAGTTGTCGTCAAGCGCACGTTCAGCGCTTCGAGAATCTTCACCGCGTGTTCGAGTGTGATGCCAAAATACTCATTTCGCTCGTCACGCGACACCTGCGATTGGTGTACGTCAAGCCGTTTAGCCAACTCGCGCTGCGAAATCCCCTGTGCGATGCGAAGCGAGATCAACAGGTGCCCCAGACCACGAAGATTCTCCAACTCCTCGAACTCGCCCCGCTTGAGGCGTTGGTAGCTTTCCACCTCCTCTTTCAGTTGAAGGTGAAACGACTCCATCGGATCGGTGCCCCGGCTGATTTCTTCGTCCGTGAGGCCCGTCTCTTTTAGCCGCGCGCGATGCTCGCTGGAGATATTGTCAAATGTCGTTGATGGCCTCGTAATCAGGCGGCGGTTCTCTCGGCCTTTTCTCTGGTGACGAACTTCACGCCGGCGATGACGTCCGGGAGCAGCGTCGCGCCGTTGAGCAGGCGCCAGTGCGTTGCGGCGGTCTCGCACAGCTTGAACACCATCGCCAGGCACGCGCCCCGGCTGCCATTGCCCTTCGTCCGCCGGTGTCGCAGACGCGATTCGGCCTTCCCCTGTTCGCCGTTGTCCCCCAGCATCGTGAGGCAAACCACTCGCCGCCTTCGTCAGGAAGAAAGGGCGCCCAGACGGTTTCGATGGACCCGTCCTTTTCGGTCAGGAGATAACTGTAATTGGCCGTCTGGTCGACAATTTCGAATTCAATTCCGCAGAATCCCGCATCGGCGGAAACAGAGACAACGGGTAACGCGACGATGCATGAGATCAAAACGGTCAGCAGGGTCGGCCGTCGGGGGGCAAGCGCGGCGTTTCGGCTCATGGCAGGTTCCCTTCGAGTGGTCTCTGTCCTCTCGGCGGCCGGCGCCGGCCGCCGCATATCGGCACGGACGTCACCGGTGACCGACCGCTGACGGACAGATCGCAAAGGGCTTTTTTGTCCAAAATCTGGCGTGATTCCGCGCTTATTTTGAGGGTTCAGTGACAGCGCTATGTCACTCTCGCGCGAGTTGGAGTGGGCAACCGTACTGCGCCGCCTGTGGGCAGACCGCTGCTTCCGGACGAGGGGCGAATTGGGGCCGGAGAGTCGCTCGCGCCCGGTCAACGCGCCCGTTGTCCCCCGCATTTGGTGCAACGCGATCGCGGACGGTATAGTGAGAGACCGGGCGCGGAGGACGTCACAAACGGCCCATGCCCATCGGCCTCGACATCCCGCGCGTCGACGGGCGCGACAAACTCGCGGGCCGGGCGGCCTACGTCGACGACGAGCCGATCCCCGGCGTCCTGCACGGCGCGACGATCCGCACCCCCATCGCCCGCGGGCGGGTGAGCCGCGTTCAATTCGATCCGGCCGTGAACTGGGCCGACTTCGTCGTCGTTGATCACCGCGACATCCCCGGCCCAAACGTCGTCGCGCTCATCGAACACGACCAGCCCGCCCTTGTCGCCGACGAGTTCCGCCACAAGCACGAGCCGGTCGTGCTGATCGCCCACCGCTCGCTGCACCGCCTGCGCGACGCCGTCCGGGCCATTCGGCTGGACGTCGATCCGCTCCCCGCTGTCCTCGACCCCCTCGCCCCGCTCACGCCTGAAACGCTCCAGCACGGCCCCGACAACGTCCTGAAGCGCCTGACGATCGACAAAGGCGACCCCGCCGCGGCGTTCGCCTCCGCCCCGCATGTTGTCGAGGGCCTCTATCGCACCGGACCCCAGGAACACGTCTACATCGAGACCCAGGGCATGGTCGCTTGGCGCGAGGACGGCGCGCTCGTCGTCCGCGGCTCCATGCAGTGCCCCTACTACGTCCTCGACGCCCTCACGCACCTGTTCGGCCGGCCCGCCGACGCCTTCCGCGTCGTGCAGTCGCCGGTCGGCGGCGGGTTCGGCGGCAAGGAGGACTACCCGTCGATCATCGCAATCCACGCCGCCCTGCTGGCCGAGAAGGCCGGCGCGCCGGTGAAGATTGTCTACGACCGCCCGGAAGACATGGCCGCCACCACCAAGCGCCACCCCGCCCGCGTCCGCCACCGCACCGCCATCGACCGCGATGGCCGCCTGCTGGCGATGGACATCGAGGTGGTCCTCGACGGCGGCGCGTATGTCACGCTCTCGCCGGTGGTCCTGAGCCGCGGCTGCATTCACGCCGCCGGGCCTTATTTCTGCGAGAACATCCGCATCCACGGCGAGGCCCGCCTGACGAACGCGCCGCCCTACGGCGCGTTTCGCGGCTTCGGCGCGCCGCAGACGCTGTTCGCCGTCGAGCGCCACATGGACGTGATCGCCGACCGTCTCGGCCTCGATCCGGCCGAGTTGCGCCGGCGGAACCTGCTCCGCGATGGACAGACGATGGCCACCGGCCAGGTCTTCCGCGACGGCGTCGACCTGCCCGCGTTGATGGACAAGGCCCTGGCCGAGGCAAAGTACCAAGAGCGCCGCGCGGCGCACGAGTCCTTCAACCGCGCCTCTCCCTATCGGCGTCGCGGCGTCGGGCTGGCGACGTTCTTTCACGGCTCGGGCTTCACCGGCGGCGGCGAGTCGCGGCTCGCGTCGGAGGTCTGGGTCGAAGGCCTGGCCGACGGCCGCGTCGAGGTCCTCACCGCGCAGACCGACATGGGCCAGGGCACCACCACGATCCTCACCCAGGTCGCCGCCGACCGCCTCGGCCTGTCCGAGGACGCCGTCCGCGTCGCGACCCCCGACACCGCGCGCGTCCCCAACAGCGGCCCCACCGTCGCCAGCCGCACCGCAATGGTCGTCGGCCGGCTCGTCGAACGGGCCTGCGACGACCTCCGCGCGCAACTCCGCCAATCCGCGCCGCGCGAAACCGCCGGCCCGGACCTTCGGGCCGCCCTCCGCGCCTCGCACGCGGCCCACCCCGGCCGGCGGCTCGTCGGCCGCGCGCGCTACGAGAAACCCCCGGACATCCGGTGGGACGACGCGACGTATCGCGGCGACGCCTACGCCGCCTACTCCTGGGGCGCGTACGTCGCGGAGGTCGAGATCGACCTGCGGACCTACGCGCCGCGCCTGACCGACTTCGTCGCCGTCCAGGAGGTCGGCCGCGTCGTCAATCCGACGCTCGCCCGCGGGCAGGTACAGGGCGGCGTCGTGCAGGGCGTCGGCTGGGCGCTCTACGAGGACGTCGTGCTCGAAGACGGCGCGATGAAGAACTGTCAGATGACCAACTACATCATCCCCGGCAGCGCCGACCTCCCGCCCATCCGCGTCCTCTTCGACGAACGCCCCTCGCCCCACGGGCCCGGGGGCGCCAAGGGCATCGGCGAGATGCCCATCGACGGACCCGCCCCCGCCGTGATCAACGCCGTCAGTCGCGCGCTTGGCCGGTCTTTCAACGAGATCCCGCTCACTCCCGAGCGGCTGATGGACGCGCTGGAGACGGCCGCCGATGGATAGGTTCGACCTCTCGCTGACGCTCAACGGCCGGCCCGTCTCCTGCCGCGTGCCGCTCGACGCCCGGCTGCTCGACGTGCTGCGCTACGACCTCGGCTGCCCCGGCACGAAGGAGGGTTGCGGCGAGGGCGAGTGCGGGGCGTGCACCGTCCTGCTCGACGGCCTGCCGGTGAACTCCTGTCTTGTTCCGGCATTTCAGGTGCATTGTCATCGGATTGAGACGGTCGAATCCACCGCCCCCGCCCTCGTCGACCGCCTCAACGCGACCGGCACCTCTCAGTGTGGCGCGTGCACGCCCGGCATCGTCATGACCATCCGCTGGCTCGCCGCCCACCCGGACGTCGCCCGCACCGCCGATCTGCGCGAATGGATGAGCGGCAACCTCTGCCGCTGCACCGGCTACGACGGCGTCATCGCCGGCGCGCAGTCAACGCTCGACGCGGCGCCCAACCAGCGCCGTCCGCCCCGCGACGCCGCTCCTCCAGGCCGCGACCTCTCTCATCCGAGCCGAGACCGCTCCAATCAGAGCCGCGACCGGCAGGGAGCGGGCAGCCCCCCCGCCGCACGCCCGCGCAAACGCCGACAACGCCGAGACCCCTCGTGAAACTGCTCCGCCCCCGTACCCTCGACGAGACCCTCCAACTCCTTGCCGCGGGAGATGGCGCGCTCCGCCCCATCGCCGGCGGCACCGACCTGATGGTCTCCTGGCATCATCACGACAAGACCGCCTGGACGCTGCTCGATCTTTCCCTGCTGGACGCGGAACTGCGGCCGCTGCGGCTCTCGGACGACGCGCTGGAACTCGGCGCGCTGACGACCTACTGGGACGTGATCCGCTCGCCGGACGCCGCGCGCGACTTCCCCCTGCTCGTCGACGCCGCGCGACAGGTCGGTGCGATCCAGATCCAGACCCGCGGCACCTGGGCCGGAAACGTCGCCAACGCCTCGCCCGCCGCCGACGGCGTGCCCGTGATGATGGCCTACGACGCGGCCGTGCGGCTCGCCTCCGCAAGCGGTCGCCGCGAGGTCCCGCTCGCCGACTTTTACACCGGCTACCGGCAGACCCGCCGCGCGGCCGACGAACTGATCGTGGGGCTGCGGATGCCCCGGCGGCGGCGCGCGTTTGAATGGTTCCACAAGGTCGGCGCGCGGCAGGCCCAGGCCATCGCCAAGGTCGGCGTCGCGATGGTCCGCGATCCCGCCGGCTGGCGCGTCGCCGCCAACAGCGTCGCCCCCTTTGTCTGCCGCTGCCGCCATCTCGAGGCCGCCCTCGATTCCGGCCGCCGCTTCGCCTCGCCGGACGACGTGCGGCGCGTCGTCTCACACGACGTCTCCCCCATTGACGACATGCGCTCGACGGCGCGATACCGCCTCAACGTCCTGTCGCGGTTGATCTACTTTCGATTGCAGGAATCCTCCACCTGCACATAGTCCGCGCATCTTCCGCCCACAACCCTCATTTCGCCGGACCGCTTGCGGCCCGCTTCAATCGTGGCCCGCCCCATCGCCCGCAAACGGCCGCCGAAGCACTTCACCCCTCTGTGGTATAATGCGCCGGCTCGACGCCCTTTAGCACCGAACGGGCTCGCTGATCGTGACAACCGACCCGCTCGGCGCCGTCTCCGCCGCGGGCAGGATGGGTGCGGGGGGTCTCGGGCAGCACGTCCCGGCGCCGCGCGGGCGATCTGCCGGCGCGGTGCGTGCAGCGCGACCCCGGACCGTGCGCGCAGTCTCGGCCGGACTGGTGCGATGGACGCCGAAAATGACCGACTCCTGGCCCTGGCCGTCGCGGGCGACCGCGCCGCGCTCGGCCGCCTGCTCGTGCAGCACGACCTCCGCCTGCGCCGGGCCGTATCGGCCTGGATCAGCCCGCGCCTCTCCGTCCTGCTGACCGTCGACGATGTGCTCCAGGAGGCCTACGCCGAGGCCTACCGCCACATCCGCTCCTTCGATCCGAACGGCGATGACGCCTTCCACGCCTGGCTCCTGACGATCGCGCGGCGACGCCTGGCGAACCTCCGCCGCTGGCTGCTGGCCACCAAGCGCGGCGCGAAGCGCCGCGCCCGCGAACCCGCCGCCGACCAGTCCTCCTACGTCGAGTTGATCCGGCTCGTCGCGGGAGACGACCCCACGCCCAGCCGCGTCGCACGCCGCCGCGAGACCGAGCGAGAATTGCGCATCGCCCTCGCCGGCCTGAAGGAAGAGTACCGGCAGGTGCTCTGGGCACGCTTCATCGAGGGCCGCTCGCCCGCCGACATCGCCGCCCGGTTCGGTAAGTCCGAGGGCGCGATCCACATGCTGTGCAGCCGCGCTCTCGCCGCGCTTCGCAAGGCCCTCGGAGATGAGTCCGTCTTTTTTTCCCGGGTCCGCTGACCCGTTCGCGCCGCTCGGCGCGGGAGCATGGCCGTGGTGATGGACGCCGGCTCGCAGACCCAGCCCCGCGACCCGCAGCGCGAGGCCCGCATCGCCCAGATCGTCGGCCGCTTCATGGACGACTACGCCGCCGGACGCGTCGTCGAGACCGCCGATTACCTGGCCGAACAGACCGACCTGCTGCCCGAACTCGCCGACCGCCTCCGCGCCGCGCGGATGATCGTCGACGCGGCCAACTCGCTCCGCGGCAAGTCCTCGTCCGCTTACGACCCGCTCGCGGCTGGAGCCGCCGTTGAGCCGACGATCTCCCTCCCGGGCTTTGAGGTGATCCGCGAACTGAAGCGCGGCGGGCAGGGGGCGGTCTACCTGGCCCTCCAGTTGTCCACGCGCCAGAAGGTGGCCATCAAGGTCATCCGCTCCGGCCCGCTCGCCCGTCAGGACGAGCGGGAACGGTTCGAACTCGAAACGCGAATCCTCGCCGAACTCCAGCACCCCAGCATCCCCTCCATTCACGACCGCGGCTCCGCCTCCTTCGGCGAATACTACGTGATGGAGTACATCTCCGGCACGCCCCTCGACCAGTACGTCCGCGACCGAAACCTGGCCGTCCCCGATGTCCTGCGACTCTTCAAGACCGTCTGCGAGGCCGTCGACACCGCACACCTCAAGGGCATCGTCCACCGCGACCTGAAGCCCCCCAACATTCTCGTCGCCGACAACGGCTTCCCGTACGTCCTGGACTTCGGCCTGGCGCGGGTCGCCGCCTCGGACGTTACCGAGTCCGGCGGGTTCGTTGGTTCCTATCCGTGGTCCGCGCCCGAGCAAATCCGCGGCGACGACGAGCGCATCGACACCCGGACCGACGTGTACGCCCTCGGCGTCATTCTCTACCAACTGCTGACCGACCACTTCCCCTATCCCGACGCCGACCGGCGGTCCGAATACACCCGCCACGTCCTGCACGACGCACCCACCCCCCCGAGCCGCCATCGGCCCGACATCGAGCCGCAACTTGAGGCCCTGACTCTCACCGCGATGCGCAAACTCCCGGAGGAGCGCTACCGGCTCGCCGGCGACCTCGCCCGCGAAATCGGTCTCTACCTCGGGGCTCAGACGCCCAAGCCGCCGGCAGGCGCCCAGGTCCGTCCCGAACGACGGCCGGTGAGGGTATTGCGCTCCCTCGCACGCTACGGCGCGGTGGCGCTCGTCACCCTCGCCGTCGTCCTGTCCGTCTACGTCCTGCGCGGTACGTCTTCCCCGCGCTTCGACTTCTTCCCCCACCTGCCAAACGACGACGCCACCTATCGACAGGAATTGAACAGCAACATCGCCCTCGGCGTGCCGGATGGGTTGTTCGAATCCCCGAAGAGCCCGCACAACCCGGACCCGTACGCGGAACTGCGCAGGGCCATGTTCTCAGCGCCGGCACGCCTGTTCCCCTTCGCCGGCGAGCAACAGCAGGAATCCTCGCAGGTCCACGAACTGGTCTTCAACTCGCTGTTCCTGCGGCTGGCGAACCAGACGCTCCAACCCAATCCGGCCCTGCTCGCGGACGAGCCGACCTGGGCCGACGATGCACGGCGGTGCTTCGTGCGGCTGCGACAAGACGCGAAGTGGCACGACGGGTCTCCGGTAACGGCCGGGGACGTTTTGTTTTCGTGGACGGCTCAGAAGCGCGCTGACTCAAACCTTTCGACCCTTATTACCAGCGTCACGGGGGACGCAACGACGCTGGCGTTTGAATTTGCGGAGGCCCGGGCCACCAACCCGACGGACATGAACTTCCCCTTGGTGCCCGCGGCGCTGTATGCCGACGTCGACCTGAGCCAGGATGAACGCCGAGTCAAACAGGCCTTGGACGACACCGCCCGCCGGCGCCCGGTCGGCTGCGGACCCTATCGCCTCGCCTCGCACGCGCCCGACAAACTGGTCCTGGAGCGCTGGGACGAATATCGCGGCGAGCGGCCGCACTTTCGACGCATCGTCGTGCACGTCGACGGCGACGACGCCGGCCGGCTGCGCCGGTTCATGGCCGGCGAACTCGACGCCCTGCAACTCACCGACGACCAGTACGATCGATATGGTAAGCGCACCGATGCGTCCTTCAACCGCGCGGGCCATCCGGTCGAGTTCTCGCAGAGCATCTACAACGTCATCCTCTGGAACGTCGCCGCCCGGCCGGACCTGTTCGGCGACAAACTCGTCCGACGCGCCATGGCCCACGCGTTCAACCTCGGCCAGGCGTTGGACGATTGCGGACTGGATCCGCGCCTGCAGGTGACCAGCATCTATGGCCCGCGGCACTGGATCCGCGAGCCGATCAGCGCCCTCTGCCGCTTCGACCCCGATCATGCCCGGGCCTTGCTGCAACAGGCCGGCTGGACGCTGACGGACGGCCGGCTCGTCCGCCCGGACGCATCGGGTCAACCGGCGCCGTTCCGCTTCTCCCTCAAGGTTCCCGCGGCGTCGAAGATGTCGCAGCGCCTGATGCAGGCGTTTCGCACGGACATGGCGGCGGTGGGGATCGAGGTCGAAATACAGCCGGTGGAGCGCGCGGTGGAGGTGCTTGCCACGCGACAGTTCGAGTCCCTGGTGGCCGGGTTCGGCAGCAGTCTGGACCCGGACCTGGAGCGGAAGTTCTGGCACCCGCACGTCGGGCTGGTCGGCCAGGTGGGCTACAAGAACGCCGCCGTGGCCGACCTGTTCGACCTCGCAGCCCGCGAGCCCAACACCGAGCGACGCAAGCAGATATACCTCCGACTCCAGGAACTCATTTACGACGAGCAGCCCGTCCTCTTCCTCTACCGCCGCCCCGCCCGCTGGGCCTTCTCCACGCGGATGCGCGGCGTCTCCTTCGGCCTGCGCGGACCCTTCGAGTTCTACCCCGGCATCCGCGCCTGGTGGACGCCGCTGGGCGCCGACTCCGCGCCGCGATAGCGCCTCGAACGCGCCAGGCCGCCGTCCGCCGTTTGACGCCCCGCACCCCGCGCATCTATAACCTCGCCGACGGAAACCGAGCCCCATGCACGCCCCCGCCCACGCTGACGAGGCCGCCGACGAGGACACGGACCCCGCGCCAGCCCCCCTTCAGCGCCTCCGAAACATCGGCATCGCCGCTCACATCGACGCCGGTAAGACCACCACCACCGAGCGAATCCTCTATTACTCCGGCCGCACCCACCGCATGGGCGAGGTCGACGACGGCACCACCGTCACCGACTTCGACGAGCAGGAGCAGCAGCGCGGCATCACCATCTTCTCCGCCGCCGTCACCCTCCCGTGGCGCGACCACACCATCAACCTCATCGACACCCCCGGCCACGTCGATTTCACCGCCGAAGTCGAACGCGCGCTCCGCGTCCTCGACGGCGCGATCGCCGTCTTCGACGCCAAGGAAGGCGTCGAGGCCCAGTCGGAGACCGTCTGGCGCCAGGCCGAGAAGTACCGCGTCCCGCGCATCTGCTTCGTCAACAAGATGGACAAGATCGGGGCCGATTTCTTCCAGGCCGTCCGCGAGATCGGTGAACGGCTCGGCGGCGCGCCCGTACCCGTCCAGATTCCGATCGGTGCCGAGTCGGCGTTTGCCGGCCTGATTGACCTGCTGGAAATGAAGGCCTTTTTCTTTCGCCTCGGCGATGAGTCCGGCAACGCCCGCGCGGCCGACATCCCTGCTGACCACCTTGCCGATGCCCGCCACTGGCGACATCACCTCGAGGAAAAGGCCGCCGAGAACGACGACGCCCTGCTCGAAAAATATGTCCGCGGCGAGCCGCCCGCCCCCGACGAACTCCGCGCCGCCCTGCGCCGCGCGACGCTCGCGGGCCGGCTTCACCCGGTCTTCTGCGGCTCCTCCCTCAAATACGTCGGCGTCCAGCGCCTGCTCGACGGCGTCGTCGACTACCTGCCCGCGCCGCTCGACCGTCCGCCCGTCCGCGGCAGCGCCGGACCCGCCGACCGCACCGACGTCCTGCGCCGTCCCGCCGCCGACGACCCCTTCGCCGCCCTCGTCTTCAAGATCGTCGCCGAGAAGCCCCTCGACCTCTATTACCTCCGCATCTACAGCGGCACCCTCGCCTCCGGCACGCGCGTCCTCAACGCCGGCCGCGCCCACAAGGAGAACGTCAGCCGCCTCTTCCGCATGTTCGCCAAGCGCCGCGAGCAGATCGACCGCGCCGGCCCCGGCGACATCGTCGCCGCCGTCGGCCTGCGCGACGCCCTCACCGGCGACACCCTCTGCGACCCGCGCCACCCCGTCGTCCTCGAACACATCGAGTTCCCTCACACGGTGATCTCCGTGGCCATCGAGCCCGCCTCCAGCGCCGATCGCGACGCCCTCGTCCTGTCCCTCGGCAAACTCGCCCGCCAGGACCCCACCTTCAAGCATCGTGTCGACGAGAACACCGGCCAGACCCTCATCTCCGGCATGGGCGAACTCCACCTCGAAATCCTCGTCCACAAACTCCGCACCGACTTCGGCGTCCCCGTCAACGTCGGCCGTCCGCGCGTCGCCTATCGCGAGTCCATCAGCCGCCCCGCCCGCGCCGCCGGACAGTTCATTCGCCAGACCGGCGGCCGCGGCCACTACGCCGTCGTCACCCTTGGCGTCGAACCCTTCACCCCCGAGCACCGCGACGAACCCATCGCCTTCGAAGATCGCCTTCGCGGCGATGCGGTCGATCCGCGCTTCCTGCCGGCGATCCAGGCCGGCGTCCGCGACGCCGCCCTCCAGGGCGTGCTCGCCGGCTACGAGATGATGAACGTCCGCGCCTTCCTGCTCGACGGCAAACAGCACGACGCCGACAGTTCCGAACTGGCCTTCGAGAACGCCGCCCGCCTTGCCTTCGAGGAGGCCTGCAAACGGGCCGACCCCGTCCTCCTCGAACCCATCATGAGCGTCCAGATCGTCACGCCCGCCGACTTCTTCGGCCCGCTCATCGGAGACCTCAACGCCCGCCGCGGCGTCATCACCGAGACCGCCCACCGCGCCGCCGCCCGCGTCATCCACGCCCACGTCCCGCTGGCCGAGATGTTCGGCTACGCCACCACCCTCCGCTCGCTCAGCCAGGGCCGCGCCACCTGGTCCATGGAGCCGCTCGACTACCGCCCCGTCTCGCCCCAGATCCAGAAGCAGATCCTCGGCGTGCAATACTGATTTCCCCGCCCGCCCGCTGAAGCCCGCGGAGGGCGATCCGTGGGCCTCCGGCCGACCGCCGGCGCGACGAACGCAGGTGGAGTGATACCCCCCGCCCACCTGTTTCCCGCCGCATCGCCCGCCGCCTTCCCTTGTGGCCTCTGTATTCTGAAATCGGGAATCGACAATCGACAATTGCGGTCTGCCGATTCCGCTACTCGCCACTCGCCGCTCGATACTCGCCGCTCCCCGTTCCCCCCGCGTGAGTCGCTGAAATCTGATCTACGCGCCGCCGGCTTGACGCCGGCGGAACAGAGTCGTTCTCCCGCCCCGCCGCGCCTGAGCCGCTGCGATGTGATCTACGAGCCGCCGGCTTGACGCCGGCGGAACAGAGTCGTTCTCCCGTCCCGCCGCGCCTGAGCCGCTGAAATGTGAACTACGAGCCGCCGGCTTGACGCCGGCGGAACAGAGTCGTTCTCCCGTCCCGCCGCGCCTGAGCCGCTGAAATGTGAACTACGAGCCGCCGGCTTGACGCCGGCGGTACAGAGTCGTTCTCCCGTCCCGCCCCGCGCGAGCCGCTGAAATGTGAACTACGAGCCGCCGGCTTGACGCCGGCGGAACAGAGTCGTTCTCCCGCCCCGCCGCGCCTGAGCCACGGGCGCAAGCCCGTGGACCGCGTCCGGTCCGAGCCGCCGGCGCAAGTCGAAGATCCGCCGCGGCGGGCCGCGCAGCGGACCGTCCGCTTCAACCGCTGGTCAGCCGCATCATCGTCTTCTGGCTCTGATCTGTGCGGCCCGCTTTTCCAGCGCCTCCGCCTCAGCATTTCGCCTGGTCGCGCGATACAGGCCCGCCAGATTCTCCACGCTCGTGGCCACATCGGGGTGGTCGGGGCCGAGCGCCTTCTCCCGGATCGCCAGCGCGCGCTTGTAGAGCGGCTCGGCCTTGGCGTAGTCGCCCTGGGTGTCGTAGAGCACGGCCAGGTTGTTCAGGCTCTGGGCCACATCGGGGTGGTCGGGGCCGAGCGCCTTCTCCCAGATCGCCAGCGCGCGCTTGTGGAGCGGCTCGGCCTTGGCGTACTCGCCCTGCGTTCGGTAGAGCCCGGCCAGGTTGTTCAGGCTCCCGGCCACATCGGGGTGGTCGCGGCCGAGCGCCTTCTCCCGGATCGCCAGCGACCGCTTGAAGAGCGGCTCGGCCTTGGCGTAGTCCCCCTGGGTGTCGTAGAGCGCGGCCAGGTTGTTCACGCTCGTGGCCACATCGGGGTGGTCGGGGCCGAGCGCCTTCTCCCAGATCGCCAGCGAGCGTTTGTGGAGCGGCTCGGCCTTGGCGTAGTCGCCCTGCGTTCGGTAGAGCTCGGCCAGGTTGTTCAGGCTCCCGGCCACATCGGGGTGGTCGGGGCCGAGCGCCTTCTCCCGGATCGCCAGCGCGCGCTTGTAGAGCGGCTCGGCCTTGGCGTAGTCGCCCTGGGTGTCGTAGAGCCCGGCCAGGTTGTTCAGGCTCTGGGCCACATCGGGGTGGTCGGGGCCGAGCGCCTTCTCCCAGATCGCCAGCGCGCGCTTGTGGAGCGGCTCGGCCTTGGCGTAGTCGCCCTGGGTTCGATAGACCTCGGCCAGGTTGTTCACGCTCGTGGCCACATCGGGATGGTCGGGGCCGAGCGCCTTCTCCCAGATCGCCAGCGAGCGCTTGAAGAGCGGCTCGGCCTTGGCGTACTCGCCCTGGGTTTTGTAGAGCCCGGCCAGGTTGTTCAGGCTCCCGGCCACATCGGGGTGGTCGGGGCCGAGCGCCTTCTCCTTGATCGCCAGCGAGCGCTTGAAGAGCGGCTCGGCCTTGGCGTAGTCGCCCTGGGCGTTGTAGAGCATGGCCAGGTTGTTCAGGCCCCTGGCCACATCGGGGTGGTCGGGGCCGAGCGCCTTCTCCCGGATCGCCAGCGAGCGTTTGTGGAGCGGCTCGGCCTTGGCGTAGTCGCCCTGGGTTCGATAGACCTCGGCCAGGTTGTTCA
>Ga0187893_10008547_pt1 | contig 16084 bp, 9 predicted proteins | sample MA1701074metaG_FD_139574 | JGI IMG/M metagenome (GOLD analysis project Ga0187893, IMG submission 139574) | White microbial mat communities from a basaltic lava cave in the Kipuka Kanohina Cave System on the Island of Hawaii, USA - MA170107-4 metaG ...
CCCGAACACCAACACTCTGTACGCGTGGAATGGGATGGGACTGTTCATGAGCACGGATCCGGGACCAAGCTGGAGCAAGCTGCGCAGCGGCCATGTAAGCGGCCTCACGATTGATCCGCAAAGCCCGGGCACCTTGTACGGCGTAATGACGAAGCGAACCGTGATTGCTGTGGAGTCTTCAAGAGCATAGATGGAGGAGAGAGCTGGAGCACCGTGAACGCCGGGCTGCCAACGATCTATGTGAATTTCTTGCGGGTCGATGTTGTTACTGCGCTGGTGATTGACCCGCGTAACACCGGCACGCTCTACGCGGGGACCAGTGAGAACGGGGTGTATAGACGGGGGAGCGAACTGGAGTGCTGTGAACTCCGGGCTGACAACGCTTTACGTTCACACGCTGGCCATTGACCCGCAGAACACCAGCACGGTATACGCCGGAACCGCGGGCGGAGTGTTTACAATTACCTTCGCTGCTCAATAGGCAGGCACAACGAGCATCTTCACTTGCTGGGCGCGCTGGCTGCGCGATCGTTCCCAGATGATCGCGGTGTTCGGATACGGCGCGTCTCGGGATAGTACAACGCTGATCCAGAGCCTGGCCGCGAAACCACTGTTCGAAGGGGTCTCATCCGAAAGCGCAGGCATGGGAAATATCGGCCATCCTCACCAATTTGTCAGAGAGCGGCTGAGCGTTTCTGAACAGACGGCGCGATTGATTCGGTGGCCTCTTATCGATCCGTCCTATGCCTGGCTGCGCGCAAGATTCGGACTTAGCATTAGGTTTCTTCAGGCCTCGATGCGATTCGGTTTACCGAGGTGCCTGTCCTGATTGTCCAGGGAGCGGACGACCGGAACACGCCATTGAAACGCCGGAATCAATCTGCGTCCATAATCTCAGACACAGAGAACACTGATGCTGTCACCTGTTGGCGTTCGCTGCTGCCGCGGCTTGCCTTTCTCAATCAGCCCGAGTATCATCCCACAAGGCGCATCTGTTCAGGATCCTTTATAAGGCCAACGGTGCATGAGAGGAACTGGGAGGACCACCAATGCGACTCTCGTCGGGATTGATTTTCACTCTCGCTTTCCTGCCAGCGGCGATTCTCCGGGCGCAAACCGGTAGCAGCAACGTTCAGGGTACAGTGAAGGACACGAGTGGAGCGGCTGTCCCCGGCGCCAAAGTGTCGATCACCCATACGCCCACTACACGGCAGTACACCACGGTAACCACGGACGTTGGCTTCTATCTTTTCCCATCGGTACAGCCGGGACCTTATCAGATGAGCGTCGAAGCGGCTGGATTGGAAACCTGGAAGGGCGACTTGGAACTCCAGGTGGGCCAAATCGCAGAGATCAGCCCGGTGCTCAAAGTCGCCGGTACCGTAACCGAAATCACGGTCGCTGGAAACGTGACGCCACTCGTCACGACCACCAGTCCGACCCTCGCGACCGTGGTGGAGCGCACGCGCATCGAGCAATTACCGATCAACGGGCGCCTGATCCAGAATCTTATTTACATGACGACACCGGGACTCGAGTCCGGCTCCAATCTTCCTCGATTGTTCGGGCTGCGATTCGCGGTCGAATTGACGCAGGACAGCGCCATCCTGATGAACCGGCAATGGCAATCGATCCCGCTCCGGCCGCCGGGGCTGGACACCATCGAGGAGTTCCGCTCAGAGACCAGCAACTCTTCCGCAAAGATGAATCGCCCGGGAACCGTGATTCTCACCACGCGTGCCGGCACCAACCAGATTCACGGTTCGGCGTTCGACACGCTTCGCAACAGCGGAATCGGCGTGGCACGGGCCCGAGAGGATTTTTACCTCAAACCCCCGCACCTGGTACGGAACGAATTCGGCGCGTCGCTGGGAGGGCCGATCTACGTTCCGAAGCTTTACAGCGGCAGGAACAGGACATTCTTCTTCGTCGCCTATGAGGGCTACCGATTGAGGCAGGCTTCGACGAGACAGGTGACCATGCCCACCCCGGCCATGCGTGAGGGCGACTTCAGCGGCCTGATCGACGGCCAGGGACGCAGATATACCCTATATGATCCGCTGACGACCAATGCAAACTGGGGACGTCTGCCCTTCAATAACAACCAAATTCCCTCCACGCGAATTAGTCCTTTTTCCAAATATCTCTACGGTGTCACGCCTGTGCCGACGCATCCCGCCGTCAATCCGCTGGTGTCGGCGAATTGGTTCGGCCCGGGCTTCGACAACACCAATCAGTCGACCACTACCACCCGCATCGACCACCGGCTGTCCGACCACGACCAACTCTTCTTCCGTTACTCGCACAATCCCTCCTTCCGGCGGCGCACAACTTCTTTGGGCGGAGGTCCCACGACGCTGGATGGCAGAGCCAACGCCAACAGGGACGGCGGCGTCAACGACAGCGGAGTCGCTTCGTGGACGCATACTTTCTCTCCGACTTTCTTCAGTGAAACTGTGTTTAGCATCCAGCGGGACCACCGCGAAATTACGCCGATCGTAATGGAAAACATTGCCGCCCAGCTTGGCCTTCCCAATCCATTTGGCGGCCTCGGCTTCCCCCGCACCACCAACACCGGCTTCGGCATGGACTACGATTCAAGCGCCAACCTCAACAGAGACTTCAGCCGGATTTACAACCTCGACGTGAACTTCACCAAAGTGCGCGGGAAACACGAGCTGCAATTCGGCGGGCGCTGGCGCTACGAGTCCATCGACATACTCGCAGACGTGCAGCAAACCATGGGCACGGCCAGCTTCTCCTCGCTGGCTACGGCGCTTTATGATCCAGCTTCGGGCAGCGCCTATGGACCCGCGCCGTTCAGCGGTCACAATGCCGCAAACTTTTATCTGGGGATGGCGATTCACAGCGCGAGATACTTCCCCGACTTCTTCCATCTCAGGACCGGAGAGAAGTCCGCCTATCTTCAGGACAATTTCAAAGTAACCCCGCGCCTGACTCTGAATATGGGAGTGCGGTACGAATACAACAGTCCCGTGCGGGACCGTGACAGGACTATCCTCAGCTTCAATCCCAAGACCCATGCCATCGTGATGGGACGGACGCTGGATGATCTGGTGGCTCTCAACCACGCGCATCCCGCCATCGCCAGAGCCTACTCAGCTCTCGGCGTGAAATACGAAACTCCGGAGCAAGCCGGCCTTCCCGATGGGATGGTCTATCCCAACCGCCTGGACTTCGGACCGCGGATCGGGTTTGCTTATAAGCTCGGAAACCCGAGCCGTCCCACCGTCCTGAGAGGCGGTTACGCGATCTACGCTTTCCCAGAGCAGTTGCGCGCCATAACCTGTGAAACTCGCGCCATCGTGCCTACTACCGCCACTTTCGCGAACGATCCCAATAGCCCGCAGCAAAGCCCCGACGGTCTGCCGAACTATCTGCTGCGGTCCGTCCCCAAAACCGTTGCAGGCGTCAACACCAAGGACGTACTCGACCTCAACACCGTACCAGGGATTACGCGCGGCACCGGAACGGTATATTATCTTGACCCACATCAGCCCACCGCGCGCGCACACGAATGGAATTTCACCATCGAGCGCGAGATCGTCGCCAATACCAGCTTGAAGCTCAGCTATGTAGGCACCCATGGCACTCGCATGGCGCAGTACTACTCTTATAACGACGCCGCGAACGCCTATATCTGGTTCACCACTACCGGCGTGGCGATGCCCACGGGCGAATACGCCAATGTCGCGAGACGCAACTTCGACAAAGAGATCTTCAGCACCATCTGGCGGTATCAAAAGAGCGGCTGGTCCAACGACTCGAGCCTTGTGGCGGAAGTGCAGCACCGCTATTCCAAGGGTTATGCATTCCAGGTGTTCTACGTGATGAGCAACGCCATGCGCGCCGGTGGCAATGGATGGGCCGACGACATCCTCCAAGAGACCAACATGTTTCTACCTGGGGCAGTCCCGGCCGATCAGCAGGCCCGCAACCGGCTGCTGTTGTACCGGCGCGACACCGATATCCCCAAGCATCGCATGAACTGGAACTGGATCGTGGACCTGCCGTTAGGCAGGGGCAAGCCGCTCGGCCGCAACAGTAAGGGTGTGGTTGACCGGCTCATCGGCGGCTGGCAGATCGCGGGCAACGGCTCGCTCGTCAGCCGTTATTTTGCGCTGCCGACTTCGATGTGGGGGCCGTTGAACAACATCGAAGTGTATAAGAAAAAGTACCCGATCCAGGACTGCCGCAGCGGCGTCTGCTACGACGGATGGCTTTATTACAACGGCTACATCCCCGCCAACCGAATCAACAGCGTCGATCGCAATGGCAGGCCGAATGGCGTGATGGGCGTGCCCGACAGCTACCGGCCTTTCCAGACGCCGCTGATCCCAACTCCGAAAGATGGCGGATCGCCCGCCGACCCGAATTTCCCCTACTACGAGTCCAACACCGTTTTCGTACCGCTCAAAAATGGCAGCCTGCAACGCACCACGCTGGACACCAACCTGCACCCCATGCGGAACCAGTATCTGCTCGGCCCGATGGTGTGGTCGATGAACGCGTCGGCGTTCAAGGCCGTGAGACTGAAAGAACAGGTATTCTTGCGTTTCAACATCGACTTCTTCAACGTGTTCAACATGCCGGGGACCAGGAATCCGGATTCGAACACCGGCATCATCCTGAACCAGTTGTCGCAGAATCCGCCTCGCGTATTGCAATTAACGGGGCGAGTGACCTGGTGAGGATCGCAAGCCTTCTTTTCGCGCTGCCGGTATGGCTTCCGGCCGCCGAGTCAAGCCTGCTGGAAACGGTACGCAAAGTCGGCGATCTGTACCGTCAGGGCAAGCACGAAGATGCCGACAAGGTGGCCTCCGAGGCGATCGCCATGCTCGAAAGCCGCCGCGATCCACCCGATTTCGATGGCGCGTCGAGCTGGAACAGTCTGGGCACGTTCGTCTACGCGCAAGGCGACTTGAACCGCGCCGGCCGGATGTTCGCGCGCTCGCGCAACGCGTATCTCTCGCTCGCAGGACCCTCCGACCCGCGTCTCGCCACGGTTCTCTACAATCTGGCGGGAGTCCACGTCGAGACCGGACATTACTTCGAGGCCGAGCCGCTCTATCACGATGCGCTAGCGATCCGTGAGAAAGCACTAGGCCCGGCGCATCCACTTCTTGCGGAAGTGTGGAACGCCTTGGGATTCGTGATGATTCAACAGAAGCGCTATAAGGAGGCTCTACCCTGGCTCGAAAAGGCGGCCAATTTGTGGGAAGCATCCGCGGGATCGGCCGCGTTTGCGGCGGTCGCCCTGAACAATCTGGCGTTTCTCCACAGGCTAGAGGGTAGTTTCGACAAGGCGGAAGCGCTCTACAATCGAGCTTTGGCAACCGAAGAGAAACACTTTGGACAGGAGCATCCGGAGGTCGCGACATCATTGCTGAACCTCGCGGCGCTTTATCGCGCCAAGGGTCAGGGCGAGAAGGCGAAGGAGACCTACCGACGCGCGCTAGTGTTGATCGAAAAGACTCTCAGCCCCCAAGATCCGCTTGCTGTAGAAACCCGTGCTCTGCTCGGACAATTGAAATGACAAGGGTCGTTTCCTATCTGATGTTGAGTGTCTGGTGTTTGCTGCCGGGGGCCGCGCTGGGCCAGACGCCGGACCAACCGCGCCGCTGGCGAATCAAAGGCCAGTTTTCCGAGGCCTGCACCTGCAACGTGCCTTGTGCATGCAACTTCGGTGAACGTCCCTCTCCGTATGAATACTGCCATGCGATGTGGTCCTATTGGGTGCTGGATGGCAATTGGGGCAGCATCGGTCTGAAGGACTTACGCATCGGAGGCATCGATGGTCCAGTGGGCGTGACGGGATTATTGGATGCCCGCGCGGCAGCACCGCAGCGCGCCGCCATGGAAAACATCTGGCACCTCCTGAGCGGACGCCTGTTCTGCCTGATGCGCCTCTGGCCTTTCAAGGCCGGCGCGGATGAACCGAACCCGGTGAGGCCCCCACGCCAGAACTCGATCATCCGTACGCGCTACGCCGACCGCCAGTTCTTGGGATTCGACTACGTTGCGACCGAACAAGTAATCTCGGAGACCGGGATGCGGCTCCATTTCGGAGACAAGGGTGGCTTCGAGGCCAACTACCTCCGCGGCCGCGATCCATCCAAACCGATCACTGTGACGAACCATATTTCCTGGCCTGTTCCAGTGACCATTAAAGCTAAAACGGTCTATCTCAAATACGGTGACAAGCACAATCAGCTCGACTACCAGGGGACAAACGCCAACCAGGGTGAGTTCGACATCTCCGATAAAGACCAGGGTGCGTTGCCAATGGCGCCGCCAAAATAGCCTGTTGGCGTTCGTTCGTGTCAACGCAAATAGAAATGTCCTATTCTATGCAAAGTAGAAATGTCCGGTTTTGACCGGGCTGGTGCGGGAGGGATGTTAGTCTGAATGCGATCCGCCGAGGGGTCGGCCCGAGGCGGAGGTCCCAGGCCGAGGCGACGACGGGGCTTCCGGCTGGAGCCACAGCCATGGCATGTGCGTGTCCGGACTTGGACTGCCTCGTGTACTGCTTGGGATGGCAGCCGCCGCAGACCTTGCGGCCCACAAACTGCGCCCGGCCCAGGGGCGCCAAAAGCAGAATGGGTACGAACCATCGGCACATTCCAACCCTACTGTACCTTAGAGACCTGTCACGCTAGCGGGCGGAACACTCTCCCCGGGCGCACTAAAACGAGTACCGTATCGCCAACTGAATCTGCCGGTTGCTGCCGAAACCGCCCACGGCGGGGATCGTCGTCAAGGTTCTGCCGAACGTGGCCGGTGCATTGGTAGTCGAGCCCGGGTTCGAGAATTGAGGCGAATTAAAGATGTTGAACATCTCGGCACGGAACTGAACACCGTGCGTTTCTCTGAATTTGAAGTTCTTGAATAAAGAGAAGTCCCAGTTGCGCGCCGTCGGACCCGTGAAGACGTTGCGGCCAAGGTTCCCGAATCGTCCGACTGGCGTTAGAAAGGCAGCCGGATTCAGTTGATTGTTGGGCAGATCGAAATTCGAGGGGCGGGAATTCACGCCCGGAACCAAATCCGGCCGACCGGTGAAGTTGCCGATGCCCCTCGGATCGCAGCCACACACCACGTTATACGGAAGCCCGGCGCGCATCACCGTCAGGCCGTTGATCTGCCATCCGCCGCCTATCACCTTGGGGACAAGCGGGAGCGTGGGGAGCTGATAGGTGTAATCAAACTGCAGGTAATGCCGGACATCATAATCGGCGTTGCCGTATTCGTTGCGGAGGTTAAAATCGTCCTGCACGATAGTGCTGGCGGGACCGTTGGAGACGCCGCCCTGGTCAAGCGCGTGCGACCAACTATATTGCATATTGAACGTGAATCCGCGGCTAAAGCGCTTGCGGAAACTGGCTTGGAATGCGTGATAGTTGGCGTTGGCGCCATTGAAGAAGTTGTTAATTGGACCAAACTTCGGGTTCTCGCGCACACCTCCGCTTCCGGGAATGATGCGGTTCAGATTCTGGTTCGGGCTCAGATGCAGCGCACGGTTGCCGATGTAACCGATCTGGACGACGGAACTCTGGCCAATCCCCTGTTGGATATTCAAATTCCAGTGCTGGGTGTAAGACGTCTTCCAGTCCTTTGGGAACACAGAGAGCGTACGCGTTGTAGCAACCAGCTTGTCCTGCGGGAACGGGAACGCAATCCCCGGCGCGAGTACCGAGGCAGATTGGCCGATGCCGAGGACGTTCGATGGAGTCGACTGGGCCGCGGCCGCAACCAGAGCCGAATGGAAGATTCCATAGCCCCAGCGGAGCACCGTCTTCTTCGAGCGGAACGGCGTGTAGGCGAATCCAACACGCGGAGCGAAGTTTGCTCTGGGGGCCTCGAAGACAGGTGTCCCAGCCGGATCAACATCGCCGGTGGCGGGGTTGTAATTGGCGATGCGCCCGTGCGACTCGGCCGGCGTCGTGTCGTATTGATAACGCAGACCAGCATTGATGGTCAGGTTCTTTGCTGCCTGGATATCATCCTGAACAAACAAATGATTGTACGTGTTGCGCATACCCATGCGGGGCTGGCCAAGTGTCGAAGCGCTCGCTGGTGCGTTCCCCGCAAACTGGTTGAGACTGGTGAACGCCAACGATTGCTGGAAAGAGATCGCCTTGTTATCGCGGTTGCGGACGATCTGTGCTCCGAACTTCAGCGCATGCCGTCCTTTGACCCAGCTCAAAGTGTCCTGCCAGGTGAATGACGTATTCGCCACCGGCAGATCAAAAGTAGTAGGCCCTATAGGAGCCATACCGGCAAACGTGCCGATGATCGGTTTTGTAAGGAGCTCGGGCGTACCAGCGGCGGCGGCATACCACCGCCCGCGATTAAACGCAAAACCTGCTTCATTGAGCAACAGCGGCGTGATGGTCTTGGTGTAGGTCATCTTGGCGAGTTGGAGGAGGCTCGGGACGCCACGGAACTGACCATCTCCCACGCCGAACCAGGTCTTGGTGAAGGATTCATTCCCGTTGTAGCGGGCGGTGATGCGATCGTTGGGAGTGAGGTTGTAGTCGAGTTTGCCGCTTCCGGTGTCTTCGGTGAGCTGATTGGATATGCCGCGCGTGAACCTGGCGAGTCGCGGTTCGGTAGGCGAAACTTCGCCATTGGGCAGCGGCAGCAGGTCAGATACCGTCCGAACTGCGGTGGGGAGCGAGTCGCGGAAAGCCCGGGTCGGAACGAAGACGTTCTGGAAGATCCCCAGCCTCTGCCGTACGCCTTCATAGTTGGCGAAAAAGAACAGCTTGTCGCGCATCACGGGACCGCCCACGGCGCCACCGAACTGGTTCAGACGGAAGGGGGGCTTTAGCGCGGGAGCCACGTTGAAATAGCTGCGTGCATCGAACTTCTCGTTCCTAAAGTACTCGAACAGTGACCCGTGAAACTGATTTGTGCCCGACTTGGTGATGAAATTGACGACACCGCCCATCGCTTGCCCGTACTCCGCAGAGAAAGAGGACTCCTGTACGCGGATTTCGTCGATCGCGTCCACGCTGGCGCGGGTGACGCGGGCGGCGGAAGCGTAGGCGCTATCGATCAGGTCGGAATCCACCTGGCCGGAGTCGCCACCATCCACCAAGAGACGCGATCCGCTTTCAAACAGGCGCGTCTGGCTGACGCCGTTCATGCTGCGCTGCTGTGTGGTCCCCAGCATCACGACGCCCGGCGCCAAGCCGATCAGCGACGCAAGACTGCGGCCGTTCAGCGGCAGCTCGTTCACCTGCTGCTGTCCGATCACGCCGCCCAGCGTCGTCGAGGCCGTTTCCACCACAGGCGCTTCGCTCGAGACCGCGACTGTTTCGGTGACCTCTCCCGGCTCGAGCGTAAAGTCGATGCGGGTGCGGTCCGCGACACGCAGCCTGATACTTTCGCGAACCAGAGTCTTGAAGCCGCTGCTTCCGGCAGTAACACGATAAACTCCTACCGGCAGAACCGGTGCAACATAGCTCCCGTTTTCATCCGTAATCAGGGTGGTTGTGGCTGAGGTTCCTTGATTTTGAATCGTTACCGTCGCACCGGGAAACACGGCGCCCGATACGTCGGTTACCGTGCCCAGCATCGTGGCGTTATCTAACTGGGCGAGGCATTGCAGGCTGCTCCCGAGCGCCAGAGCAAAGAACATCATGGTTCGTAGTAAGGACATGGCTTCGACACCTCCCTGATGCGCCTAAAGTAGTCAACCCAAAGCCTTCGGCCAAGTTCAGTTTCCGAATGATTCAAAGGTTCAGTGCACGAAACGCCTGGAACTCCCGAGGCGACCTGAACGAACAGTGTAATGGGCCGAATGGCGGTCTGTTGCCGCTTAGAGACGGGCGCTATTCGCTCAATGGCAGGCTGGCGCCTTTCGTTTCATGCATTGAAAACTCTTCGGGCAGCATGGCCATTTGACAGTTATTCGGAAGAGATATAGGATGTTTCTGTCTGTGAAACACCTGTCTCGAGGCGCCGTGGCTGAGGCCCCCAAAGCAAAATCCGTCTACCTGGTCGAAGCCGTGCTTCGCGCCTGCGACTTACTCGAGGCATTTCAGTTCGAAGGGGAGCTCGTCCGACTACGAGAGCTCGTTATCCGGACGGGAATGAACAAGACAACCGCGTTCCGGCTGCTGACGACGCTCGAGGAGCGCGGCCTGGTGGAAAGGGTCGGTGCGCACCAGTACCGCTCGGCGATCAAACCGCTTAAGCGGAAGAAATACCGTATGGGCTACTGCGCGCTAAGCTCGGATTTTTCGTTTTCGCGCGATATCACCGAGAGTCTTACCCGCGCGGCCGCCGACGAAAAAATCGACCTGGTCATGCTGGACAACGAATTCAACTCCAAACTGGCGGTGCGGAACGCGGATCTGCTGATCCGTGAGAAGGTCGATCTGGTGTTCGAGCATCAGGGAGACGAACACGTTTCGGCCGTGGTATCCAGCAAATTCCTGGAAGCCGGGATACCGATGATCGCGATCCACGTTCCGCACCCGGGAGCAACCTATTTTGGCCCGGATAACTACAACGCGGGCCTGATAGGCGGCCGCTACCTGGGCCGTTGGGCGAAGCAAACCTGGCAGGGTCAGGTCGATTACGTCATACTTCTCGAGTTGCCGCGGGCGGGATTATTTCCGCGATCGCGCCTGACCGGAACGCTGGTTGGAGTTAAGGAAGTCCTGCCCGAAATCGAGGACTCCCGTGTGTTGTTTCTGAACGGGCAAGGACGTTACGGTCCAAGCCTTGAGGCCGTGCGGAAGCACGTGCGCCGCCGGGGGGCCGGGCGGACTTTGGTGTGCGGAATCAACGATCCGAGCACGATTGGAGCGATCCGGGCGTTTGAGGAGGCCGGCGCCGGAGCGAATTGCGCCGGCCTCGGCCATGGAGCGTCGATTGAAGCCAGAGCCGAGCTGCGAAGACAAAGAACCCCTTTGATTGCGTCGGTCGGATATTTTCCGGAACGCTATGGAGAGCCGCTAATCCAGCTCGCTCTGCAGATTCTGGGCAAAAAGCCAGTGCCTTCGGCGACATTTACGAAGCCGAAGCTCGTTGTCTCTGCCAATGTCGATCACTATTATCCGACCGATCCCCTGCGCACCCAGTCAGAGATGACCACGCTATTGCTCGGAGGTACGGCCTAAAAGCTTGTGCATCGAAACAGAAGCAGACTACGGCTACCTCGCCGCGACTTCGGGGGTTTCGTCGAAGATCGACCGCGGCTCTTTGACAAGATCAAACGCCACCTCAACCCAACCGCTCATCATCTCGTCCCAGGTCTGCTCGCCGTAGGTAACGTTGATGGACGGATTCGGATTAAAAGGGTTGTTGGGCGAATTGTCGAAGTGGGCCGTGCACTCGATTCGCGAACCGCGCGGCAAGAGCTTCGGTTCTTTCAGGAAGTAAGTGATCTGCCAATTGAAATCCCAGCGCGGCACCCGCATCAGGATTTCCGTCTCGCCAGCCGGGTATACGACGCGGTACTCGAAATCCTTGCCCCGATAATGCATGTGGGGATGCAGGCTGACCAGCCGGACGTCTGACGCGAATTTAACGCTCGAGCGGACCTCATGATTGGGCGCGCCGGCGGGAATCTCGAAATCCCAGCTCTTGGCGACGGCCGACAGCACTCGCTCGCGCAGGTGTTCCTTAGCGAACACCAGACCGACCTTGGTGCGGTCTTCTCCGGGAGTTCCGTTCGTCGAGTAGTGAAGCTGCAGAATGATGTTGGCGCCGGCTGGAATCAGTTTTGCCTGGCCCGGCTCCCATGATTTCCATTGGTAGCCCGGTACATAGCCCACCAGGAACTCGCTGGCAGGCTGCCCGCGCGGAATTCTTACCGGCGTCGAAACCTTCGGGGCAGTGAACGGTACGCCGGCGGGTCGCGTGCTGATCGAGTTCGGAGCGGGCTTCTGGACGATGGCGTTCACATGATGGACGAGCGCGCGATTTCCAGGCCGGACTTCCGCCGCCTGAACCCATTTGTCTTGGGTGAAGCTGGTCGGAAGGATGACGTAGGTGATATCGATCGTGCCTTTGGCGGGAACCTGGTAGGCATTCGGCATCTCGAGAATCACATCCGGTTTGCCGATGTTCCATCCAGCCTCGAATTGCTTTGGCTTGGGCAAATGGCGCGGGTCGCCCTCCGGCGCTCCGTTGTCCACCCATGCAACTATGGTGTCGATCTGCTTCCGGGTTAATGAGGGGTCATTCCGGAAATGTCCGTACCGCGGATCCCCAAACCAGGGGGGCATTTTCTTGGTTAGTACCGCTTGCCGGATCGCCTTCGCCCAAGGACGCGCCTGGGAGTACGTCATCAATGGCATCGGTCCGACCTCTCCCGGGCGGTGACACTCCTGGCAGCTACTCTGCAGGATCGGAGCTACGTCCTTGGAATATGTGACACCTGCCGCCTCCTCCGCTGCTATAGCAAGAGAAAATCCGGCCAGCAGAACCAGAGTCCTTTTCATTGTGTTCGCTCCTCGGCGTCAAACAAGCGGTGCCGCGCCATCTCAAGTCTAGTGACCGGCTATAGAGGAGGTCAAGGCAAACGCAATTCTCTGCGAGTGTTTCGACCTCTGGAACGGAATTGGATCCCCCAAAGCCGGTCAGGGCGTGAACTTAGGCATCACAAAACTATAGGCGTTGTAGCGAAACTCGCTCCAGGCCAGGAAAGACGGACGCTGGCCCGGAAATAGCGGGCGCTGGACGGGCGTAAATTTCACCCGAACGCGTATGGAAGATTTCCCTTCCGTAAGCTCTCGCGGCACAAGGAATTCGTCGTCGCGGAAACGGCGGTTCGAGATCTCGACGTTGTGTAGGGTAGCGCCCATTTCATCACGGAGGAAACGAGAAGACGCAGCTATTCGAGCCGGCAAGATACCAGACACCTGCCGGCTTCCATTCCGGGCTTGGCCCCCCGGGTTGCGCGATGTAGACTTCTGCCCGCACCGGTCCCACATCTTGTAGGCGTCCGGACCTATTGGAATCACCGGCGCGTCGGCCGCCAACAACTTCATCGCAGGCATCGCTGCAATCAGAGAAGCAGCGCAGAGTGCATTCCGCAGATACGTTGACATGATTCGAATCCTAAGCCTCCGCGCGGGAAGGAGCCGCCGGACATTGTACCTCCTCTAGCACGAGTTCCAGAAGCGGCGCATGTTGTTGAGCCCCATAGATGTCGGTGTCACCGACATCGCCGGATACGATTCGCCGGGGCATCGTGATCTTGACGGCCCAGGCGGGAGGAAACGCGATGATGCTATCGATCTCATCCTCGCGGCGTCCATAGAGCCGGGCGATAACAGTCTTGTTAACCGAGCCCGCCGCCATCACCCGCTCGAACCACTCGGCGCTAATAAAGATGATGTCGAGTGTAAGCTTGCCGGGTCCGGCGTTCTTGCTGCGGATGACACTTGCAATGTCGACGAGCCTCACAGTCATCCGGCAACCCCCATCGGGAGGCGGTAGTCGACCGTCTCGAAGTGGATCGGGAACAGGGCGCAGGGGTCGTCGACGTTGAGCCGGTGATAGACGCTGAACTCGAAGGCCTCTCCCGTCTGAAAGTCCGACGGCGAGTAAGGAAAGGCAAGGTTCCCGGCCGTCGAAACGCGGCCGGAATAGCCGTGGTGCAGCATCGTCGAGCGCGCGAAGCTACAAATGGTATTGGCGAGCTCTTGTGTTCGGGCGACGGCTTCGATCACAATGCCAAGCTCGTGCGCCTTTGCCGCCGGCACATGCTCTCTCCCCTGCAGAACGGCGTCTCTGCCGTAAAAGCGGAACAGCAGCCGATAGCTATGCGAAGGCACGTCCCGGAAATTATCGGCGACGCGGCGTTGGACGCCCTCCGCAATCTCGTCGACCTTGTCTATGAATATGGGGTCGCGCGCTCCTGCGATGCATACCGTGCGGTAACCCACGCGCTTGGCGCCTTCAAGCTTCACTGTGTACGGCTCCACAGTGTGCCGGCTTCCCGAAACGCGCACCGTGTAGTCATCGATTTGTTCGAAGCTGGTTCCGGTCAAATCCAGCACGCCTCCCGGCCCTGGAAGCCGCATTGGATCACTCTTTTCGTAAAGAGTGTGAGCGGCAACAGAGGTTACTGTGCAGCGCCGGGCGCGGCTTGGCGCGCGCAACCAGAACGAGCGGCCTTCGAGTACACCCAGCAGACAGTCGCTGCCGCTGCCCGGACTGCAGGCAATGGCGGCGCATTCAAGGATCTTGCCCATGTGCAGCGCGAGCCCGGGATCGAACCCTCGAAGCACGGGTAGCGCCGCAAAAACGGCTGGATCGTAGCACCGGCCCGCCAACACAACGTTGGCGCCCGCCGCCAGAGCCTTCATGACGGGCTCCATTCCCATTTGAGCGACGACGTGGGTGGTGGTCTCCAGATGGTCGCGGGTCAATGCTCTGTCCAGATCGAGCGCCTCGAGCCGGTGAGATCCTAATGCGTCGCGCAGAATTTTCAAGTCGATGTCCGCGTAAATTACTGCCTGGTTGAACCGCAAATTCTCTTCGCGGGCAATCTCAAGGATGATGTCGCGGGTCCAGGTCACATGCGGACGAGCTCCCGCGCCGCCGGCCGAACCGATCACAACCGGGATGTTCCTGTCGCACCCTGCCTTGAGGATCAGCCTCAGATCACGCTTGACCGCTTCTCGATCGGTGAATGACACGCCGGCGCCGAGGTAGTAGGGACCGGGATCAGAGGAACCCGCATCCACCGCAATCATGTGAGGATCGTAACGCAGGCCAGCCTCGAAGGACTCGCCCGGGAAGCCATAACCAAGGATCGCCGTCGGGGACAAAATCCTGATCTCACCCATTTCGTTGCGTAGCCCAATATAACCCAGTCCGATTCTCCAAATCGAAGCTACCGATTTGACTGATGCAGGACAAGCCTCCCGGCTCAGATGCTGTGACTAGCTGGGACTCGGGGGGCTCCTCTGCTCCAATCTACGGTTCGAAACCTCCTAGGATAGAAGTACGGGCACGGTTGGGCTATTGAAGGGAGCCTCGGCGACCGAATATAATAGTAGAATTGGTGCGAGGGAATATACCTGGAGTGTGGGCGGGACCGGGGTTGTTAATTGAGGGAGTTACTGTAAATGAAGACTGATGTTGTGATCGTTGGTGGCGGCCCGGGAGGGGCCACCAGTGCAATGTTCCTGGTCCGGGAAGGAATCCGGCCGCTGATCATAGAACAGGAGAGTTTCCCCCGCTATCATATAGGTGAGTCGTTTACTGGCGCCGGCGGCAAAGTCCTGCGCGACCTTGGTCTCGACTCCGAGATGTACCGGCGCAACTATCCAAAAAAGCAGGGAGTAACGGTGTTTGGCAAGAGCGACGGGAATGCCTGGTTCGTCCCGGTGACCGGACGCGACGAAGAGTGGAAGCTATTTCCGTGGGATACCTGGCAAGTGCGGCGGAGCGATTTCGACAAAATGATGCTCGACGAAGCCGTTTCTCGCGGAGCCACTCTCCTACGGGGCAGGGCAATCAAGCCGCTGGTCACGGAGAACGGTGCTGTGCGTGGGGTGCAGGTCCGAATGGAGGACGGTGGCGTTCAGGACATTGAGTCGAAGATGCTGCTGGACTGCTCCGGGCAAGCCACATGGCTGGCTAATTTGGGCATCACCGGTCCCAAGTACTTGGGCGCATACGACAAGCAGATTGCCATTTTCTCGCAGGTGGCAACGGCGATTCGCGACAACGGGCCGACGCGGGAAACCCATCGGGACAACACTCTGATTTTTTACAAGCAGAAGTATCAATGGTCATGGTTTATTCCGCTGGACGAGGAAGTGGTGAGCATCGGTGTAGTGGTTCCCGCCGCCTATTTTCTCGAGAAGAAGGAGAGCAAGCGGGACTTCCTGCTGCGGGAAATACACGAGATTCATCCGGAGTTGAGCCGGCGCATCCCGGAAGTCAAGCTAGTGGAGGACGTGCACGTAATCCCGAACTATTCCTACCAGGTGAAGCGCTTTACCGGCGACGGATTCATCTGCATTGGCGACGCCCACCGGTTTATCGATCCGATCTTCTCGTTTGGGTTGACTGTTGCTATGCGGGAGGG
>Ga0187893_10008549_pt1 | contig 16082 bp, 11 predicted proteins | sample MA1701074metaG_FD_139574 | JGI IMG/M metagenome (GOLD analysis project Ga0187893, IMG submission 139574) | White microbial mat communities from a basaltic lava cave in the Kipuka Kanohina Cave System on the Island of Hawaii, USA - MA170107-4 metaG ...
CAGGTCAATCACCAGCATCTGGAACCAGCCCTGATAGAAGCGCACGATCATTGCCGGCAGCAGCAGCGTGGAGAGCACAATCATCAGCGGGTAACTGATGTTGGCGGTGAGGTGGAACACCGCTTCGGCCTTTACGATGAACGGCTGCTTCGACCGCAGCAGCCGCGGCAGGATTTTCTTGGCCACCTGAATCAAGCCCTTGGCCCAGCGCGCCTGCTGCGCCTTGAAGGCGTTCATCTCTACCGGCAGCTCCGACGGGCACTCGATCTCCGGCACATAGACGAAGCGCCAGCCTCTCATCTGCGCGCGGTAGCTCAAGTCGGTGTCTTCGGTGAGCGTGTCGTGCTCCCAGCCGCCCGCTTCTTCGATGGCGCGGCGGCGCCACATGCCGGCCGTGCCGTTGAAATTGAAGAAGACGCCGCGGCGCGAGCGCCCGCCGTGCTCGATGATGAAGTGCCCGTCGAGCAGGATGCCTTCGACTTCGGTGAGCGCGGAGTAGTCGCGGTTGATGTAGGTCCAGCGGGTTTGCACCATGCCGACCTGCGCGTCAGTGAAAAACGGCACCACGCGCTTGAGCCAGTCTGCTGGCGGCTGGAAGTCGGCGTCGAAGATGGCGATGAACTCGCCGTGCGCGGACTTCATTCCCTCGTCGAGTGCGCCGGCCTTGTAGCCGTTGCGATTCGAGCGGTGGTGATAGGTGATGGGGAAGCCCAGCGCCTGGTAGCGCTCGACCACGTTGCGCGCCACCTCGCGGGTCTCGTCGGTGGAATCGTCGAGCACCTGCACTTCGAGCCGGTCGCGCGGGTAATCGAACTGCGCGATGGATTCCACCAGCCGCTCGATCACGTAGCGCTCGTTGTAGATGGGCAATTGCACCGTGACCGTCGGCCACTCGGCGGGCGGTGACGGCTGCTGCGGCGCGTTGTAGCGATACTTCAGGAAGTAGTAGACGAGCTGGTAGCGATGGATACCGTAGGCCGCGAGCACGATGAGCACCAGAAAATACGGAATCATCATCGCCAGGTCGAAGGCGTTGAGCTGGTAGATGCCGGTGAAGGGGTCGAGCGCTGGATCAAACATGCGGTGCCACAAAGTGCGCCCCGGCTGCTCCTGCGCGGCAATCCAAGGCCCGAATTGGCTGAAATCGCTCATCACTATGATGCTGGCAACCACAGGGGCTGGGACGGACGGAAGTTCGCGCCCAGGGCAAGGTCGCGGCAATTGCCGTCCAAGGCATTCCATTATATCAGGGGCATGCGGCCGCAATCCAAGCGCGGAGGTCACGGGCGCCGGCTTAAACCTGGCCGCCTACGAGAGACTGCAAAATTTTGCATCTGGATTTGACCATTCTTTGCTTGACAAGTGCATAGGCAGTGAGGATGATGCAATCGCCCACAGCGCTTGTCCCCGCGCAAGGGGCCGTTCTCTCGCAGCTCTCTGTTTGCAGACTGAACCTGGAGGTTCCGCGTCGCGAAATCTTGCAGGCGGCGAACGCGCCTGTGAAGTGTGCCTTTGCAAGCGGCGCCGGGGATCAGTGCAAGCTGGCGGCTGAAGTTCAAATTGGAGGAGGGGTTCGATGAGGAAATTCTTGCTGCTTATCGTGGCGGCGGTGCTGCTGCCGGCCGGCGTGAAGGGCCAGAAGGACGAACTGCTGCCACAGTCCGAAAGGATTTTGATTCGGACAGCGAAGCCCTATGGATCGGTGAAGGCCAGGATCGAAGCCATGGGTGGCAAGGTTACCCATGAGTTCAAAGCCGTGGATGCGATTGCCGCGGTGGTTCCGGCCGGCGCGCTGGAAGCGGTCAAGCGGCTGGTCGGCCAGGACGCAGTTTCCAAAGACGACATTATTCCTGAGCCGCAGCCCGTGGAGCGCGAGTTCAGCGGTCGCGGGCCCATCGGCACCACCAACGTGGAAGCCGATAGCTTCGCCAGCTTGTCCGAAACGGACATTATCGGTTTGGCCTCCGCCAGTCCGAATCTGATCAGTATCAACAACCAGATCATGAACGTCACGCCGCTGCTGGCGAACGGCATCGCCGGTCAGGGCGTTATCGTCGGCGTGATTGACTCCGGCATCCGCCCGAATTTCCCTCACATCACGCTGGACGGATCGCTGATTGCCTGCGAGGACTTTGTGGGCGATGCGCTGGGTTGCTCGAACAACGGCAACAGCGGGCATGGAACTTTCGTTGCCGGGATGATTTCCAGCAACGTCACCTTCACTTTTTCGACGGCCTCGGCCCTGCGCAACTCCGTCCTTTCGCACTGCCCAAGTTGTTTTGCCAACCCGCCCACCAACACGCAGATTCCCATGCTGGGCGCCGCGCCGCTCTCCAGCGTCTATGCGCTCCGCGTTTTCGGAGCCACCGGCGGGGCTCCCACCTCGCGCATCTTGGCGGCCATGGACCGGGCTCTGAAATTGAAGCAGGACTTCGACAACGGTGTGCCGGGCGGCGTGAACATCCAGGTGGTCAACATGAGCCTCGGCGGCTCGACGTTCTTTGCCGGCCGCGACCTCTTTGACCAGGCCGTGGACAACATGGTCAACAACAACATCGTGATGGTCATCAGCTCTGGCAACGCGGGGCCCTCTTCGCTCACCACCGGCAGCCCAGGCAGCGCGATGAGCGCCATCACCGTGGGGGCCTCCAGCCACGCGCACAATGAGCGCATCCTGCGAGACCTCCAGTTTGGCTTGGGGATCGGCTCTCAGTACCGGCCGTTCAGTGGCACGCAGATGGCCACGTTCAGCTCGCGCGGCCCGAACGCCGATGGCCGCATTGATCCCGATGTAGTCGCCAATGGCTTTGCCTGCATTGGGCAGGGCTTGGGCGCTACCACGACCACGATCAGCCTTTCCAGCGGTACCAGCTTCGCTGCCCCCAGCGTGACAGGGGTTGCCGCGCTCTTGCGGCAAGCCTTCCCCGTGGCGACGGCCAAAGAAATCCGCGTCGCCATCCTGGCTTCTGCAAACAGCGGACTGCTGGCCGATGGCTCGATCAATGTGGATCAGGGGCGCGGGTTCGTGGACGCCCTGGCTGCGGCCACGCGCTTGGCCAATGGTCAGGTCGAAGACGCCGTAGAGCCGCCACCGTCGTTCACCAGCAACGTTGGCACCAACACGCGGAACCGCACGGCCCTCGACGTACGCAACGGCGGGAACGTGGTCAAGAGCTTTTCTAACCTGCGGCCGGGGCAGCGTGAGGAGTTGCTTTACGAGGTCCGTGGCCATGTCTCTCAGGTGGTCATTTCCTTGTCCAATGTCGTTCCAGAGTTGCCGGCGTCGCAGCAAAACCAACTCTTTGGCGACGACGTTTTCCTAACCGTGCACAGCGCAAAGACATCTGCCATCGGCCAGGGACATTACCTGCTGACGACGTTTACCACCGGCGGCGTGTTTGTGCTGAACAATCCGGAAACGGGCTTCATCCGGGTGACGGTGAACGGCGATTGGACCAACGCCGGCCGTATTTCCGGCGACATCAACGTTTTCTCGGTCGAATCGCCGCTGGCCGGCGCAACCGCCGACGGAAAGGTCGGGCAGTCGCAGCAGCTTGTCTTCCCGGTCAACATTCCGGCCGGCACCGCCAGCGCCGAGTTCCGTCTACTGTGGAGGCATAACTGGGGCGCCTACCCCATCAACGACCTGGACATGATACTCGTGGATCCCAACTCGAATTTGAATTTCGCTGGGGCCACCATCAACTCGCCCGAAAGGGTAACGATCAACAACCCCACACCGGGCCTCTGGTTCGTTGTCGTGGATGGCTTCTCGGTTTTGACGCCGCCCGACAGCTTCATCTTGCGGGTGGCTGCCGACGGCGTCGTGCTGAAGTAGACACCGGCGCCGCCTCCAGGCATCGCAAGCTGCAGAAGCAGAGCGCAGGGCCGCCGGCCCTGCGCTTTTTTTCTCTGCCTGTAAACCCCGCCGGGCCATTCCTCGTCATATCTTTGAGCCGGCAAAACCGTGGAGCGAACGCTGACCCAGCCGATCGCAGGAGTGCTCCCGTCGCGCGAGCGCGAAGCGCCGAGCGAGGGCGCCGCCCAGCGGCACACATCTGCGCGGACAGGGATTCGCGCGGAAGAATTCGAAAGCCTGGTGCGCGAGCATCAGCAGCGGATCTATCGCGTGGTGCTGTCGCTGACGCGCGACCCGGATGCGGCTGACACCCTGACGCAGGAGTGCTTCCTGCGCGCCTATCAGAAGCGCGCCACGTTTCGCGGCGAGGCGAGCGTCGGCACCTGGCTAGTGCGCATCGCGGTCAACTTGGCGCGCGACCACGGGCGCAGCCGCAAACGCGCCTTCTGGGCGCGGCTGATGGGCGGCCGGCAGCGTGACGACGCGGCCATGGCAGACGCGGCGACGCTCGTGGCCGATCCGGGGGCCAGTCCCGAGCAGGCTGCGGCCGCGCGCGAAGAGTTGGGTGCCGTGTGGCGCGCGGCGGATGCCCTGTCGCCGCAACAGCGCACCATCTTTCTGCTGCGATTCGCGCAAGAGATGAGTCTGGCGGAGATCGCCGATGCGATGGAATTGGAAGTGGGCACCGTGAAGGCGCACTTGTTTCGAGCGGTTGCCACTGTGCGCGCGAAGCTGAAGGGCAAGAGATGACGCGGAGACGCAGAGTGTGCTGAGGAGCGCAGAGAGGAAAAGCCATGCAGGCGACACATCTTAGCGACGAACAGTTTGCAGCGGCGCTGGAAGGCACGGCACACGATGTAGCTGCCGCGCATCTCGCGCAGTGCGCAGCTTGCCGTGCGGAATTAGAGCGCACAAGGGGAGGCGTGCGGCAGTTGGCGGCTTGGTCGCGCGGCGTGGCGGCCCATCCGGCGGGATTCTGGTACGCGCAACGGCAGTCCATCGCCGGGCAAGCCGCAGGGCGGCGTGAGCCGTCTCGCCTGCCGGTGTGGGCGGCGGCGATGGCCGGGATGGTGATGACGGCGCTACTTCTTCTTCAGTCGCCCTGGCGGGATGCCGATTTGCAACGTGGTGTACAGGCAAGCGTTGATCCGGACGACTTACTGATGCGGGAAATCCAAGCCTCGCTGCGCTCGCCGGTGCCACGACCGTTTGAGCCGGCGCTGCTGGTGACGCTGGAACTGCAACGTGCGGCGGAGGAAGTGGAAGCGCAGCCGTAAACATGAAGTCCCAAGTGCAAGCGGAACCAGGAGGAGACTAGACATGAGAAACAGCAAGTGGGCAATCGTTTTGGCGATGCTGGTGGCTGGCTCAGCGGCGGCGCAGTCGCCCGCGCCAGTGGCAGTGCCTGCGCAGGGGCCTCCGCCAGGCGCCGGGGCGCAGAAGCGCTCGCTGGAGGCGCAGATGAGGCAGCGTGTCTCCTCGCCCAAGGAGCGGCACGCACGGATGGATCTGGGCGCGTGGTGGAAGAACTCTGAAGTGGTGCGCGAAATCGGTCTGACCGAGCAGCAAAGGACCCAAATCGAGCAAACCTTCTTCGATCATCGGCTGAAGCTCATTGACCTGAAGGCCGCCGTCGAGCGCGAAGAGACGCGCCTGCAGCCGCTGATGGAAGCTGACCAGGTGAACGAAGCACAAATCAGCACGCAGATTGACAAGGTGCTGTCCGCGCGCGGCGCGCTGGAGAAGGCCAACGTAATGATGATGCTCTCCATCCGCAAGGTGCTGACCGTAGAGCAGTGGAAGAAGCTTGAGGAAGTCCGCCACCAGCGCGATCAGCATTTCAAGATGCGCATGCCCGCTCCGCCCCCACCGGCCGAGATGGAAGACCATCCAATGGCCTACGTGCCGCACGAAGGCTAGAACCCGCCACACGCATTCCGCAATCCAGGGCAGGCAGGGTCAAACGGCCCTGCCTGCTTCGCTTTCGTCGCAAACTCTCCCGCGTCGGTTAAAATGATGCTTCTTCCATGAACCGATGAGGGGGGTGGGGAATTGCGCTTCACCAGTCGCCAGTCACGCGTCACCCGTTACATCCGTATTACGTCGCGAGCGGTAACCCTGCTCGCGGCATTCTGTCTGCTGGTGAGCCCGGAACCAGCCGGGGCGCGCGAGCGCGAGCCGAATGAAAGCTACGCGGCGCGCCGCGCCAAGCTGCGCGCTCAAGTGAACGGCCCGGTCGTGATCTTCGGTTACACCGGGCAAGAAGATGCGTCGCCCGCCTATGTGTTCAACCAGGAGCACCATTTCTACTATTTGACCGGCCACAACGAACCCGGCGCGGTGGTGCTGGTGGTTCCCGATCCGCCGGCGGGGCAGACCCACAACGGCCCGCGCGAAGTGCTCTACCTGCCCGCGCGCAACATGCAAACGGAGCGCTGGGACGGCCTGCGTCTCGGTCCCGACGATGCGAACGTCGGCGGGCGCACCGGCTTTGCAACTGTGAAATCGACGGTGGCGCTGCGCGCCGACCTCGAAGCGCTGGCGAAAACCTATCCCGCATTTCACACCCTCATGCCTGCGCGCGGGTCGCGCGGCTACCCGCATCGCGAGCGCCGGCTCGACTGGCTGAAGGAGGCGCTGCCGAGTGCCGATTTCAAGGATGTGACCGGCGCGCTTTCCGCCATGCGACAGATTAAGTCGGCGTCAGAGATCGCGCTGATTCAGAAATCCGCCGAGCTCTCCATGGACGCGCACCTCGAGGCGATGCGCATGATGCGCCCCGGCATCTGGGAGTACGAAGTGGCGGCGAAGATGGAGTACGTGCACAAGTCCGGCGGCTGTGAAGGAGAAGCCTACGCGCCGATTGTGGGCAGCGGGTTCAACTCGACGGTGCTGCATTACGCGGCGCCGCTCAACCAGGTTAAAGACAGGGACGTGATCGTGCTCGACGTGGGCGCGCAGTGCAACGGCTACGCGGCAGACATCACGCGCACGCTGCCCGCCGGCGGCAAATTCTCGCCGCGCCAGCGCGAAATCTACGAAATCGTGCTCGGCGCGCAGAATGCCGTGCTCGCTGCCATCAAACCGGGCATGACCATGGGCCTCGGCCCCAACGGCCTCGGGCAAATCGCCATGGACTACATCAATTCGCACGGCAAAGATAAACACGGCGAACCGCTGGGCAAGTACTTCATCCACGGGCTGGGCACCACGTTGGCTTGTATGTGCACGACCCGGGCCCGCAGCGCCCGCTTGAGCCGGGCATGATTGTCACCATCGAGCCGGGGATCTACATCCCCGAAGAAAATCTTGGCGTGCGCATCGAAGACATGGTGCTGATCACCGAAACCGGCTACACGCTGATGACCGCACGCCTGCCGCGCACCGTGGCAGACGTCGAGCGCACCATGGCCGACGCGAAGAAGGCGCGGGGCGGAAACTAGTCGATGCTCGACGAGCCAACAGCGGCGATATTGACGCGTGTGACGGCGCGCATTTCGGCCGTGCTGTTTATCGCGTGGCTGCTGCGGCAGGGTTGGCTGCGCTGGCGCGGGCCGATTGCAGAGGGTGCGGCGCGCGCGCAGCGCAACCTGTTCCTCACATTTGCAGGCGCGCACATGATCCACCTCGCCGCGCTGCTCGCGCTGGCCTGGGTCACGCATGGCGAAAGCGTCGGCCTGCGTGGGGGCTGGCTGCGCGTGACACTTACCGGCGGAGTGGTTTACCTCGCGATTGTCGTGCTGGCTGCGGCCTACATGGGCCTGATTCCGGGCGCTGCTCGCATCCGCGCTTCGGGTGCAGCGGAAACGTTCGTGACGCTGCTCGTCTGGATTGCGTTCATGCAGGCGTACACCGGCCGGGCAATCGAATCGGCATACTATGCACCGTTCCCGCTCGTGCTGACCGGCGGCATTCTCTTTTATCTGCTGGGGCCCAGGCTGCGCGCGGCCATGCAGTCGTGGCCGTCGGCCGGCTCATAGCTGGACTCCACGGTCGGGCAGCACGAAAACGCGGCGCGCCAAGTCAGAGGCCAGTGTTTCGTCGCGGTAATGTTTCTTCAGGATCTGCGGTTGGAATATCTCCAAATGCAGATTCCTCCGCCTGCGGCCTTGGAAATGACAAGCTATGCTGTCGTCGCGGTGCTGCCAAGCAAGCGCACAGGCTGTGAGCCTGCGCTACTCAGGCGCGCGAGACGTAGATCGCTTCCGCTGTGCTCACTTTGATTTTTTCGCCGATGTTGATGAATGGCGGCACTTGCACCACCAAGCCGGTTTCGAGCGTAGCGGGCTTCATCACCGAGCTGGCCGTTGCTTTTTGCAGGCCCGGCTCGGTGTCCGTGACTTTCAGGTCCACGGTGTCCGGCAGGCTGATGCCCAGGGGCCTGCCGTCGTGAAACTCGATTTTTACATTCATGTCCGGGATGAGGTAGTCGGTAGCATCGCCGAGCACGTCCTTGCCCAGGTGAATCTGCTCGTAGTTCTCGGTGTTCATGAAGTGGTAGCCATCGCCATCGCCGTACATGAACTGGAACTCGACTTCGTCGAGAATCGCGCGGTCAATCTGGTCTTCCGCGCGGAACCGGTAATCACTGATGGTGCCGCTGCGCAGGTTACGGAGCCGGGTCTGCATGGAAGCGCGTTTGTTGCCGGGCGTGCGGTGCTCCACGCTGAAGACGGCGTACAGCTCGCCTTCATGCTGGATAATCATGCCCGGGCGCAGAAGTGTGGCCTTCACGGTGATGCTCCTTGCTTCTGTTTGGTTCCGATTCCGCAGTACCGGACGGTTTCAAGCCCAATCGAGGGGAAACGCTGTACCGCAGCGGCAATGAAGATTATAGCGGCGGACGACGGTTTGGTCAACGCGGGCTCAGTTGCCGGCAGAAGTGGCTTCCTGCTCGATGGCTGAGAGGATGAGCGGCAGGAGGAATTCCTGCAAGCGCGCGCTTTCGTTGGACTGAATGTTATCCAGCAGGATGCCCATGCGCTTGTCGAGCTTGCGCATCACGCGGCCGCGGGCGCGCACCGGGGCCCCCGCGGGCAGCTTGATTTCCACGTCCACGCCGGCGTTCTGCTCGAAGGCGCGGTCAGCCTCGACAAACACGCCATTGAGGCTGACGTCCAGCGTGTGCCCTTCGATGTGGTCGCCTCCGGAGGAAACCGTCACCTTGCAGCGCACGCCCACGCGCTGGAACCGCCGCTTCTCATTCTGAATCGAGCCCTGCGTGGCGCGCACCAGACGCAGCAGCCCGCGGCGGTCAATGGGCTTGAACAGGAAGTAATTGGCGCCGGACTCGAAGCCGCGCTTCAGTACGCCGGGGTCCGCATCGCCGGTAATCATCACCAGTGGCGTCTTCTGGTTGAAGCCGGAGGAACGCATCCGCTGTGCCACTTCGAATCCGTCGGGCGCGGGCATCCAAACATCCAGAAAAACGGCGTCGTACTTTTCTTTTTGCAGGCGCGCGATGGCCTGCTCGCTGTTGGAGACGGTTTGCACGTCCATGCCCGCGCCCTGCAGCACGGCCTCCACCAGCTCGCACAAGGCCGGCTCGTCGTCCACCACCAGAATGCGGATGCGCGTCTTGCTGCCGGGATCGGTGGCTGGGGGCATGGTCGTCGTCGGGCCTCAGCGGAACACGCGGGCAAACAGCGCGTCCACGTGCCGAAGTTGCCGCGAAAGGTCGAATGTACGCTCTAACGCCGCGCTGTCAAGGTGTTTCGTGATGCGAGGGTCGGCGGCGGCGCGATCGCGCAGGCCGGTCTCCGTCTCCCACGCTGCCATGGCGTGCTCCTGCACCAGCTTGTAGGCTTCTTCGCGGGTCATGCCTGCTTCGACCAGGTCGCGCAGCAACGGCCCGGAGAAAATGACGCCGTGTGTGGCGTCCAGGTTGCGCAACATGCGCTCGGGGAAGACGCGCATCTTCTCGACGATGCCGGTCATCTTCGCCAGCAGATAGTCGACGAGAATTGTAGAGTCCGGCAGAATGACGCGCTCAACCGAGCTGTGCGAGATGTCGCGCTCGTGCCACAGCGCAACGTTTTCGAGTGCGGCCTGTGCGTTCGAGCGCACCACGCGCGCCAGCCCGCACACCTGCTCGCAGTTCACCGGGTTGCGCTTGTGCGGCATGATCGAGCTGCCGCGTTGCTCGCTGGAAAAAGGCTCTTCGGCTTCGCGTACTTCCGTGCGTTGCAGATGGCGGATTTCCAGCGCGATTTTCTCGAGCGACGCAGCGATGATAGCCAGCGTGGAAACATACTGCGCGTGACGGTCGCGCTGGATCACCTGCGAACTAATCGGCGCGACTCCCAACCCCAGCTTCTGGCATATTGCTTCTTCCGTTTGCGGGCCGAGGTCGCCACAATTGCCGACGGCGCCCGAAATCTTCCCCACGGCCATTTGTGCCGCGGCGGCGCGGAAGCGCTCGATGTTGCGGCGGTTCTCCGCGAACCACAGCGCCACTTTAAGGCCGAAGGTAATCGGCTCGGCGTGGATGCCGTGGGTGCGCCCAATCTGCGGCGTGTCTTTGAACTCGTAGGCGCGTTCCTTCAGCACCTCGCCAAACTTTTCGAGGCCCTGCGCGATAAGCTTCGAGGCGTCGCGAATCAGCAACGCCTGCGCGGTATCCACCACGTCGTTCGAGGTGAGGCCATAGTGCAACCAGCGCGCATGCGGGTCGCTGACCGACTCGCCGACGGCCATGGTGAACGCGACCACGTCGTGCTTGACGCGCGCCTCCAACTCGTTGATGCGCGTGACGTCAATTTTCGCCCGCGTGCGGAGGGCCTCTGCGGTTCCAGCGGGGACCGTGTCGGCCTCCTCCAGCGTGGCCGTCGCGGCAATTTCGACGTCCAGCCAGCGCTGGAAACGATTGGCATCGCTCCAGACGCGGCCCATTTCTTCGCGGGTGTACCGCGGGATCATTCCCTCTCCTTGAAGCGGGCAGGTCTGTCGCGCACGCGCCCAGTGCACACTCGGCCCCTGCGAGACGAACGGAGATTACCCCAACCCACCCCTGAGGTGAAACGTTACATTCCATCATACCGCAACCTGCGGCTTCGCGCATGACCTAAGCCGGTGTCGCGTGTCCGCTTTCGGACGATACTTTGCGACAGCGAACAAGGCGGGTCGGCAAACTCCCCGCACCCTCCACTTAACATGTGTGTTTGCAACAGATTGAACTTAGGACGCGTGGCAGCACTCATGCATTCCTTTCCTTGTTCGGGGCCTGCTCGTTCATTTCACGCCAAGGTTTGCGAGGTAGAGACATGGGCGCTTTGCTGCAAGACGTTCGCTTCGCAGCCCGCATGCTGCTGAAGAATCCGGGTTACTCCGCGCTGGCTGCGGTGGTGCTGGCGCTGGGTATCGGCGCCAATACGGCCATCTTCAGCGTGGCCGACGCATTCCTCAACAAGCCGGGCAACATCCCGGTGGCCGAGGGCCGGGTGATGGTGATGGAGCGCTTCCTGGATAGCTCCGACTGGAACTCGGTGGCGCCCGCGAACTTCTATGACTGGAAAGCGCAGTCCAAGTCAATCGAAAGCTGGGGCCTGGCGATGTGGTACACAGCGAATCTCTCCAGCGACGGTGCCACACCGGAGCAGGTGCAAGGCTTCCTCGCCGATGATGGTCTTTTCACCACGCTTGCCGCGCGCCCGCTGATTGGCCGCACCTTCCTGCCGGAAGAGATGACCGGCGGACGCGACCAGGTGGTGATTCTCAGCTACGGCCTGTGGCAGCGCCGCTTTGGCGGCCACGAGTCGGTACTCGACCGCGAAGTGAAAGTGGAAGGCCGCCCGCACACCGTGATCGGCGTAATGCCCAAGGAGTTCGACTTCCCGTCTTCGGCCGAACTGTGGATGCCGCTGGTGATGGAGCCGGAATGGCGTGAGAGCCGTTCCCGTTACGGGTTGCATGTGGTGGCCAAGCTAAAGCCGGGCGTCACGGTGGAGGAACTGCGCTCGGAGATGGAGACCATCAGCCAGCGCCTGCGCGAGGCCTATCCCGACACCAACCGTAACTCCGGCGTGCGCATCATGGCCGTGCGCGACTACCTCAACGGCGAACTCACGCGCCAGTACACCCAACTGCTGCTCGGCGCCGTCGGCTTCGTCCTGCTGATTGCTTGCGCCAACGTGGCCAACCTGCAATTGGCGCGCTCCAGCAGCCGCCGCAAAGAGATTGCCGTGCGTGTTTCGCTGGGCGCCAAGCGCTCGCGCGTCGTCCGGCAGTTGCTCACGGAGAGCGTGTTGGTGTCGCTGGCCGGGCTGGGACTGGGCTTGCTGTTGGCGCTGTGGAGCATCGAGCTCATCCTGCGCGGCATGCCGCACGATGTGGCGCGTTACGTTGCAGGGTGGTACCAGATTCAGCTGGACGCCCGCGCCGTGGGTTACGCCTTTGCCGTGGCGCTGGCCGCCGGAATCGTTGCCGGCCTGGTGCCCGCGTTGCAGATTTCGCGTACTGACGTGAACGAAGTTTTGAAGGAAGGATCGCGCGGCACGACTTCGGGCCGCACTCCGCACCGGTTACGCAACGCGCTGGTGGTTGCAGAAGTTGCCGCCGCGATTGTGCTGCTGGTGGGGGCGGGACTCATGGTACGCGGAGTGGGCAGCCTGGCGGAAGACAATCGCGCCTACCAGCCCGAGTCGCTGCTTACTTTCTGGGTGAATCTGCCCGACCAACCGTACAAGGAGATGGCCAAGCGCGTTGCTTTTTACGACGCCGTGCTCGAGCGCCTGCCCACCATTCCCGGCGTGCGCTCGGCCGGACTGGCTCGCAATGTGCCTTACTCCAACAGCAGCAGCCGCACGGCGTTCAGCGTTGAGGGCCGGCCGGCCGAGGCGGGTGAGCATCGCTGGGCCGACTTTCAGATCGTCAGTGAGAGCCACTTCAAGACACTGCCCATCAGGCTGCTCGACGGGCGCTATGTGAACGAGAGCGACGCCGCCGATACGCAGCCGGTGGTGGTGGTCAGCCAGCGGATGGCCAATCGCTTCTGGCCCGGACGCAGCGCGGTCGGCCAGCGCATCAAGCTGGGCACCGAGCAATCCGAAGCGCCGTGGCTAACCGTGGTCGGCGTGGTGCAGGACGTAAAGAGCGACTTCTTTTCGCGCGACAACAATCCTGCCGTCTACCGGCCCTACCGCCAGGCGGCGCGACAGGTGATGCAGTTTGCGCTCCGCGTCGAGGGTGACCCGTACTCGCACACCCAGTCCATCCGCACGCTGGTCGCTTCCGTCGATGCGGACATGCCGATCTACGAAGTGAAAACGCATGCCCGCGTGATCCATGAATCGGTAATCGGGTTGAAGTACGTAGCCAGCATCTTGAGCGTCACCGGCGTGATTGCGCTGGTGCTGTCCTGCGCGGGCATCTACGGGGTGATGGCCTATTCGGTGAGCGAGCGGACGCACGAAATCGGCGTGCGCATGGCGTTGGGAGCGCGCGCCGGCGACGTGCTGCGCATGATGCTCGGCCGCGGGTTGCTGCTGACAGGCATCGGCATGGCGATCGGCATCCCGCTGTCGGTAGCTCTGGCGCGGGCCATTTCCGGCTTGATTTTCGGAGTGGGCGCCACGGACTTCGTTGCCTTTGGCGCCGTAGTCGCCGCGCTGGCCGCCGTGGCGATGCTGGCGTGCTGGATTCCAGCGCGGCGTGCGGCGCGCGTCGACCCGATGGTGGCTTTGCGTTACGAGTGATCTTTGCGATCAGTGCGACGTCACTGCACGAAAGACCTGCGGTGAAAGGGTGGGCAATGGAAAAACTTTGGCAAGATGTGAAACACGCCGCGCGGATGATGGCGCGCGCGCCGGGAGTTAACGCCATCGCGATTCTCACCATCGCGCTGGGCATCGGCGCCAACACCACGATTTTCAGCCTGGTCAATGCGCTGCTCCTGCGCCCGCTGCCTGGGCGTGACCCGGGTCAGCTCGTCACGCTCTATACCAGCGACTTCAGCGGCCCGCTCTATGGCACCTCCTCCTATCCCGATTACAAGGACATTCGCGACCGCAACGAAGCATTCAGTGCGCTGGCGGCTCACACCCAACAGCCTCTGCTGCTGACGGCCGCCTCGGGGGAGAGCTACCGCGCGTTAGGAGAATTAGTTTCCGCCAACTATTTTGACGTGCTGGGCATCTCGCCGCTTTATGGCCGGTTCTTCCTGCCTGCCGAAGAGGGAAATCCCGGCCAACACGCCGTCGCCGTGTTGAGCCACAGCTTGTGGCAGCGGAGCTTTGCCGCCGATCCGGCGGTGGTTGGCCAAACCTTCGCGCTGAATGGCCGTTCCTTCACAATCGTCGGCGTCGCTCCCAAGGAAATGACCGGCCTGTTTCGCGGCGCTTCTGTGGATGTGTGGACGCCGGTGTCCATGCGGCCGGCCCTCGCCAATCGCCCGGATTCGCTGGAACTTCGCGGCAGCCGCAGCTACATGATGATCGGGCGGCTGAAACCGGGCATGACCCTGGAAACGGCGCGCGCCAATATGGCGCTGATCGCGCAGCAACTCCACGCCGAGTATCCCAACAATTGGGGCAACCGAATGGGCGAGCCGCGGCAGTTGACCGTGCTGCCCGAGAGCGCGTCGCGCGTGCCGGCGTTTGTCCGCGAGCCAGTCACAGTTTTTCTTGCGCTGCTGATGGCTGTGGTCGGGGTGGTGCTGCTGATTGCCTGCGCCAACGTGGCCAACCTCCAGCTTTCGCGCGCCGTGGCGCGCCGTCGTGAGATTGCCATTCGCTTGGCCCTGGGCGCCCGGCGCGGGCAGTTGCTGCGCCAGTTGCTCACCGAGAGTGTGTTGCTGGCCGTCGTAGCGGGCGCTGTGGCCATAGTGATCGCGATGTGGACCACCTCTTTGCTGATGGCCTTCCAGCCGCCGCTGCCGGTCACCCTGGCGCTCGACCTCGCCCTCGATTTCCGCGTGCTGCTGTTCACCCTGGGTATTTCCGTATTGACCGGCATTCTCTTCGGACTCGCCCCGGCTTTGCGCGGCTCGCGCGCGGACCAGGTTCATGCGCTCAAGGATGAAGGGGGAGCGGTGGGCGGCTTTGGCCGCGGGCGCTTGCGCAGCGCGCTGGTGGTGGCGCAGGTTTCGCTTTCGCTGCTGCTGCTGATTGCCTCCGGACTTTTTCTGCGCAGCTTGGCCAACGCGGAAGCCATCAATCCGGGCTTCGATATCAGCAACGTGCTGTTGTTCGACGTGGATTTGGCGTCCTCCGGCTACGACCAGCCGCGCGGGCAGGTGTTCTTTACCGAATTGCGGCAGCGGCTCGCGGCACTGCCGCAGGTCGAATCGGCCAGTCTTGCCACGCGCCTGCCGCTCGATCTCGCTGGCGGCCGGCGCTCACTGGGAATTGAAGGCTACCAGTTTGCCGAGGGCGAAGACCGCGAAGTGCACTTCAGCTACGTCGGCCCCGAGTATTTCCGCGCGCTGCGCGTTCCCTTGGTGGCTGGCCGCGGATTCGCGGAAGCAGACTCCGCCGAAGCGCCTGGCGTTGCCGTCGTCAACGAAGCGTTCGTACGCCGCTACTGGCCTGGCCAGCAAGCTCTGGGTAAGCACCTCACAACCGGTTTTCGTGTCCGTGGCGAGTTTCAAGAGAAGACGCTGGAAGTGGTCGGCGTCACGCGCGACGGCAAATACAATTCGCTGGGCGAAGAAGCCACTCCGTTTGTGTTCTACCCGCATTCTCAGATCTATGACCCGGCCGCATCCGTGATCCTGCGCACGCGCACCGAGCCGGCCGCCTTGGCGGACGCGACGCGCGCCACTGTGCGCTCGTTGGATGCCAACCTGCCGGTCTTCAACATCCGAACGCTAGACGCGCAACTCGGCATCGCGCTGCTGCCGGTGCGCATGGCCGCCACGCTGCTCGGCGTGATGGGTACGCTGGCGCTGGTGCTGGCCGCGGTCGGCATCTATGGCGTGATTTCGTTCGCCGTCAGCCAGCGCACGCGCGAAATGGGTGTGCGCATGGCGCTGGGCGCGCAGCGCGCAGACATTCTCAAGTTGGTGCTGCGCGATGGGTTGGTGCTTACCTTGATCGGGTGCGTTGTCGGCTTGGCGGCTGCGGTGGGGATCACGCGCTTCCTCACATTCCTGTTGTACGGAATCTCGCCGCTCGACCCGGTCACGTTCGTCGCCATTCCTGTGCTGCTGGCGGGCGTGGCGATGCTGGCGTGCTGGATTCCAGCGCGGCGCGCGGCGCGCGTCGACCCGATGGTGGCTTTGCGTTAC
>Ga0187893_10008550_pt1 | contig 16081 bp, 16 predicted proteins | sample MA1701074metaG_FD_139574 | JGI IMG/M metagenome (GOLD analysis project Ga0187893, IMG submission 139574) | White microbial mat communities from a basaltic lava cave in the Kipuka Kanohina Cave System on the Island of Hawaii, USA - MA170107-4 metaG ...
ACAGTACAGCAAGGAGCCCCGGACGAGTTCCGGGGCTCTCCTCTATCAGCGATTGCGGTATGCAATTTCGCGGCATGCTGGTTCTTCACCCGGAAAACCGCGCTTTTTGATCGCCGCTAACACCGTGTCTAGTGCGGCTTTCGCCGGATAAACAAACTCTTCAATCAGGCTGGCATATCCAAGATCTCGGATACCCCCAGGCGCATAACCATAGGACCGGCCGCCCATCACGAAGACTCGATCATTTGGCTTTATCGCGAGATGCTGATCCTCTACTGAGGCGCCCTTACCCGGCGTACTAATGAGATGATGATCCTCCCTGGGCATGAGCAATTTGTCGGAAACATGTTGCGTCAACGGCTTTACATCGGTGAACTGTTGGGAGTTGTAAATAACGGCCATGTCCGCTCCCGCCATTAGAACGCTATTGCCATTCCGAACAGATCTGAAGCAAATGCCCTCACCTGGGAGATAGTAGGGCTCGTCACCCTGGTAAGAGGGCCCTTTCTTCAATTGTTCGGGTGAGCGCTTTTGTCCTACATAGACAGTTTTGCCGGTTTTGACGTCGAATAATTCCGATGCTGAATGTCCGGTGAGACTATCAACAGCACCCCCATGAATTAGGATCTTAGCGTCTGGAAGTGGAATCGCTGAAAAGTCGTACCGTCCTTCGAGTGTGCGCCCTACCACACGTGAGTGACTGGTCTTGAGGTCAAAGATTTCGACGTCTCGGGTGCGTGAATAGTGTTCCTGTAATCCATACAGGTTGGTGAATGTTTCTTTCGCCTCGGTTTCCGATGGTCCAAATCCACCAATCATCATGAATTCGGTGTCGCTCAGTGGTACCGTCTCATGGCCGTACCGAGCATGCTGGAGGTTCCCAACAACGGCGAAATGGTTCTTCTGTGGGTTGAACGTCAAGACTCGGATTTCCGGAAAGTACCTCCACGACTCGTATCTTTCGTGTCCCGCAAACGATATTGCACCGCCAATTATCAGGACTCGACCATCTCGTAACAGATTCATTGTGACCATAAAACGGGGTGGCAGGCGTTCCGGCACATTTACCACTTCAAACGTACTATTGCGCCAGTCGTAGATCAGCCCAAACATATCTCGCTCAGTACAGGGAGCAATGCTCTTGAGCTGCATTCCAGGCTTGACCTTGCTGTAAATCGGCAGATAATGCCACTCATTTTCTTTGGTACAGTCTCTTGGCTCCTGCGAGTCAGCTGATTTAGGGCGGTTTTCCTGAAACCTACCAACCATGAAAATGCGTCCGTCCTCTAGTTCAATTGCCTGCATCTGGCGGCTATTAGGAGCGCCAAATTGGTAAAAGACAAAGGGCATTCTGGTCAGTACTTTTGTCTCTCCCGTATCGGGATCGAACAGCTCAGTCATGCCGCGAGCATAGCCGTAACGTTTCCCGTCCTCAGCCTGATAAAACCGTTGAGGAGTCCCATCGTTGTACTGGCGACCATCCAGAGCAATGATTTTGCCGTTCCTCAATGGCAGGATTACTCCTGGGGCATACTCATAATTCAAGTGTCCCGCAGGGGTAAAAAACCGGCTTGTCTGTTGATTCGGCTTGGGACTCTTAGTCTCATCTTGGTGAGTGCATCCGGAAAGCCCGGTAGCGAGCAGGGTCAGCGCTACAGACACGAACGCTTGGGTCAGGCGGTTAGACCTCGCGTCCTTAGTAAGACGCTTGTCCGGCGGGACAAGGGCAGACTTTGCCGAAAATGGCGATTGGAGCTTTCGTGGTGGCATGAGTCCAGGTCCGGCCTAAAAGCGACCATAACATCATAACTTGTCCGAAAATGAGCATCTTCGGTCAAGTCGATCTAATGGTATTGACTTTCCGACTGCGTTGGCGCGGATAGGACAAAGACTGGTAAATCGGCATGGCTTCCTACCATGAGCGTGTACCACCTAGGCACGCGCCGGAACTTGAGTTCGTAACTGCCGTTACGAGATGCCCCAATCATCAATAGTTCCAGCTGGATTCCAAACAAATTTTCGGACGCAGCTGGGTCAGAGGCATTGAGCCAAAATGGGCACGTCGGACGAGTGGGATAAACTTCGCAGCTCGAGAAGAGGCGAGATGTTGAGCTCCGGGGCAGCCGCCAGAGGCTAATCCGTCCGAGACTTTCACTGTCCACGACGATAACATCTTCGAACGAAATCAACTGATAGATGAGTCTACTGTCAGACTGCCAGCGGCGAATAACTTTGCCAGTCCGAGACATGTAGTAATCCCTCTCAGACCGCTCGAAGCTGCCGCGGAGCATTTCGTTCCAGGACTCGCTTAAATCGGCGGGAGTGCAACAGTGCAAGGTGGGTGTAGAAGCGGACGAACGCTCGTCGGCTTTCTCCCGACTCTTGGAGAGTACCGGAGCCGGTAGCAGAAGAGCTACTAACGACAGACAGAGCAAAATCTTCATGGCTGCATAGCGGAATTTAGCGAGACTCGGACAAGACCATCATACGGCCCAGAGCTTGGCAGAGTGACTACCTCCTCCAGTGTCCATCGCGGTAGGGAGGAGGGTTACCCCTCCCCACCCCGCACAGATCCGGACTGGCGGCTTTCCCGCATCCGGCTCCTACCTCAGGTCTTGACGCCAAAGCGCAACAGGGGATAGGGATGAGTGATATGTCCCCATGGCAACCAGCGGTCTGACATCTTATACATCCGTTCCCAGGTGAAGTGGTCGTTCTGGCTCCGTTCGCGTAGCGCCTTCATCCAGAACGTAATCACCCGGTATCGGAACGTATGCAATGCTCGCAGGTTCGTGGGCACCCCGTAGTAGTTGAAGTGCCCCGTCACAACTGCTTTCAGCCACCGGCATTGATGCAGGAGCGGGAAGTGTCTACGGCGCTTGAGTTCGAGTTTTACCTCGGTTACCTTCGCCCGCAGCCTCTTCTTCTCCGTCTGCCGCAGGACCGCAAACATGCCATTCTTCTTGGTTCCACAAATATGCGTGAAGCCCAGAAAGTTGAATGTCTCCGGTTTCCCTCCGCCGCGCTTCTTGTGATTGTCGATTGCAAATCGTCCAAACTCAATCAGCCGCGTCTTCTCTGGGTGCAGTTCTAGCTTGAACTTCTTGAGTCGCTCCTTCAGTTCTGCTAGATACCGCTCGGCATCCGGTCGGTATTGGAACGTCACCACAAAGTCGTCGGCATATCTCACGACAAGTACCTCGCCGCGGGCGTGCCTGTTTCTCCACTGGTGCGTCCAGAGGTCGAACACGTAGTGCAGGTAGATATTAGCCAGCAGTGGGCTGATGCTCCCGCCCTGGACAGTCCCTACCTCACTCTGTGTTATCTTCTCATCCTCTAGCACGCCTGCGTTCAGCCATTTCTGGATGAGTCGCACCACGCGCTTGTCGGCTATCCTGTGCTCCACGAATTTGATTAGCCATCCGTGGTCTATGGCATCGAAGAAGCCACGAATGTCTGCGTCGAGCACCCAGCTCACCTTCCTCGTCTGCAGTCCGACGTACAGCGCATCCAACGCGTTGTGCGGGTTGCGCCCTGGTCGGAATCCATACGAGAATCCGAGAAAGTCGGTTTCGTAGATGGCGTTCAGAACCTCCACCGTTGCCTTTTGGACAATCTTGTCCTCCAGGGCTGGCACCCCAAGCGGCCTTTGGCGGCCGTCAGGTTTGGCTATGTACACCCTCTTCACCGGCTTTGCCCGGTAAGCTCCCCGCTTCAGCCGTTCTGAGAGGTTCTGTAGGTTGTTCTCCAGAGCCTCTCCGTACCGTTGCCATGTCTCCTCGTCGACTCCTGCGGCTGCATCTCGGTTTACGCCGTAATATGCTCGTCTCAGCATCTCCGTGTTGTAGACATGGTGCAGGAGAGCGGTGAACCGCATCTTCCTGTTCCCTTTTGCTGCCTTGCGTATCGCCTCCAACTCACTTTGCACACTGTCCCGGCTCTGGGTCCGGAGCGTGTTTTGCTGTGGCGCGTTCCCTTCGGTCAGGTCCCTTCCCTCCACATCCTCCGCCGGCGCTGCCGCAGCATCGCCTTTGTTCGGCTGCTTCTCTGGTACTACGGACCTGTCTGACTTCCCTTGCTCGTTCATCACCGCCGTACTCCGTTGTCAGTTTCTCGGTGCGGACCGCAGTTGCCAGTTGCGGTCGAGCAGGGGATCTCCCGTTTCCCGTTCAAGAGGTTTCCATGCGTGCAAGTGGTCTTAGACCACGTGGGTCTCTCCGTCAGCTTGCGATAGCGCTGCCGTGGATGTTGCCTTCCGCACATTAGCACTGCGTCGGCGTCCCAGACTAGTTTTTCGAGGCTCAATACACTGCCCGCATGTGCCCCTGTCAACACTTCGTGTGTGCCTCGCGGCACTGGTCACGCATGACTCGGGGTCGTTGTGGTTCGCTACTCCTTCAACGTGCAACTCTTACATTTGCTACCTCCTGCCGATTTTCAACGGCGTCCGCTAACGCTTCTTATGTATTCCAATCCCAGCCCAAAGCCAGCAAACCCGGACCTGGTAACACTTTCAAGAACCATGTCTCAACCCAGGAGCGCCGATCGAGCCAATGGTTCAACGTCAGGCTCGCTTGCGCGAAGGTTTCCGCCCGCCGGCGGCCGGCTTGCTCGGCTTCGCGCCCTTCTTCGCGGCAACCGCCTCCTGAGCGGTTACGTAGCTCCGCAGAGCCTGATTCATCAACGCCGTGTACCGTGTCCCCTTCGTCTGGAACCAGTCGAGAACATCGGCGTCAACGCGCATGCTTACCAGCTTCTTAACAGGGCGATAAAACCTGCCGACCTCAGCATTAGACCAGTCAAGCTTTTCCGGGATATCGGACGTGTCAATCTCACCTTCCGGCATCGCTGCCAGCGCCTGCAGTTCAGCCGCCAGCTCGGCGGTGATATTCACGACGTTCTTTGAGCGTCGCTTTCCTTGCGGAGATGATGCGGATGACTTCTTCACCATGTTCGTTCTTCCTGTAGCTGTGTGCTACGAAGAGCACCACATTTCCTACCATTGCCAGTGTTTGAAAACGATCCTCCCCTCTCACCGTCCGCTCGAAGTCGTTCAGTTGAAAGGGATCGTCAAAGGCCAATTTGGCGAGCTCGAAGCTCACCTTGTGCTTGGCCTGGTTCTGCCTGGCTTTCTTTTCGTCCCACTCAAATGCGGGCATTGCATCGACCTTTGTATTACACAATTGTAATACATATAGCCTAGCAGGTCAAGGCCGCCCAGGCGCTCAACATTGCCCGTCAACAGGTTAACCATCCGGTCAACATGTTGACCAGCGGTCGCGGCGAAACCCCGCAAACCCGCCGCCAGTGCCTAAGTTAACACGGTTAACAAGCTCATTTCTGCCAGCTGGCCAGAATCTCGCGGCAGCGTGCCTGCAGGTCGACGGTAAATGGCTTCTTGCCTCTTATCACCTGAGACACATATGCGCGGGTAACGCCCAGGGTCTCGGCCAGCTCGGTCTGGGTCTTTCCCAGTCGGTCTAATTCCCGCTTCAGTTCTTCCCCGGTGAACTCCGCCGGCGGCGGCTCGGCGGAGCCAGCATTCGTGCCGGCGGCCTGGCTGGTCGGGTCGTCTGCCGCTGGCCGAGAGGCTGTCGCTTCATCGTCAAAGGTCAACAGCGACTCATAGAGGGCGCCCAGGACGCCCAGAGGCACCACCACGAGAGCCGCTCCCCTGGCTATGTCAAACGACATCACCCAGTTCCAGACAGGCGTCACCTGGTCGAGCACAGGGACGCCCAGGGCACCGATCTGAGCCTTGCCGACCCAGTACCAGTGCCAGATTTGCTCTAAGACATTACCTTCCAAAGTCGTCGCCCCTGTCGCGGTCGCGCTCTCGTTTCTGCTCGTCGTCGTCACCCCGGCCGCGGCCCCGGTCGTCTCGGTCGTGGTCTACGGCCCGGCCGTCGTCTTCCCGGCTGTGCTCCTGGACCCTCTCTATTTCCCAGCGGTCCAGGTCCAGGTCGCCCCGGTCCCGCTCGCGCTCCGGTACATACTCGCGGCCCAGTTCACGCTCCAGGGCGTGCTCGATCTCCCTGTCTACTGACCTTTCCCTAGTCAGGTAATCGTTGCCGGCATAACGTAGCTCCTGCAGGTCCAGGCGGTCAAGATACACGTCTCCGCGCTGCATGGCTCCTTCTTTTGCGGCCATTTCGCGCTCGTACCGGTCAAGCATCTTCTCGGTCCGGATCTCTTCAAGCGACCTTTCCCGGTCCGGCAGCAGGTCCCTGACCCTCGGATCGGCTTCTTCTCGCTCGAGCGCCTTCTCAATCCCGTCCCACCTGTCGCTCTCTCGCGCCTCCCATAGCAAGTCCCTGAGCCGGTCGCTGCTGGCGTCTGTCATCTCGCGCTCAAGCAGCCGGTCAAGCCACTGAGAGTCTTCTCGGGCCTCCCGCCGCTCTAACTCCCGCTCCCTGTCAGGCATCTTGCCGGCGATCACGACATGGGCGTGATGGTGCTCCGTGTTCTCATGAACTACCGCGTACCAGTCCAGCCGGTGCCCGAGCCGGTCCTCCAGGCGCTCCATGCTCTCCCTGGTGTAGTCCCTGATATCAATGTTGTTCTCTCCGGGGCTGAGAATCAGCTTGTGCATGGCGACCTTCTCGCCCCGGTTCTCCAGCATGGCCCGCTCTACTTCCTTGCGCTCGATGCCGTTGCGGTCCCGGTCGAAGAAGTCGCGCTCCCTCTCCTTATCGCCGCGCTCACGCTCCTCGATGTACTGAAGATGTGACCGGATGTGCCTTCCGGAGTCCCGGCCGGCTCGGACAAATTTCGATTTGACGACAGAAGATCGCGCCCTGGGCGTCTTCGGGTTAGAATACCGCCGGCCCCTGGGGCCGGTCCGGCCAAGCCTGATACGGGCTCTGCCGCCGCCTCCTCCGCCTCCACCCTTGTCCCGTCTCTCAAGGTCAGAAAACATCCAGGCGGGCGTCACGGCTTCTTCGTCTCCGCTTCGCCTCCGCCGGCGTCATCCATGGGCATCTGCAGCTGCTTAGCTGCGTAGATCTTGCTCTTGTCGAATAGCGCCTGGAGAGCGTCGTCAGTCAGGTCGGTAAAGTCCTGCATCTCGCGCATGGACAGATACAGATTCTGAGCCGACAACCGGATACCCTTCACCAATAAGCCACTGAAGCGCTTCTCGATGCGGGCCAGCCGCTTCTCCAGCCGCTCATACTCGGCTTCCATGCGCTCGTTGGCTCTCTGCGTCAGCCTTTCCTCCAGGAGCTGTCTGACCATGTGAGACTTGCTAACATGGTTCGCGGCCGCCAGATGGGCGATTTCTTCGGCCATCGACGGGGAAACGACTGCTGATACCGTAATGAAGGGCGTTAGCCTCGGCATGTCGACAATACCTAAATCACAATGCCAAGGTATACATGCCCAATAATTGGCACTTCTAAGCACCATGTGCCAGGAAGATATAGGCATTGGAACAGTGGCTAGAGCGGTAAGCGCTTGGCATGCAAGAGGGACAAGCTGAGCTACATCTCCTTTATCCTGCCTCAGCTCGTCCCTCTCCTCGTCCTTCGCTTCGCTTCGCTGTAAAACCACGCACCAACGGCGCTCTCCACCTTCAATTACGCTCCCCGCCTGACCACGCCCTGACCCCGCGCTGCATGCACGAAGCACCAAAACGGCCCGAATCGCTGGCCCTGCCTGGGCGAACCATGAATTCAGCAGGACAATTGGGGCCAGGAAGTCAGTCCCTCGTACAAGTCGACGCGCTCAAGGCACCACAACCACGCCGGCCGCGCTCCACAAACGACGCGTCAGTAGAAGGAGGGCAGCAGGCCAACAACAACGGTCACCAGGAAAGACAGACAAGCGCCGCGGCCTCAGCACAAACTTACGCCCACTCCCAGTAAGGCAGCGAGGAAACACCGACACCACCGCAAAGCAGCCCGCCGCCCCTTGCCCCACCTGCCAGAATTGCGCCAGCCTAGGGTCCCGGCGTCAACCTGCAACGCGACCTGCTTTCAGAAACACGGTTGACGCTGGGTGGGCTGGTGCTTGGCTGTCTGCCGGCAGGGGAGGAAGGCGGGCATCCAAGACGCGGCGGCAGCCGGAGCGGGGGGATACCGGCACAGGCAATTATGGCAAATGACATGACATTTGCCATAATTTCGGATATAATCGACGTGGAGGGACTAACCATTGCCCGGTTACAAGACGGTCCGAGAAGCTGGCTTCACCTTTTTGTTCAGGTACGACCAGGTCGATCCCAGCCTTTTGCACATTTACGCCAGGCATCTCACCAGCATAGACGACGCCCTGGACGTGTTCTTTGACACAAGACCGACCTGGAGTGAGCAGTTCAGGCGCTACGAGAATTTCTCATTGACGCACGGACTCTTCTGGTTCTGGCGGAATGAGGCAAAGAAAGAAGTCGTCATCATCACCTGTTTTCGGATATGAGCCATGAAGAAGAGACGTAACTACGAAGAAGTATCCGACAGAATCGAGCTTTCGCCCGAGGAAGATGCGCGCATCGGCGAAATGATCGACCAGGCCGAGCGCGAGTTGGAAGAGGCCCGCGTTAGCTTCCGCTGGGGCAAAGAGCAACTCGAACAGGTTAAGCAGGCAGCGTCGACCATGGGTGTCCCGTACCAGACGTTCATCAAGCTCGCCGTATTCGAGCGCGCTCTCTCGGTTTTGAAGGACAGCCAGGCAGTTCGCAAGTCGACCGACGTAGCATAGTGGCGTCGGGTCGCTGACAATGGCTTGCGCTGGACGCAGCGCGTTTTCGCGCACCTTCCGGATCACCTCGATATGGCCACCGCTGCCGGAGACGGAGGAGGGGGGTTCCAGACGCACCCGACCAGGGCGCCCGATCCGAGGCTTTCCACGAAAGAGACCGCCGGTGCAACGGAAGAATAAATGCCGTTATTTTCGGGCCGACACTTCCGTTATTTTCAAGGAGCGATCCCCGTAAAGTCCCATATTTCGGCGATCACCCTCCAAAGGCTTGCTCACAAGGGCTGACTTAACTTCCGTTATTTCCTACTGCTGTCTTCACTTGTTCGAGCACTTCCTCCCATGGAAGTCCCGCTAATCGGGAGACCACTAGACAATGCGTTCGGTCTTTCCTCTGCCCAGAGAAACTGGAAGTGATTTGTGAACTGATCAGCCCGGTGGTATATACACAGAAGAGCGTTGAGCGGGCCGGCCCCGAACCAGAGAACGTCCATGCCGCCCCCAGATGAAATCGAGAAGTTCGACGAAAGCGACAAGGGCGACGTGATCGCTCGTTCCGGCGATAGCCTTGGCGAGGCACGCGCTGTGGGCGGCAAGGCCATTCGGGAGATCCAGGGAAAGAATCCCGATCTTTGCACCTCGATGACCGACATACCGTGCCTGGGACCGATAGGGAGCGTGGGATCGAGCGACGGCTTTTGTCTCACCGACGGCGATCAGGTCGTCGCCTCCAAGTCAGTCAACCAGCCAATCGACGACGGCCATGTGATCGAGTACCAGCCGCAACAGACAGACGCTCATACCTTCAGCCTCGGTCTGGATTACGAAGAGACACGGGAGCCGCCCGTCGACGCCCGGACTGTACTCGAGAAGGCTGGAGACTTTCTCGATGCGGCGACAAAGAGAGCCGCCGACTTTGCGTCCGATCCAACAGCCCAAGCCGACTACGTTCACGGCCTACAAGAGAAGATCGTCGGCATTGGCGAAGGCCTGAACATCGCCAAGGAAGAGACTAAGAAGGCAGCAGCAGGGGCCTGGAACGCTGTTGCCGATGGCAGCGTCGCTGAGTTCCTGTCTAAGCCAAACGCCATCAATGAGCCGCTGCTCAACGCGGCCGGACAGGCTCTCGATGCGATGGCGAAAGATCCAAACGCAGTGAATCACGTCCTGCAGGCCGGCGGCGAAGCGCTGATGAAGGCTAGCGACGATTACTCGAAGGCCGGGGATCGTGAACAAGGCCGAATCATCGGCGAAGTAACTTTCGCCGGCGTCAATCCGGAAGGCAGCACGGAAGGAGCTGAACTTGCACTCAAGGGATTGAAGAACGCCGCACACAGCGCTGAGGAAGCTCTGCTTGCGACCGTCGATTCCGCCGGCACACGCTCCCTCGCCCTGGACGAAGCTGCCGCCGGCGCCGCCGAGAAACGCGCGGTAAAGAGCATAGACGTGCCACCAGAGGAGGGACGCCCGCAGGATGGTCCAGAAAGACCCGCCGAGAAAAAGGGGGATAAGCTTCACCCGTCCGAGACGTTTCAAGCTGAACTACAAAAGGCCCTTGAATCCCTGGACCCCGAGCAGCGGGCGTTCCTTGCAGAACACGGCGTAGAAGTTAAGCCGGTGCGCCGCATCTCAGATGCCGTACCCGGTAAGGGCGATCGCACAGCGGGCGTCTACGTGCCAAACGAGAAGACAATATATATAGCCGAGGAGGTCGTTAAGTTCGGGCGGTGGCAGCCCAACGATGACGTGCCTTTCATGCTCAGGCATGAATTCGGCCACGCGCTCAATGCCAACGCTCATCCATTCGGCGACTGGATCTCCGATCAGAAGGGTTTCATAGCGGCGTTCAAGGAGGATCTCGCCAAGCTCCCAGAGCAAACGCTCCATGACCTGCAGCTATCGACCGCATTCAAATCGTCCGCAGGAGCCCGTGATGAAGTATTCTCCGATATGTATGCCCATGCAACCGGCTACCAATCAAACAATCCCTATTCGCAGCTGATGAAGAAATCGTTCCCGAGCTGTCTGAAATTCTTGGAGGAAGTGTAGGGCATGACAGATACCGAAGAGCAGAAGGGAAAGCTGGGAAGGCTTCTCGAGAAATTCGCCAAGGAGCCGGCTAACAGCCCCGAAGAGCGAGCAGCGTTTGCAGCCGAGCGAGCAGCCATGGACGGCACCGCGCTGGAGTCGGCCATGATGCTGGAAAACAGGGACATAGCCGTCAAATTCACTGAGTATTCTCAGGGCTCGACTGGGCACAACTGGTACACAGTAGCTCCTACCGACGACGGTTACGAAGACTGCTGCAAGCGCCACGGTCTAACCAAACCCGGCGACACGAACACAATTGTGGAAAAGCTAATAGACGGTCAGTGGGTTGTTCAAGCCTCGGAAGATGAGAAGTCGGACCTTTAAGATCTCTGGGACATTCACCAGGGCATGCAAGAATCCTAAGAACGTCCGTGCTTTCGCTTAAGGACAACCGTCGCCGACAACCCGAGCCGGTGTAGATACTTCGCCAGCAGCTCGGCGGAAAACTTGTCTATCCTGAGCGTCATGATCTCCGAGATTCTCGGCTGCTTAACGCCCATGGCCTCGGCCGCCTTCGCCTGCGACCATCGCCGTTTCTTAATGGCGTCCTTCACAGCCAGGAGCATCTGGGTCCGTAGGCGGAACGCCGCCGCTTCCTCTCCGGAGAGATCAGCTCCTGCGAAAGCTTCTTCATAAACCTGACCAAGTGCCGCCCTTGCCATTAACCCAAAACCTCACCCAGCCAGAGAAACCAAACCACAACACCCAGAACCAGTCTATACGCAATCCCGTATGAACGCGAGACCGCTATCCATCCGGAGGCGGTCTAGAGACTTCTGTCCGCACACCGCCAGCGCCACCAGCCCCGGACCCCGAACCGGCACGCAGAACGCTACGCCCTCTCTCCGACCACAGCCTCAGTTGCACTACCCGAGACCCAGTCTCGGCAGGTTCCTGAACCTCCTGGGACGGTATAAGGTCTCTTTTTTCTTCCTTGTCTTTCCGGACCTGATCCAGAGATACGGGAGATTCAAAGCCACCAGGGCTATATTCGCCTGATCCCCCCGGCTGCAGGAGATCCCTGTGTCGGCGGACGGTGTTCAGGGAGCATCCGGAGAGCCTCTGTACGGCTTTTAGAGAGACGTTTTGTCCAGCCGCCGATAGTTCTCTTACCGCCTCCCGGATCTTCTCCCTGGCCTCCCGCTCTCGCTTCTCGTTGGCCTTCTGCATTTGATCTAAGGTCAGATTGGCCTGCATCTGCCTTTCGATGAGGCGGTCCGTAACCAGGTACGGCACCCGCTGCCGCATGGCCTCGGTTCGTCGCCAGTGGACGGCTCGATTGATATCGGCCTCGACCTTCTTCCAGTCGCCCTTGTTGATATGGGAGCAGTGGCCGTTGTGCTTGTCCCGCAGCCAGTTGCGTATGAGCCGCTCCCTGGTGGCGGCGGCACGCCGCCCCGGGAGCGGGCTCAGTCCTTGTCCTGGATCTCCAAACCAGAGGTAGTACCCGACATAGAGAATCGCGTCATGGCGTTGGTTCTTGTCGGTAAGCCCCCGCATCCAGAGCCGCCGGCCCTTCTCCCAGCGGCTACGCTCGATGGCGTGGTAAGCGTCAGAGACCGCGTCGGCGAATTGCTCGAGCTGCTCCTGGTCGTCCTGGGCGCTCGAGCGGGACCGCTCATCCAACATCGTGGTCAACCGCTCTCTGACGAGATTCCAGTCATTGGTGCGCTGAGATTGATCGAAAAGGAATTGCCTCAGAGCTAAATCGCTGCTCATCTCGTCGCGGCGATACTTCACCGTAAGGTCGTCGGCCAGCCAGGCAAAGCCAGCTTGAAGAGGCAAACGCAGGGCGCTGCCCGCGGGGAAGACTTCGAGCTTGCCGCCGGCGATCTGGAAACCCTCGGATGCAAGATACCGCTTCAGAAGCGTCTGGTTGTCGAGGCTGTCCGCCCACAAATCCCAGAAGATGTACAGGTGCCAGCCGCCGGAGCTGCTCGACTGATACAGGCAGGTCCTGGAGATTCCGGCGGCCGACAGAGATTGTCTCAGCCGGCGGAGTTCCTCGACATTGTGGTGCGGGCTGCCGGCGTCGATGTCCAGGACGGAAAACTTTGTCTGCTCGGCCCATCTGCAGCCGCGCAAGAGGCGGGTCTCGCAAGATACTGCCGCCGCGAGCTCGTCGTCGGTGAGCGTGTGAAACTTGCTCACCGTCACCCAGGATTTCGCCGAAATGTCCTTGACGATACTCTGCTGACGATTGGGATAGAGAGCCAGGAAAGCCTGCCTCAAATGATCGATACGTGCTAAATCAGGCCCCGGACTCGATATGTCCAGAGCGCGCATTGTGCCGGTAATGGTCCTACTCTCTTTCTATGCAAAAGGACGAGTTGACCTAGACCGGACGTATGGCTATTATTACGTCGGAAGACCTAATATAGCTTTGTCCGGCAAGGACGCTATCACTGAAAACATCGGCTCCTGGCAGAGTCGGTGTTTTTTGTTCGGGCGGGTTCTTCGCTTTCTAGGCGGGCACCACTAATAGTGCTTTCCGCAAATCTCGATCAGTGGCGATCCTAAGGCCGATGGGCTGATTGATCAAGCATTTTTTGCCATCTCACGGGCCTTTACGCAATCATGAGTAACCGCAATATACAACAGGTGGTTAATCAAAGCAATAATGCTTGTCGAATCCATATTCGTTCGGTTAACCAGGAGCCGTTGAGTAAGCAAAACGATCCAAAGGCACACTCAGAGGATCTTTTCAGCTACAGAAGCAGGCTGATCGGCCAGATCGTCAAGGCGCTGGGTACTCAGGTCACGCGGGAACTTCCGCAGTTTAGCAGCCGGAAAGCATCAAGTTTACGATGCCGATTGACCGATTAACCACCCGTGAGTAATCGCGGTTACTCGCCGGGTACCCAGTGGGTACTCGCTGAATAACGATTACCCATCATTCAATCGGAGTGATTACGCAGCAAGGGACATCCAGTGTATATACGCCACCAACCTGGTTAACCTGAGTATCTGACGCAATCAGAATTAATGTTGTGCACCGCCAGTGGTTCTTCCCTATAATCAGGTCACCCTGACAGTTCCCTAGCGCGTGACAGCCACCAATATGCAAAATATACAGTCGAGTAACCAGCCCCCAATCTCTGGCCAAGCGTCAGAGGCCAAGGTCGCAGCCGGACAATGGATGAGCATCCTGGAGGCCACTGAGGCAACCGGGATGTCGCCGAATACGCTTCGGCGCTACATAAAGCGGGGCCGCATCAAATTCCGCCGGCTGGGCAAGACGTCAAATTCAAAGCTCGAACTCTGGGTAACCACGAACCTGATTCAGACCGGAGCAGCCGAGCGCGTCACTATGGACGGTTTCGATGACGTCCTGGGCGACGTAGCCGAGGTGGTTGATGAGTCATTCGACCCGGCCGTCGAAGGATTAGTTGAGGGTGAGTACTCAGGTGAAGGCGCCACCCGTGAAACCCTGTCGTGGTTCCGAGAACGGCTTGACGATAAAGACGCGAAGATCGACGAGCTTATGGAAAAGGTCGAAGGGCTGATGGATAAACTGAACAGCGCCAGTTACCGTAATGGTTACCTGGAGTCGCAGGTCCAGACGACCCAGGACCAGATAAAGCTTCTGACGGACAGTCAGCGCCAAGAGAAGTCCTGGTGGGCCAGGTTCTCGTCCTGGTTCCTGGGGAAGACTAGCGGCTGAGTTCTGCCCGTCACTCCGACTGGTTTGCCCTTACTTCAGGAAACCGGTAAGGAAGCCAAAGCTGTAGAATGAGTGTGTAGCACCCCGGACCCCGCTTCTGCCCAGCACGCGCCCGGGGTATTGCCTTTCTTGGGGCGGCTTTTCCGGGACTCTGGTACGGATTGCAGATTCCGGGCGCAGTATCTGAAGGACAACGGGTAACCAACCTATTCAGAGGCACCAGAGAATGAGTGACAGCGCCAAGCAGCGAAACAGACCGAACGGAGTAGACATTCTCTGGCGGCAATACATTGAGGGCGACCCGGCGAAGGAGCGGTTCGTCCAAGAAGAGATGTCCAAGCTGGTAATCGCCCAGCAGATTTTCGAGATGCGCACGCAAGCCAATCTAACCCAGGCAGAAGTGGCAGCCCTGGTTGGTACGAGTCCGACCGTCATGTCACGACTGGAGAGCGGGGAATACGACCGGTACTCGCTGTCCACCCTACGCCGCATAGCCGAGGTCTTCAACAAGGTCGTGGAGGTCCGCTTCGTAGAGGTCAGGGTCAGAAGAAAGATGTCCAAGTCCGACGCTCGGAAGAACCTCAGCGCCGGCAAGGAGCCTGGAAAGCAGGCTTGATCTGGCGTTTCGAGGACTGGTTACTCATTCCCTGCGCGGATGGATGCTATACGGTCGGACCAGCAAGCCGAGATGGCCCGACCCGGCATGTAGAATCACCACGCAATGGTGAGAATTTCACCACCGCGTGGTGAATTTTCTTGAGTTGGGGTTCAGTAAGTCACTTGGCGATAGTCCGTGCCGCACGACGGAACGGCTTGTCCTCAACGCGGACAACGATCTTTTCACCCAGTGCCTCGACGATCTTCTGGGCACGTTCAAGCGTAATTCCATGATACTCGTTCCGCTCGTCTCTCGACACCTGTGATTCATCAACGCTCAGCCGTCCGGCAAGCTGGCGCTGGCTGATACCATTAGCGATTCTGAGAGCGATCAAGACTCGGCCCAAGTCGGTGAGGTTCTCGACGCATCCGAATTCTCGACGCTTGACGCGTTCGTACCAGCTGACCTCATCGTTCAGCTGCTCATGGAAAGCATTGCTGGGTTCAAGAGCGGTGCGGATCTCGTCATCCGTCAATCCGTCCTTGCGAAGTGCAACCCTGGATTTCTCGATTACTTCCATGTCCTCGTCGAGCTTCTGGAGGCACTGGCGATACTCTTTTTCGGTCTTGATCATGTCCGTTGCGCTCACAGCAGGGCAAGAGGCCATCGGGAAGACCGGCAGCCCATTACCTGATCGTATGTCTAACTTGACATATATGTCAAGTTTAGCCCGAGCCGGATTCTGCCGGGATCGTGGGCAAAAGCCACCCCCAAAAGCCGTTTCCCGACAGCGCGATCCCCGAAAGCCTAACCAGGGTTGAATTGGTGGTAAACATAATTGGGATTATCAGCCACTGCGACGATGGCACCGCCTGATCGGGAATATTGGCTAGCTTATGGCAATCGTGCGCGTGCCTACGACGGACTCGGTGAGTGCGTATTCCGGTGATTCCGAATGCGCAGTCCGGTCCAAATCGAATGTGGAATCCGGATGAATCGAACGGAGTTGGACGGCGTTGGGATGAAGGTCGATG
>Ga0187893_10008551_pt1 | contig 16081 bp, 14 predicted proteins | sample MA1701074metaG_FD_139574 | JGI IMG/M metagenome (GOLD analysis project Ga0187893, IMG submission 139574) | White microbial mat communities from a basaltic lava cave in the Kipuka Kanohina Cave System on the Island of Hawaii, USA - MA170107-4 metaG ...
CACCTCCGGCCACCGCACGTGCCAGGGGTGTGAGTCGGCCCTGGTCATGAAACTCATGGTCAAGGCCAGCGGCCCGCGCACGATCGTCCTGGGGAGCACCGGGTGCATGTACGTCGCGAACACCACCTACTACAGCACGTCGTGGGTTGTGCCGTGGATGCACACGCAGTTGGGCAGCAGCGGCTCGGCGGGTCTCGGCACCGCGGCGGCGCTGAAGGTGCTCATGCGCAAGAACAAGATCAAGACCGAACCCATCAACGTCATCGCGTTCTGCGGCGACGGGGGCGGAGCCGACATGGGCCTCTCGGCCATCTCCGCGGCGCTGACGCAGACTGAGTACAACTTTCTCATCCTGCTCTACGACAACGAGTCGTATGCCAACACCGACATCCAGCTCTCGGGCATGACGCCCTGGGGCGCGCACACCACGTTCAGCCCGCCAGGCAAGGTGAAGCGTATCCTTCACAACCGGTGGAAGAAGAACATGGCCGGCATGCTGGCGGCCGGGCACCCCGAGTGCAAGTATGTCGCCACGGTCTGCGCCTCGTACGCCGTGGAGATGATGAACCGGGTGCGCAAGGGCCTGAGCATCGGCGGGCCGACCTTCGTCCACTCGCTCGACCCGTGCCCCAAGGGCTGGGACTACGATCCGATGCAGTCGCATGAGTTGGGCGAGCTGGCCGTGGAGTGCGGTATCTGGCCGCTGTATGAAGTCGAGAACCACTCGCTCAAGCTCTACGGCCGCTCCAGGGGCCTGGCCGAGGGCCGGTCGAAGCGCAAGCCGGTGCGCGACTATCTGCTCCGGCAGGGCCGCTTCGCTCACTTCACCGACGACGACATCGAGTACTTCCAGCACAAGATCGACGACATGTGGAGCAAGTGGCTTGTTCCTGGCGTGATCCCGTTCTCCAGCGATCTGCACCGGGACTCACCGCCGGCATAGACCACACCGGCGCGATCCGAGTAGATCGTGCAGCGACACGCCGCCCGCAGGCCTTCCGGCCCGACATCGGGATTCCGGGAGTCTGGTGGGCGGCGTTCTGCTTGCCAGGCGATCCATTGTGGCGGGAATTGCGTATGGGAAACCGAAGCATGCAGTGGCATCATCAGATGTTTGGGAGGGTGACGCGTATGTGGCCATCACGCGCAAGGCACGCCATACCGGGCTATGCCGCGCTCGTGTCCATCGCCCTGGCGGTGCTCCTCTCTGTCCCTGTCGCGGGCGGCCCCGCCTTCTCTCCGCGGCGTCCCATAGAGTGGACGATCCCTGCGGGCACGGGCGGTGGGGCTGATCAGCAGGCCCGCTTCATGGCTCCGCTGATCGCGCAGTACGACTTCTCACCTCAACCGATCATCCCGGTCAACCGGCCTGCCGGGGCCGGGGCGCAGGCCTTCCTGTGGATGATCGACAAGGCCGGCGATCCTCACACGATTCTCATCACCCTGGACAACCTGTTCGCGACCCCCGTCGCCCAGGTCATTCGCAAGCGGGACGGCGGACGGTTCAGCTGGCGCGACCTGACGCCGATCGCCCGGCTCCTGCTCGACAACTTCGCGCTGACGGTGCACGCCGACTCGCCGTGGAAGACGGTCGCCGACCTCCAGCGCGCGGCGCGATCGGGGGCCGCGGGCAGCATCAAGATGGCCGGCACCGGATCGAAGCAGGAAGACGAGATCATCATGGTGATGCTCGAGCAGGCCTGGGGCGTGGACTTTACCTATGTGCCGTTCGCCGGTGGTGGGGCGGTGGCGGCTGCGGTGGTGGGCAAGCAGGTCGAGTTTACGGTCAACAACCCGCTCGAGATGATCGGCCACTGGGACGCGGGACGGGTGCGGCCGCTGGCGGTCTTCGCCAGTGAACGGATCTCAACGCCCCGCTGGAAGGACGTGCCGACGGTCAAGGAGCTCGGCTTCCCGATCGAATACCAGATGCTGCGAGGGGTGTTCGGGCCCGCCGACATGCCGGCCGACGCCGTGGTGTTCTACGTTGACCTGTTCCGCAAGCTCATGGAGACCCGCGAGATGGCCGACTTCATCGAGCGCGGCGCCTTCACCAAGGCGTTTCAGACGGGGCCCGACTTCGTGCGCTGGCTTGGGCAGAAGGACGCATCGGTCCGCAGCCTCATGATCAAGGGAGGCCTGGCAACCCAGGAGTAGCTGCTGAGCGGGGCCCGTCCGGCCCCGCTCGCCCCGGACCCTGACGATGCCCAACAGAGCCGAGTTTGTGATGGCGCTGGGGCTGCTGCTCGGCGCGATCATGCTGGTGCGCGAGGCGCTGCGCCTGCCGATCGGGTGGACCACGGCGGGACCCGGCGCCGGGTTTTTCCCGTTCTGGCTGGCGGGCGGTGTCATGCTGTTTGCGCTGCTGATTCTGGGGCGCACCCTCCGCGTGGGCCGTGCCGGTTCTTCCACGATGGTCATGAAGCCATTCATCGCGGCGACGGCCTGGCGGCCACTGCTCATCGCGTTCCTCCCGATGGTGGCCGTGGTGGCGGTGATCGAGTATCTGGGCCTCTACCTGGGCGGGGGCCTGTACCTGGCGGGGTACATGCGGTGGGTCGGCCGTCACCGGTGGCCCCGGATTGTGCTCGTCAGCGTGCTCGTCCCGCTGGGGTTGTTCGTGATCTTCGAGCGATGGTTCCTGCTGCCGATGCCGAAAGGCGTGTTTCTCGAGTATCTCCTCTATGAGAGATAGACGGACCCGATGACGGTATTCAACGATCTGCTCTACGGCCTGGGCGTCGCGCTGACGCCGCTGAACCTCACGGTGGCGATCGTGGGGCTGATCCTGGGCACGGCGATCGGCGTGCTGCCGGGTCTGGGCGGCACCAACGGCATCGCCCTCCTGCTGCCGCTCACCTTCTCGCTCAAGAACCCCACGGCGTCCATAATCCTTCTGGCATCGGTCTACTGGGGGGCCCTGTTCGGCGGGGCCATCACGGCGATTCTGTTCAACATTCCCGGCGAACCGTGGTCGGTGGCCACGACGTTTGACGGGCATCCCCTGGCCAAGCAGGGCAAGGCGGGGATCGCGCTGACCGCGGCCTTCACGTCGTCGTTCATTGGGGCCTTCATTGCGATCATCCTGTTCACGTTCTTTGCTCCGCCGCTCGCCGACTGGGCGCTGAAGTTTGGCCCGCCCGAGAACTTCGCCGTGCTCCTGCTGGCCTTTGCGACCATCACCGGGTTGGAGGGCGGGGACCCGCTCAAGTCGGTCTTCATGACCCTGCTGGGGCTGTTGCTGAGCACCATCGGCTTCGACATCGTGACCGGTCAGCCACGCATGCACTTCGGGTTTGTGGCGCTCCAGAGCGGGATCAGCTTCATCGTGATCGCCATCGGCCTGTTCGGGCTGGGGGAGATCTTCCTCACGGTGGAGGAAGGGTTGCGCCTGCAAGGGATCACAGCCCGGCTGGGGTTCCGAGACGTGTGGGAGACCTGGAAGCTCTTTCCACGGTACGTCTGGACGATGGTGCGCTCGACGATTCTCGGGTTCTGGATCGGCGTGCTGCCGGGGACCGGCGCCACGCCGGCGTCGTTCATGGCCTACGGCCTGGCCAAACAGTTCAGCAAGCGCGGCGAGCGGTTCGGCACCGGTGAAGTGGAAGGGGTCATCGCCCCCGAGACGGCCGCGCACGCCGCCGGCATCGGCGCGCTCTTGCCCATGGTGACGCTGGGGATTCCCGGGTCGCCGACGGCCGCGGTCATGATGGCGGGCTTCTTCATCTGGGGGCTCAACCCCGGCGCGCTGCTCTTCAAGGAGCACCGAGAGTTCGTGTGGGGCTTGATCGGCTCGATGTACGTCACCAACGTCATCGGCGTGCTCATCGTGCTGACCCTGGTGCCATTGTTTGCCGCGATCAACCGGATTCCGTTCGGCGTCCTGGCGCCGCTCATTGTGATCCTCTCCAGCATCGGCGCCTTCGCCGTCAACAACGCGGTACTCGATCTCTGGCTCATGCTCGGCTCCGGCGTGGCGGGCTACCTCTTCAAGAAGCTGGGCTACCCGCTGGCGCCGCTCGTCGTGGCGCTGGTGCTGGGCGACATGATGGAGCAGGCGCTCCGGCAGAGTCTGATCATGGGACAGGGATCCGCGGCCATCCTCTTCACACGGCCGATCGCACTCGCGTGTATGGTCGCCAGCCTGCTGTTGTTCGGCTGGCCGGCCATCCGCGGCCGGCTGGGGCCGGCGAAGGCCTGAGCGATGAGCATCGTCGCCATCACCCGCGAGCTCGGCAGCTTGGGCACGTACATCGCCGAGCAACTGGCAACACAGCGGGGATACCGCTTCGTCCGGCGCGAGGTCCTGGAGGAAGCCGCCAAGGTCGGCGAACTCAGCGAAGCGCGCCTGATTCAGACGATCGAAGACCGGCCGGGTCTGTGGGAGCGCCTGAGCCTGCCCGCCCGCCGGAGTTACCTGCACGTCGCCGCCAGCGTGCTGGAATTCGCGGCGGGCGACAACGTGGTGATCCTGGGGCGCTGGTCCACGATGCTGCTGCGTGGCGTCCGCCACGCGGTGCGCGTGCGAGTGTGTGCGCCCCCTGAGGTGCGGACGGCGCGTCTGATGAAGCGGATGAGCATCCCGCACGCGGAGGCGCAGGCCCTCAGCCAGCGCTACGACGAGGGCGTCCGGGCGAGGTTGCGGCAGTTCTTCGACGTGGAGTGGGAAGACAGCGACCTCTACGATTTGGTGATCAACACGGAGCGGATTCCCATTGATGAGGGGTGCGCCCTGATCGCGCGGCTGCTTGACAGCGCGGAGTTCCAGGCCGATGATGTTTCTCGTCGAGAAGTCCAAGATCGCGCGCTGGCCGCGCGGGTGTCCGAAGGGATGAAGATCGACGAACGGACCGCCCACATCGATCTCCGCATCACCGCCCGTGGTGGAACGGTCACGCTGCACGGCCTCGTGTTTACGCCCGAGGACCGCGCCGCCGCCGCGGATGTCGCCGGCCGGACCCCCGGCGTCATGCAGGTCACCACGAGCGTGACCATCGCGCGGATGCCGCCGCGCTAGAATCCGGCGCGGTCCACTCGAGGGGACGCCATCGTGCCTGACTGGTTCGACTGGAGCGCCGTTCTCATCATTGTCCAGCTCGTCTACCTCGAGGGCATCCTCTCCATTGACAACGCGGCCGTCTTGGGCGCGATGGTGGCGCCGCTGCCGCGGCATGACCCGATTCCCTGGCCGCGTCCCTTGCAGTTCCTGGAGCACCCGGTGCACCGCCTGTTCGGCGGACAGCGGCTCGCGGCGCTCAAGGCCGGTTTGCTGGGCGCCTACGTCGGCCGCGGCGCGATGCTCTTCATCGCCAACTGGGTCATTCAGAATCACTGGCTGCTCTTGGCCGGTGCGATGTACCTGATCTGGCTCGCGCTCTCGCACTTTGGAGCCGAGGCACGGGAAGCCGAGCATGCCGAGGCGGGGCTCCGGACCATCCCCCCGGCGATGGGATTCTGGACTGTCGTCCTCAACGTGGAACTCGCGGACCTGGCGTTCAGCCTCGACAATGTCGTCGCGGCGGTGGCCCTGTCGCGCGAGATGTGGGTGGTGCTGACCGGCGTCTTCCTGGGCATTGTGACGATGCGGTTCGCCGCGGGCATCTTCGTGGTCTTGATCCAACGCCAGCCGATCCTGGAGGCGGCCGCCTACTTGCTGGTCTTCGTCATCGGGCTGGAAGTGCTGGCCGAGGACCTGCTCGCCGTGCACATCTCCCACACCGGCAAGTTCCTCATCTCGCTGAGCGTGATCCTCGTGACACTGGCGTACGCCCGGTTTGCGCCGCTGCAGGCGCTGGGACGGCGGCTGCGTTGGATTCGCCGCTGCGTGGCCGCGGTGAGTGTGGGAATCCGCATGTTGGCGTGGCCGCTGCGGGTGGGCGTGGCGGGGATCCTCGGTCTCGTGCGCTGGTTTTTTCGCCTGGGGCGCGCGATCAGCCCGGCACGGCGCCCGGGCGAAGACCCCGGGGGATCCTGAGCCCGACGGTCGGCCCTGGCCCCGCGAAACCCGTCTGTTCTGGACAACCTACCACGCCGTCCGCGCGCTGCTGCGCGTACTGTGCGCCTTCAAGGTGGAAGGTCTTGAGCACTATCCCCGCGGCCCCGCGGTGATCGTCGCGAACCATCCGAGCGCCCTTGACGCGCTGTTCCTCGCCGCGGCCCTGCCGGAGCGTGTACTCTTCATCGGCGCGGAAGAGTTCCTGGCGATGTGGGCCGTCGGCTGGGCAATGCGGACCTACGGGTGCATCCCGGTGCGGCGCGGTGAGGTGGATCTCGCGGCGATTCGCGAGGCGCTCCGCGCCCTTCGGGATGGCCGGAACGTCGTCGTGTTTCCGGAGGGGCGGATCAGTCCGGAGCCCGGTCCGCTGCACCGCGGGGCAGCGCTGATCGCCGCGCAGGCCGGTGTGCCGATCGCGCCCGCCTCGATCGATGGAACGAGCCGCGCTTTTCCGCTGGGTGCGCGTCTACCGCGACCGGCGCGCGTGCGGGTGCGGTTTGGGCCGATCCAGCCGGCCCCGACGCCGAGCCGCGCGGGCCAGGACGCGGCATTGGCGGCCGCCATGGCGTGGGTCCGGAGCGCTTGACAGGCCCCCGAGGCCCTGCTACAAGTGCATCAACGGAACTCACCATGAGCCACGCGCTGCCTTCGGATCCAGCCAGTGGTCTGTACGCCCCGCGCAAATGCATCTGTCCGCGGCGGAGGTCGCCGAGCGCCTTCGCCACCCGCACTCGATAGCCCGTTAATCTCCACCGGCAGTTTCCCAGGCGCCCGGTCAGGCTTCCGCCCCAGCTGATGGAGTAGGCTCGCGATCGGCGGCCTTCGTTCGCGAGACTGCGACGACATCGCTTACGGGAGTGTGAGTTCATGGCACAGGCGTCGGCCGTGGATCAGACGGCCATCAAGTTCACCCAGAGCCTGATCGTGGTCTGGATCGTCGTGGCCGGCGCCCTGGCGGCGCCCTGGCTGATTGCGTTTCTCGCGGCCGCGCTCGCCACGAGCGCGGGATCGCCGTCGCGTAGTCTGTTCCGGCTCCTCTACCAGCGCGCCGCGTTACCATTGGGTATCGTCCGGCCGCGCGTGATCCCGGACGATCCCGCGCCGCACCGGTTCGCGCAGGGGGTCGGTGCCGCCTTTCTGGCGGCTTCGACGCTCGCCCTGTTTGTGGGCGCCGGCGTGGTGGGCTGGGTGCTGGCCGGGATCGTGGCGGCGCTCGCGCTGCTCAACGTCGTGGCCGGGTTCTGCGCTGGGTGCTTTGTGTACTACCAGCTGGCCCGGCGCGGGTGGCTGCGTCGGGGTCCGCAGGGGGCCTAGGTGCGAGACCCGCTGCTGGCACTCGGCATCCTGACCATCGCCGCGGCCCTGCTCTGGCTGTGGCTGGGAGCGCGACAGGCGCGCGCCTTGCGCATCGGCGCCGCAGACCTGGTGGAGACCTATCTGGCGAAAGAGGCCGGCGCCCTCATCCTGGCGTTCACCGCGCCGGACTGCGCGCCGTGCAAGACGGTACAGCGGCCGGCGCTGGACGCCTTGGAGCAGCGCTATCCGGGTCGGATCGTGGTCAGCGAGGTAGACGCGCTGATCGAGCAGCGGCTGGCCGCCCGGTTTGGGATCCTCACCGTGCCGAGCACGGTCGTGATCGGGCCGGGCGGCGACGTCCGGGCGATCAACAATGGCACGGCGACGGTCGAGCGGCTGGCGGCGCAGGTGGGATTGAACGGGGCGCCCGCGGACATCGGAGTGTGACGAGACGCCGTCACGCCCCCATCCGGCGCGCTCGTAGCAGGCGGCGCGCCTGAGCCTCTTCCCAGCGTCGCCGCTCCGCCGGCGTCCGTGGCTCAAATGGCGGCACCGATCTCGGCCGGCCATCCGGGCCCACGTGCACCACGGTCATGTAGGCCGTGCAGGTGTGGCGGACAACGCCGCTGCGCGCCTCCTCGGCCGGCACGCGCACGCCGACCTCCAGCGACGTCCGCCCCACGTAGTTGATCGCCGCCTGGTACGTGACGATGTTGCCGACGTAGATGGGTGCGTAAAAGTCGAGCCCGTCGATCGACGCGGTGACGACCGGCCCGCGAGCATAGCGGACGGCCACGATGGATGCAACTTCGTCGATCACCAGCAGCAGCCGGCCCGCGAACATGACCTTCCCGGTGAAGGCGTCATCGGGAAACACCAGGCGCGGCGCCTCCACGGCGTACCGCAGATCATCCTCATGCTGCTCCTCCACCGCGGCCGCTGAGGCAACCTCACGCGCGCGATGGGCCAGCCGCTCGTCCCGCGCGGCCTTGCGCGCCCGCGCGGCGTTGACCGCCTCGTGCTCGGTGTGATCGGCAGGCACGATGGCCGGCCCGACCGGCCGCGGCCGTCCGGCGTCGTCCACGGCGACCATCGCCAGGTGCGCGGAGGTCGCGCGGCGGCTCGCGCCGGTGCGGGGATCCTCGGCGTCCACTTCCACCGTGACGTCCATGGACGATCGTCCGATGTACTCGACCTGCGCGCGCAGCGTCACGAGGTCGCCGACGCGCACGGGCGCCAGGAAGTCCAGGTCGTCCATGCTCCCCAGGACGACCGGCCCGCGCGCGAGTCGCATCACCGGGAGGGTGGCAGCGCGGGTGATCCAGTCCATCATGCGCCCGCCAAACAGGTTTCCGTGGATGTTTGCGTGCTCGGGCAGCACGAGCTGGACCAGTTCCTGACGGGTGTCGGCGATGGAAGGCATCAGTCCGCGCGCCTACTCGCGCAGAGCCCGCTGCGTGGCCGCGTACGCTTCTTGGGCGGCTGCAAACTTGGGGGAGCGCTCCCGCAGGCGCTCGTGGCTGATGGTGCCGCTGCGCATCATGTAGTCGTAGGCAAACGACAAGGGATCGAGGCGCAGCTTCTCGCGCATCTGTTCATACCAGAGAAAGCTGTGCGCCGCGACCTGGAGGAAGCGCTCGAGCGTGGGCCTCCGCGCGCGCTCGAACGCCTCCAACGCCGCCTGCACCGTGCGATGTGCGGCCAGCGTCTGGGCGAGGGCAATCGCATCCTCGAGCGCCATCCGCGTGCCCGATCCGATCGAAAAGTGAACCGTGCGGAGCGCGTCGCCCAGCAACACGATGTTGCCGTGACTCCAGCGCCGGTTGGTCAGCACCTTGAAGTTGAGCCATTGGGACTTGTTCATCAGCAGCGGGTGGCCACCCAGGTCATCGCGGAAGACCTCCTCGCAGTAGCGCCGGCTCTCGTCCTCCGATTTCTCAGCCAGCCGCGCGCCGGCCCACGTCTCCGCATCGCATTCCACGATGAAGGTGCTGGCGGTCTCACTGTACCGGTAGTGGTGCGCCACGAACACCCCGTCGCGATTCTGCCGAAACGTCAGCGTCAGACAGTCAAACAGCTGATGGGTCCCGTACCAGACATACCTGTTGGTCAGAGTCTCCACGGACGGTTGGAACTCCGCACGGTACGTTTCCCGCACGACGCTGTTGACACCATCGGCGCCCACAATGAGATCGCAGCCCTGGAAGGGCGTCAGATCGGCCAGCCGCGTCTCAAATTGAAGCCGGACGCCGGAGCGCCAGCAGTGCGCCTGGAGGATGCGCAGGAGGTCGATGCGGGCGATCCCTGAAAACCCCAGGCCGTCGATTGGGACCCGCCGCCCCTGATGGACGATCGCCTGATCGTCCCACGTCTGCAGCCTGGATTCGATGTCGCGGTACGAGTCGGGATCGCTGACGGCGAGATACGAGAGCGCCCGGTCGGAGAAGACGACGCCCCAGCCATAGGTCGCGCCGGCCGGGTTCTGTTCGATGACGGTGATGTCGTGGGTCGGGTCTTGCTTCTTCGTCAGCAGGGCGAGATAGAGTCCCGCCGGACCGCCGCCGGCGATGCCGATCCTCATGCCCCAGCATTCTCGTCCCGAGGGCCAGTTCATTCCTGCCGGGGGGGCACTCGTTGGGTCCCCGGAAGCCCCGCGCCCCCTTGACATATAGGTTGTATTCGAATAATTATTAGATTATGAACGAATTCACGCTGGACTACGTTGCCTGTCGGGCACGGTTGGCCGAGCGCCTGGCCGAGCCTCCGCCCGGCCGTATCCAGCTTCTCACCGGCCCGCGACAGGTTGGAAAGACGACCCTCCTGCTAGAACTGGCCGGGCAGCAGGGTGCCGGCGCCCTCTACGCGGCCTGCGATGGACCCGCGGCCGGCCTCCCAGGGTTTTGGGAACGGCTTTGGGCTGCGGCCCGAGGGCTCGCCGAGGAACACGGCGCAGCCGCAATCTTTCTCGATGAGATCCAGCACGTCTCACAGTGGGCCGCCCGGCTCAAAGGCGAGTGGGACCGGCTGCGACGGCACAAGACGCGGCTCCACGTCGTGGCGTCCGGGTCGTCGGCGCTTCGCCTCCGCGCCGGATCACGCGAAAGCCTGGCGGGGAGATTTGAGAGGTTAACGCTCTCCCACTGGTCGGCGTCGGCGTTGAGTCGTGCCTTCAACCTGGATACGACGGCGGCCGCAGAGCTCATCGTCCGGCTCGGGTCATATCCGGGCGCCATGGAGTTCCGTGACAATCTGCCTCGCTGGCGCGCGTACATACGCGATGCCATCATCGAACCTGCTATCGGGAAGGACATTCTGACGCTCGGTGTGGTGCGCCGTCCCGCCCTCCTCCGTCAGGTCTTCGCGCTCGCCGTGAGCATGCCGGCACGAATCGTGTCGATACAGAAGCTGCAAGGTCAGCTCCAGGATCCGGGTACGCTGGAGACCATTGCTCAATACCTGAGGCTGCTGGAGGAGGCGTATCTCGTCGCGCCACTGGAAAAGTACGCCCCGCAGCCTCTGCACCGCGCGGCGCCTCCGAAGCTGGTCGTCCTGAACAACGCATTGATGGCGGCCATGGAACCGGCGGCTCCGCCTGAGCCTGGAACAGATCCTGCCCGGCACGGCGCATGGGTAGAGAACGCGTGCCTGGCCCACGCCCGGAATTCAGGGCAGCGCGTGACATACTGGCGTGCCGAGCCTCTCGAGGTCGACGGTGTCGTCGAAGGGAGTTGGGGGGCGTGGGCTTTGGAAGTCAAGACGGGGCAATTCCAGCCCAGCGCATTGCGCGGCGTCCTGGAGTTCTGCCGGCGGTACGCTCGCTTTCGTCCCCTCGTGATAGCTGATGCGTCCGGGGTGCGGGTGGCGCGCGCCGCGGGTGTGGCGGCGCTTCCCTGGACGGAGTTTCTTGTGGGCGGGCCGTCCTCGGCGAGGTGAAGTCTCCGCAGAGCACCCGACCTGGAGTCCTCTCGCCCTTGTCCACTCGTGCCGCCCATGCTAGACTCCCTCTACACATATGGCGATGAGGGGGCCTACCCACCCCTGAGCCGCGGCCGCCGAGGCCGCCGGACGCGCCCGAGATCGCGCGCAGAGTGCCAGACGGAACAAGGGTGGTACCGCGGGAGCCTCCCGTCCCTTGAGGATGCGGGGCTCTTTCATTTGGAGGCAGGATGTCCACCGACGCACAGGCGTTCGTCAAGGAAATTCCGAACCGCGCCGAGTCCCTGTCGGACTGGTATACCGCCGTCTGTCTGAAAGCGGAACTGGCCGACTATTCGCCGGTTCGGGGCAGCATGGTCATCCGGCCGTACGGGTACGCCCTGTGGGAGGGCATCCAGCGCTGGCTGGACGAGCGCTTCAAGGCCACCGGGCACCAGACCGCGTACTTTCCGCTGCTCGTGCCCGAGTCGCTCCTCAAGAAGGAAGCCGAGCATGTCGAGGGTTTTGCGCCGCAGGTGGCCTGGGTGACGCATGGCGGCGACGAAGAGCTCGCCGAACGCCTGGCAATTCGACCGACGTCCGAAGCCATCATTCTGCCCATGTATGCCAAGTGGATTCAGTCGTACCGCGACCTGCCGATGCTGCTGCTGCAATGGAACAGCGTCGTTCGCTGGGAGAAGTCCACGCGCCTGTTCCTGCGCACCGCGGAGTTCCTCTGGCACGAAGGTCACACGGCGCACGCCACCGCTGAAGAGGCTGATCGGGAATGCCTGACGATCCTGGAGATCTATCGCCGGCTCCTCGAGGAGGTGCTGGCCATCCCAGTGTTGGTCGGCCGTAAATCGCCGTCGGAACGGTTCGCGGGCGCGGACAACACGTACACCGTGGAGGCGCTGATGCCCGACAGCCAGGCGATCCAGGCCGGCACGAGCCACTTTCTCGGGCAGAACTTCGCAAAGGCGTTCAATGTGAAGTATCTGGATCGAGACAATGCGGAAAAGCATGTCTGGTCAACCTCCTGGGCCGTCTCGACGCGCCTGATCGGGGCCTTGGTCCTGGCCCACGGCGATGATCGCGGTCTGGGTCTGCCACCCCGCATTGCACCGTACCAGGTGGTGATCGTGCCGATTCTCGGCAAAGACGGCGAACGCGTGCGTGCGGCCGCGCAGCAGTTGGCCGAGCGCCTGCGGCCCGTGGCCCGCGTGCGGCTGGACGATCGCGACGAATACTCGCCCGGCTGGAAGTACAACGACTGGGAGATGCGCGGCGTCCCGATTCGCCTGGAGCTCGGGCCGCGGGACATCGCGGCCGGCCAGGTCATCCTGGTGAAGCGCACCGGCGGCGGCAAGACGACGGTGGCGCTGGCCGGGATCGAGCAGGCAATGACAAGGGCGCTCGACGATGTGCAGGCCGCGTACCTCGACCGGGCAAAGGCCTTCCTGGATTCGCACATCGTCGAGGTCAAGACGATGGACCAACTGGAGGAAGCTATCCGCGCGCGGCGGGGCTTTGTGAAGACGGGCTGGTGCGAACAGCAGTCGTGTGAAGACGCGGTCCGCGAGCGCACCGGCGCGTCACCCCGGGTGATTCCGCTCGATGATGTCCCGAGCGGGGCCTGCGTGGGGTGCGGGAAGCCTGCAACGGCCACCATGTACTACGCGCGCGCTTACTGATGACGCCTTCGTGGTTGAGGAAGTCGTGGCTGAGGCGGCGGCCCACGGGCCGGGGCGACGGCACGCCGTCCGTGTCCCTGGAGCGCGCGCCCGACGACGAAAAGCTCTGGTACCTCCAGCGCATCAACATCTTCGTCGACATGACCGAAGCCGAGATGCGGCGTCTGGCTCAGCGTACGACGATGCGGACCTATGCGCGCGGGAACGTCATCGTGCGGCCGGACGATCCGCCCGAGACGATCTACCTTATCAAAGAAGGCAAGGTCAAGATTTGCCGCTACTCGGCAACGGGGCGCGAACAGATCCTGGCGATCCTCGACCGCGGGGATTTCTTTGGTGAACGGGCCCTGGTCGGTGCGCGGGCCGATGTGCAGTGCGAAGCGTTCGAAGACACGCTGATTTGCATTCTGCGTCGGTGGGACTTCGAGGAGTTGTTGCAGTCGAAGCCCGACCTGGCGTTGCGTGTCATGAAGGTGCTGGCCGAGCGGCTGCGGCAGGCCGAAGACGCGATCGAAAACCTAGCCTTTCGCGACGTGCCCGGCCGGCTGGCCGCGCTGCTCGTCCGCCTCGCGGAGGCCTACGGCGAGCCGCACGGCCAGGGCCGGCGTCTGGCGCTGCGCTTCACCCATCACGACCTGGCCAGCATGATCGGTGCGACCCGGGAGACCGTGACGAACGTCCTCAACAGGTTCCGGGACGATGGCCTGATCACCATCGAGGAACGCCACATCGTCATTAGAGAGGCGGCGAGGCTTCGCGGTCTCGGCGTGTGACCGTCTTCCCTCGCGCGGCGCTACGCTTTCCAGGTCACGGGGGCGGTCACCGGCACGGGGCAGTTCACCACGAACAGCTGCCCCTGCGTGTCGGGTGTCCCGGGCCAGCGCTTGAGTGAGCCGGCCTTCTCCAGGGCGAGGAGTGCATCCTGGTTCCGTACGACTCCAGGCGCCTTCCCTCCAACCCAAGTGAACGTGTAGTGATCCCAGAACGGGCTCCACAGGGGTTGTCCTGGAAGGCTGTCCACCACAGAGGGCTGGAATCCCATGGGCCCGGCGCCTTTGACGCCATTGCCGAACACCAGTATCTTTGCCGTGGCCCCAGATCTGGTGAGGGCGGCGGTCTTCGGAGAGGCGGCGATGCGCATCATGGGGGCCATGGGCGACGCTGAAGTGTCGGTCACGATGTACCACTCGCCGGGGAAGCACTGCTGGAGTTTGAAGGTCACCTCGCGCTTCTCCACATTGGGTGGCTCCAGGAGCTGCCCGTCGCCCAGGTAGGCATCGCGCTTCCGATCGCGCGGCAACTCTCCGCCTGGCCACTTCACAAAGGGATAGTTCACGACGATATTCGTGGCTTCGATCCTCGCCCTGGCGCGGGCCTCGGCATCCTTGATCGCCCCAACCGAGTTCAGGACTCGCGGGGCACCCGTGAACCTGACCCGCGAGAGGCGGAAGGCGGGCGTGTAGTCGTCACGGCCCGGCGCCGTGCTCACGACCGGCAACTGACCCCGTGCGCCTCCAGCGAACGTGTAGTAGTCTGCGTGAGCTCCGGTCTTGAGGGCTCCCGCGAGCCGGATCACGAGAACCAGCCCAACGCGCCTAGCGAAATCTTCATCAGAGGCATCCGTGCGGATGTGGTAAGCGCGGTCGCCGTCGATGAAGACCGGATGCATGCGGAAGGTCACGAAGCCGAACGATCCCTTCCATCCCTGCGCCTTCGTCGAGAAGCGCAGGACGTCCGCCACGTTTTTCCTGGGCGCTGCGGCGACCGCGGCCTCCGCGACGGGCAGCAGCCGACCGAGCCCCGCGGCCAACGGAAGCGTCGCCCCGGTGGCGGCGAGCAATTCCAGGAATCGCCTCCGGCTCAGGCTCTGCGAGACGAGCGAGTGTTCATTGCTATGCATGCCCCTGCACCTCCGGATTGGTGGTACGCTATGGCAGTACAGGATACTTCGGCCCTGCGCGACCGGTCTGTAAGCGTCCTCACTAATGCCGTTCCGGGCGCATGTACGCTGGACTACAGAAGGCTGTGCCGGGGACGGATCATACTTGAATGGGCTCGAGGCGAATGCGGCGGCGTGTGACGGGAACCCTGGGAATCGGGATACTCGTCGCGGTCATACTCGCGGCGGCAGCCGGTATGGGTGGCCGAACTCCCGCGGCGGCGCAGGACCTGCCGTTCGACACTTCGGAGTGGAAGACTAACTTCAAGAAGGCCAGCATTCCGCTCAACGAGATTCGCTCAGGCGGGCCGCCCAAGGACGGCATTCCGCCCATTGACCGACCCAGGTTCGAAACCGTGGCCGAAGCCGGGAAGTGGCTCAAGCCCGCGGAACCCGTTGTGATCGTTGAGCACGGGACCGACGCCCGCGCCTACCCCCTCCAGATCCTCATCTGGCACGAAATCGTGAACGACACGGTGGGCGGTGTTCCACTCTCGGGCACCTTCTGCCCGCTCTGCAACACCTCTATTGCGTTCGACCGGCGCCTGGAGGGCCGCGTCCTGGACTTTGGGACCACCGGCAAACTCCACAAGAGCGCGCTGGTCATGTACGATCGGCAGACCGAGTCCTGGTGGTGGCAGGTCTCGGGCCTGGCCATCGTCGGCGACCTCACGGGCAAGCGCCTGACGGTCCTGCCGTCGCAGATCGTGTCGTGGGAGTTGTTTCGCCGCGCCCGGCCGACCGGCAAGGTGCTGTCGCGAGACACGGGGCACCGCCGGGCCTATGGTCAGAATCCCTACGTGGGCTACGATAATATTAATTCATCACCGTTCCTCTACACGGGGACCCGCGACCCGCGCCTGCGACCCATGGAGCGTGTGGTGACGGTGTCGCTGGGCGGTAGCGATGTGGCGTATCCGTTCAGTGTCTTGGAGAAGGCTGGCGTCGTGCATGATACCATCGCCGGGTTGCCCATCGTCATCCTCCATCAGAAGGGCACGGCCTCGGCGCTGGACGCCGGGGACATCGCGGCTTCCCGCGACATCGGCGCGGCCGCGGTCTTCAGTCCAGTCGTGGATGGGCGGAGGCTGACCTTCAGGGCACAGGGCGTCGGGTTCATGGACCAACAGACGAAGAGCAGTTGGAGTATCCTGGGGCAGGCGACCGGTGGTTCCCTCGCGGGCCGGCGTCTCCCCCCGATCGTCCACGGGAACCACTTCTGGTTCTCATGGGCCTCCTACC
>Ga0187893_10008553_pt1 | contig 16079 bp, 13 predicted proteins | sample MA1701074metaG_FD_139574 | JGI IMG/M metagenome (GOLD analysis project Ga0187893, IMG submission 139574) | White microbial mat communities from a basaltic lava cave in the Kipuka Kanohina Cave System on the Island of Hawaii, USA - MA170107-4 metaG ...
GGCGCCATATTGTCAAGTAGAAAATAACATTTTAGTGGCTACATATTTCCAGCGCTAATGTTCCTTTTGCTTTGCTCCTCAGCGATTTATCTGAGATCGAAGAAAGGAACTTCGGCTTAGATCGCTAACCAATCTTTTAAGAGCCGACCAAGAATTCCCCTGAAAGTGTCTAACCGCAGGTCTTAGGGTACGGGTGGCCCGTATTTCCCTGGCTGATTCGTCTTTCTGCCAGCCATTCGCGTCTTTCTTGTTGATGTCCAGGAGAGTCTTAGGGCCAATTTCTACAAGCGTTTTGATGCAGGTACCGCCGCCAGCGCCGCCCGCCTTTCAAATACGTTCAGGAGGCTCTTCCTCGTAGTATCTGCCTCCTGACCCACAATTCCGCGTGGGGCTCAGGAAAATTGTCGAGAACTCGACGAGCGACAGAAGAGTTCGTCACGACACTTGGTAGTTTTCAAAAGAAAGTCGAGGGGCCATGAAATTATCTTCAACCATGATTGTCTTCATCCTTGCCACTTCATGGCTGCAGACTTTCGCTGCCGTGTCTCCTCAGAACTGTGTCGCGGGAAACTCTCTGGGAAGTTTTCGCATTCTGGTTGAATCGCCTGGGAACGGGCGCGGGGATAAAGACCTTCCACTGTCCTCGGTCAATGCACTCCGCGCTCACCAGAAGTTGAAGTACATCCCTGTTGAGTTGGCACCGGAAGTCAAAGCGAAAGCCAAGATCACCTTTCTGCTGGTGAGCGGCGCGGAAGGTGCAGGACAGGTAGAAGTCCTGGATTCGCACTCAGCAGACAAGAGTGCCGAGTGGGTTGTTCCTTTTGACACTTCGATCATAGGGGTCGTCTTTGGCCCTCAAGGGCTGGATGTCAAGAAAGTCAACTCCCTGGTGCAGAAGAATCACCAGCTTGTGAACCAGTTGGCCGATTATGCCGAGCAAACCACTCAGGTCGGCGCTTTGGTGCAAACCTTAACGGCCTGGGAACAGGCTCCAACCGGTCATCGCAGCCTTGAGGCAGCACTGTCGGGATTCTCCTCACGCTATGGTGTGGTACTTCCCAAACTCGACCCCAATGCCCCTGCGGACCAACAAGCCGCCTTGCTCTTACGAGCGGTTCTTCCATCATTAGGCACCTACGATCCGCTGACCACCGACCCTTCAGTCAAGGTGCAGCAGTCGGCTGGGCTTGCTGTATCCGTAGCCTCTCTGTTCTTCGGAACGCCGGTAGCGGTGGCAGCGGGTGGAGCCGTTTTGTTTCAGAATCTCCGGACTCTGATGTTCCCGAATACTGATTTCCGCTCGGCTTACGCGCAGTTCAACGTCTCCGAAACTGTGACGCTCTGCTCGAAGCCTCAACCCGCTCGATCGCGGACACGCACAGCCTATCTCTGGGCAATTCGACTTCCGGGTGCCGTTCCGCCCACGGTCACCCTGTCTGAAGATCGGCAATTGCCACTGGGATGGAAATCCGTGGTACCAGTGTCTCTGGAGCATCCCTCGCAGCTCAAGCAATTGTCCCGTTTTCGCGAGTGGCAACTGAAATCGGACACCGGAAACGCAAGTTATCCTGTGAGTGTGACGCCTAGTGGAACGCTTCCCGCGACTCTTGATCTGGACCTGAGCCAGGGTTTTCTGCCGCCAGGAAGCTACCGGCTCACTGGAAGGTGGGACTGGGATTCGGTGCCAATCCAGGGACTGATTCATCTCCATCGCTTTGGCGACCTTAGCAAGGCTCAGCTGACATCCGCGTCTCAAGATCGGCTTTTGGCAGGGAGGGGCGTTGTGCCCGTTGAGTTGACCGGTGCCGACTTCGAATTTGTTGAGAAGCTTTCGCTCCTGAAAACCAACCGCCGAAACGACCCTGCCGTTGATCTTTGGTTTGCACTGCCTCTCGGAAAACAGGTGGGCCCACAGTCTCATCTGGAAACAGAGATTGACACTCAGAAGCTGCTCCCGGGGCCTTATCAATTGCAGATCACGCAAGTGAATGGTCAGAGCGAGACCTTGCCGCTGACCGTTCATCCCGCTCACCCGAAGATCCGCAATCTGCCCTTGAGGGTCAACCTGGGTGAGGATCAGCAACTCGTCTCGTTGCAGGGTTCTGACCTGGAGCGGATTGAATGGATCAAAGCAGAAGGGATTGAATGGGAATTCCTGCCGCAGAAAATCTTGCCAGGACAGGCGGCTTCCCCCAAACGTGACGGATTGCTCCGGCTGAAGCAGGTATTTCAGAAGGGAGAAGCTATCGCCCTCTCCATAAAGATCGAAGGGATCAACGAACCGCTCCAGTTGCCGGCCGGCCTAACCGTCGCCGGACCTCGGCCTAGAATAGTAGCTGTCAATCGTTCGTTCCCCGCAGAGTCCAGCGCCTCGCTTCGCAACGGCGAGATTCCCGGTGGATTTGATGTCAGCTTCGGGATTCAAGCGGAACAAGTGGAATCGCCGCTCTCTCTGGATCTAACCTGCAGCTCCAACGGAGAATCCTCCTCTCTCGTGTTGAAGCCTGGCGACCGTCGTGAGAATGCCAAGCTGGATCTGGCCGGAGATGGCCTCCTCTTCCTTTCGATGGATCCAGGCTTGTTTGGGTTTAGTGGGTGTAAATTGAGCGCGTCGGTGGTGACCCAAGCCGCGGGACGTTCTGATCCCTATGTCCTCGGCAAGGTCATTCGGGTCCCGCGCATTGAACGTTTCCGCTTGACAGAAGAAAGCGTTGGCAAGTCCTCATACCTTGGGATCCTTACAGGAAGAGAGTTACAGACGATTGAGAAAACAGGCTGGAATCCTCACGAGGGATTTCCGGTCGTCGGAATTCCCACGCCCGTTCCTGGAGAAACGACGAAACAAACGCTCAAGATTGCTCTTCCCTGGCCGTCTCCCTCACCTCGCGCTCCCCTCTATGTCTGGCTGCGTGGGGAAACTCAAGGCCGCGCTACACAAGTCAAGGAAGAGTAGACTCCATCCCATTGCTAACAAAGTATTGACCTGACGTTCTCGTAGACGCACCCGGCTGTTTCGTGTCCGTGATTGGTGCTTCGGTCATCGAGTGTTGCTAAGCCGGCGCCAGAGCAATTCGCCAGGCAGCTACGCGGAACTCCCTGGAAAGAAGAAGTGAAAGGGTCAGCCCGCCCCTCAAGCTACTTTCACCCGCGCAAGTGGGAAGGTTTGCTCCAGGCTGACTCTCCTGGCCGTGACCTATGCGCCACCCAAGATCGTCGCTGCATCCCATACAAGGTCGGCCGGCACCGGGTGTCGTCCCCCTGTGGGCCTTTTGGAAAGGAACAGGGTGGACCGCTCTAGAGGAGGACATTTCTACTTTGGCCAAACCGGTCATAATCATTCTGGGACGACAGCACTCGTCCCGCCTTGGCTACACTCAGTAGTCGATGTAGAATTTCCACTGCCGCAGTCTTCTTGCCCAGCGTCCCTAAGCGTTTTCCAACGTCGCCATGGCGGCAGGATCATATTGGCCTACGGACTAAATGGTATGCGTGCAGCCACCGTTGGATTTGTAGTCAAGCGATTGGCCAGTCGCGGCTGGGATGTTCATACTGCTCGACTCATCACCTTTCTGGGGTGCAAGTGAGTATCTTCTTACTCGTACGGATCATGACGCTGTGAACCGCTACGTAAACCGGGGACAATAATATGGATTCACGGCACCCTGAATTCACACGTCGCACCTTTCTCAAAAGCGCTGCGCTTGTTCCGCTCTTCGGGCTAGCCGATAGAAATTCGGGGAAGTTCCATTCCCGCATCGCTGCAGTTGAGCCGCTTCTTCCCGGCTTGCGACTATTGAAAGGCTCGGTGAATTCGGCTCTTCTGGAACGAAATGGCAAGAAGCTTCTTATTGATTCGGGAGAAATCGATTACGCCCCTGGCGGGGGCTTGATCGATCAGGTGCTGTTTACCCATCATCATCGTGATCAGTGCTCGTCTGTTGCTCGCCTGGTGGCTACAGGAACTAAAGTAGTCGTTCCAGTCGGCGAGAAACACTTCTTTGACGAAGCAAATCGTTTTTGGGATTCGGCAGATAACATCCTGGATCACCGCTACGATTTCCGGCCGCACCTTTTTACCCTGAGAGATCAGGTCCCCGTCACAGACGCAGTTCAAGGGGGCACTGTCCGCGAATGGGAAGGTCTGAAATTCCAGGTTGTCGATACGCCGGGCCATACGGATGGGTCCGTTACTTACCTGGTAGAACTGGGTGGAAAACGTGTCGCCTTCACCGGCGACTTGATCTCTGGCCCTGGCCAGATATGGGAGATGTACAGTTTGCAAAAGCGCTTTCCAGGAATGCGAGGTGACTACTGGGGGTTCGGAGGAGCCATCGAAGAGGTAAAGACCAGTCTACACAGGGTTCTTCAATACAAACCAGATCTGCTGATTCCATCGCATGGAATAGTGATGACAGACCCCGTGTCCGCCGTGAATCAACTTAAGCAGAACCTGGATGCGATGATGGAAAATTATCTGACGACAGCGGCTTGGCGGATTTATTTTGGCGGTATCTACCCGAACGACAAGCCGCCCATGCTTCAGCCGCTGCCAAAGGTGAACTATCCGAGCTGGATTCGAAACGTCGCCTCAACAACCAAAGCGATCATGGCCGAAGACAAGTCAGTGTTTATTTCCGATTGCGGGCATCCCCAGGCAATTGAAGAACTGGCCCGACTCCAGGCTGCGGGCGAAATCGGTGCGGTAGAAGGGATTTGGATCACGCATTATCATGACGATCACACTGAGTTCGTCAACGTCGCGAAAAGACGCTTCGGTGCAAAGGTTTATGTACAGCGCGAGATGTTGGACATCATCGAAAACCCGGTGGCGTATCAGATGCCTTGCCTGTTTCCAGAATCAATCCGCGTCGAGCATCCCATGGAACATGGGCAGACCATCGTTTGGAAAGGTTTTCAGCTAACTGCGTATCACTTCCCCGGACAGACGGTTTACCATGACGGGCTCCTGGTGGAGAAAGATGGCTTCAAGGTCTTTTTCACTGGAGACTCCTTTGCCAACTGGGGTGTGGATGACTACTGCAGCCAGAACCGGTGTTTTGTGGGGCGCGACACGGGCTACGAAAAGTGTTTTCAGATTCTTTTGCAAACCCAGCCTGATATTCTCATGGCCGCTCACACGGGTCCTTTGCCTGTCTCTCCCGAGCTCTTGAAGAGGAGCATGGCTCTATTTCGTGAACGCGAACGACTCTATCAGAAGCTGTTTTCTCATAGCGATGTGAACTTCGGCACCGATCCGTGTTGGATTCGTGCCTATCCCTACAGGCAATCCACGCTGCCAGGGGGATTGGTCGAAATCGAAGCCCGGGTCATGAATCATTCGGCAAAGCCGCTGAGAGTCAGCGTCAACCTCAACCTTCCGGAGGGATGGAAGAGCGGCTCTATGAGTGGCGAGACTCAGATTCCTCCCCGAACAGAAGGGCGAATTCGACTAAACACAACCGCCCCTTTAACACCGGGTCGGCGGCGTCATGTCTTGGGACTTTCAGCCGTGGTTGATGGAAATCCCGTGGGAGAGTTTGCCGAAGCGATTGTGAATTTCTTGAGCCGCAAATAGCCTGGGACGAGCAACCCAATGAATTAGCACTTCAAACGACGTAGTGATCTCTTCCCGTCACCAGCGCCAGTCGCGCCCGAGTGCCGAGTTCACGATCGAGTCCTGTGGCCACGTTCCCCGGTGCAAAGCGATGATGTTTTGCGCCGCTTGAACCGCCATGTCTATGGAAGACTGAGTATCGACTCCGGCCATGTGTGCGGTGACGATAACATTCTCCATTCGAAACAACGGGTTCTCAATAGCCGGCGGTTCTTGTTCAAACACGTCAAGTCCGGCACCAGCGAGATGGCCCGACTCGAGAGCTGAGACCAGATCGGCTTCTACAATCAGTCCTCCGCGTGAGGTGTTCAGCAGAAAGCTGCCGGGCTTCATCCGAGAAAGCCTCTCGCGATTGATCAGACCGATCGAGGAAGGCGTCAGGGGCAGATGCAGACTGACGTAGTCAGCCTGGGTCAACAACGTGTCAAGGTCGACCAACTCAACCGCGGAAGCCCGAGCAAACTCCGGATCGGGCACCGAGTCGAAAGCCAGCAGCCTCATTCGAAACTGAGCAGCCCGCAATGCGACACTGCGGCCGATGCGCCCAAGACCGATGAGGCCCAGTGTCCTGCCGCGCAGCGGAAGCAAAGGGGTCTTGATCCAGACTCCTTGCCGCACTTCCCGGTTCTGCCGCATCAACGATCGGCTCAGCGCCAGTAACAAGGCCATGGTGTGCTCGGCCACAGCCTCATGATTACTCGCTGGGGTAATGGTGACAGCAATTCCACATCGAGTGACAGCGTCCAAGTCAATCCGGTCGGTCCCCACTCCCCAGCGTGCTATCACTCGCAAATCTGGGAGACTTGTAACCACCCTTTCAGAGTATGGCTCCCCGGCTGCCAGAATTGCTGCGGCACCCCGCAGAGCTGCAATGGTTTCCCCCTCTCCTGTCAGCTCGCACCGATCCGGATAGTGCACCTCAAACCCGGCCTGGTGCAGCATCTCGATGTGCGGCCCTTGCACTCCGAACAAGGCTGCAGGCATGATCAACACTCGCGGCATCGGAATCCTCCGTAACGTAGCGCTCTTGGAGATTCTTCAGGAAAGACGGATTGGCTTTCAAGGCGGAAGCTGAAAGGAGAAGGCAGGCAGACGATCGCGTTTTTGTTCGGATTGCCGAAGAAGAAATCCCTTTGCCTTCTGCGGCAGCTTGCTCCATTGCATTTCAGAAACGCCGCCAACCGAACTCTCACGAGTAAACTCCCTGGTCAGGCAATCCGCAGGCATTCCCAGCCTTGTTGTTGACAGAAGATCTCAAGGTACTTGCCAAGATGTCCAGGGGAAGTGCACGAATGGTGGACTGGACCGGCGGACAGCCAGCCTTCGTAAGTAGCCAGGGCGTCTCCCGCTATTTCGAAACGCGCGTTTCCAACACCCATCTCGGGGTTCCACCGGCTGCCTATTCTGCCTTCACAGAACTGGATTCGATAGGGCTTGTCCGCTTTCGGAGTGGGAGAGAAATTGATGAGCGTGGCGGGTCCTGTCTTCAAGGGCGCGCAGACCGATGCGCCGCGGCCGTTGACACCTTCAAAGTTTGTATTCCGAACTAATCGCGGCCTTGATTTTGGCCGTAGCCAAGCCAGATCGTATTCGCCGGAGTTCAGCAGGAGCCACTCTCGGGACGAGATATAGGCTGAATCTAGTTCTGTGTAGAAGCTCGCTCCGCCCAGCTTTCGGCCTAACCACATGGCGAACGCCGTGCAGAGGTCACCCACTTCCGAGACTGGGCGCCCAGCGCTTGTTGCCAGCGTGACTCCCAGAGCGCACATGACCCCAAGATTCCGACTCTTGAGCCCATCGGGGCCATGGCTGTTGAATGCCGCACAGTCTAACCGTTCTTCGTCCATCACTTTTTGAATCGCCATTGCGGCACGCAAGGAGAACTTCTTTTCTGCCGGAGAGAACGTTCCAAACGCAAACGTCCGGGCCAGTCGCTTTGCGAGCGCTGCTTCCTCCGCACTGGTCGTGGTCTCCATTGAATCGTGAATGCGGTCCATGGGTATTTCGATGATCTTCACGCCAGTATGCTTGGTGAAGTCATCTCTCGGAAGAAGGACATCGGTCATTCCCTCGAAAACGGGACCAATCAAGCCCAGCCGCAGCCGAGGCAGCTGAAGCCCGGCAGCAATGGCTTCCAGCAAGTCGCGAATGCCCTTGTCACCGTCGGACGTTCCTGCAATGTGATGGACTACGTGGAACCTCAATCCCTGGCGCATCCAACCGTTGGCGATGGCCTGCGCCCCAAATGCCTGACTTTCTGCAACTGCCTTGATCATGCTCATTGCCTTCGGAACAGAGGTGCCGGCCATGGAACTGAGTAATACGAGCGGCCCTCGCCATCCCCTGGCGAGTTCATCACTGAGGTTCGAGAATGCTGCCACGAGTGGAAGCACCACCAAACAGTCGGCGGCCTTCTCCCTCAATCCCTTCCTGACTGCACAAGCAGCTTCCAGGTTGGTGACGGGATCGTGTCGAATAACCTCATGGCCGCCGAACTCGAGAGCGGCGACTGCTTTCCGGAGCAGTTTGTCCTTAGACTCTTTCAATCCCGGCACGATGTTTTCGTAGTAATCGACATACAAAGGAACAAGTGCAACCTTCATAAGAGTGTGAAACCTCCCACAGAATCTGGTCCGTCTTCCATGTCTCAAACCCAAATCAGAACCTTGAGCCGTATTCTTGACTGGACTTGTTCTCTGCCCAATAGTCATCTCACCCGAAGGCAACGCTGAAATCCTTCTCCGTGCAGAGTCGCGAGTACTCGCGGGATTTCAAGGTTACTCTGGCCGAGTGGTAAGGAAGCATCCAAAGTCGCATGCGGATTGGGACCGCGCACTTTCCCAATGAAGTTTCAACCAGCTCCCGGCAACCATTGATGCTGAGGCGTTCAATCATTCACCAGTTACGAGAAGGCGTACTTCGCTATGGCATCCTCTCGGACGGTAACGCCTAATCCGGGCAAGTCACGCACCTGAAGATAGCCATCCTTTTGAACCCAGGGGTTCTCGACCAACTCATGCTGCATGGGCGATTCGTGCGGCTTGAAGTCCATACAAACGCCATGTGTTGAGCTGGCCAGAAGATGCACACTGGCCGCCGTGTTGAGAGCGCTGCTCCAGGTATGAGCGCTGAATCGAAGGTTCTCGGCTTCGATCAACTTGATAACGTGCCGACACCCGGTGATGCCCAGGCAGCGTCCTGGATCCATCTGCACCACGTCGACCCCACCGGCCCGGATCAAGCGCCGATATCCTTCCGGCGTCCATTCTTGCTCTCCAGTCCCGATACTGATGTTGACTGATTGCCGTAGGCGCACATGCGCCGGGTAGTCGTGAGGAGGCAGCGGTTCCTCAATCCACTTCAGTCCGAAGGGCTCCAAATCGTGGAATCGCTGGATGGCCGTGGGCACATCCCATTTCACCCTGGCTCCCAGAACATCCAAGACCAACTCAATTTCTTCACCGATGACCTCGCGAATACGCTGCGCCAGTGCGACGTCCTTCTTCCGGTCCAACCCAAACACCGCGTCAGGCCTTTTACCCCACCCTCCTTTCACGATGCGGTAACCTTCTTCCCGAAACCAAGCAAACTCATTGACGGTCCAATCCAAGTTTTCCATATCCAGATGGATCGAAGCCATGGCGCTCACTCTGTCGTGGAGCTGGCTTCCCAAGACCTGACAAACAGGCAAGCCCAAAGCTTTCCCCTTCAGGTCCCACAGTGCCATGTCGACAGCGCTGACGCCGAAGGCTGCAATCCCCTGCGGGCCGTACCACCAGATGCGGCCAAGCATCTTCTGCCAGAGTCGTTCGACATCAATGGGACTCTCGCCAACCAACAAAGGCGCATAGCCTCGCTCGATGATCATTCTGACAGCCACTGCGGACTCCGGAAACTGAGAGATGCATTCTCCCCATCCGACCATGCCCTCATCGGTTTCGATCCGAGCGAGGGTAATGTAGCGAAGATTGTTATGATCGTGGGGTTCCGGGTATTGGAGCGGATGTGCGGAGATCGACTTAATCTTCATAGGACAAGATTCCAGACATTAGACTTCAGCATTGGGAAAAACGACTTGGTTCCTTGGAAATTGCCGAAAACACGAGACACCGCATGAAACCATCCAGCGCTTCGGGTGCCCGGTTTCTTCAGTAAGTTCTGCCGCCTCTAAGGGGCTCACAACATCATCCACCCGCCATTCAAGTCAATGGTGGCCCCGGTCATGTATCCACACTCTGAAGATGACAGGAAGAGAACGGCAGCGGCCACTTCTTCCGGTGTCCCCAGACGTTTCAGAGGAATCGTCTCAACCAAGGCGGCCAGGCGATCCGGCGGCAAACTCCTGACCATACCCGTGTCTATGGCGCCTGGAGCTATTGCGTTCACCAAGACGTGAGGCGCCAGCTCACGGGCCAGCGATTTGGTCAGAGAAATGACGGCACCCTTGGTTCCACTGTATATCGCGGCATTCGCCGCGGCACCCGCGCGCCCTCCGTAGGAAGCTAAACTGATGATCCGGCCTCTGGTCTCTTTGAGATGCGGAGCTGCTGCCTGTGAACAGAAGAACATACTCTTCTGATTGGTCGCGACAATGCGATCCCAGTCTGCTTCACTGGAATCCAAAAAAGGAATACGCGGGCAAATCCCGACGTTGTTCACCAAAATGTCGAGCTGCCCGAAGTGCTGTACTGCGGCTTCTACCACAGCTTGACAATCCTTAACGAGTGAGAAGTCTGCTTTCAGAGGCAGAGCTTTCGAGCCGAGAGACTGGGCTAAATGGGTGACTTCTTCGAAAGACACATCGGCCAGCAATAACTCGGCGCCCTGCTGAGAGAGCAGTCTGGCTGTGGCTGAACCAATCGCACCAGCAGCACCGGTGATAATTGCGACCTTGTTGTCCAGTCGAAAAAAACTCATCGGTATTGGTTAGCGATATCGCGCAAGAGAATGGTTTCCGAGAGGACATCGACATCGTTCAGATGTTCCCGGTCAATCCAGACGTACTCGAGTTCAAAAAATCCTTGATAGTTCGAATCCTTCATTTTGTTGAGAACGCGGGAATAATCAATGGTGTTCTCCTTCATTGCAGACTGAAGCCTGCCCAGACGACCACCCCGCGCGTGGAAGTGCGAGGCGAAAGGCAGCAACTGTTCGCTTTCCTCTTCAGAGATTCCCTGGCAAATGAAATGGGTATAGTCCAGCGTCAAGGTCAATCCTCGAACCCTATCAAGAAGCTGGCGGGCTTCTTTAGGCGAAGGGATAATTGAGCCAACATGTGCCTCAACAGCCAACCGAATGCCGAGCTTCGCGGCCTCTTCTACTCTCCATGCCAGCTCCTCGGCGCTGCGTTTAAGTGACGAGCTGTGCTCTTCTCCCTTCCAAGCAACCCCTGGATACATGGTCAAATGTTTCGCCTTGCAGGTTGTCGCAAATTCGAGAGCAGCTTTGAATGATTCCCCTGCGTGCTGACGAGCAGATCGATCGGGGTTGTTTACGGCCAAACTCTCAAAATCCATCCCTGGATGGAAGTGAACATCTGCGATCTGAAGGCCGCTTTGGGCTATCTTTGATGAGATCGTTCTTGCCCAGACTGATGGGCTTTTTAGGACCTCCTCAACAGGCAGGTGAGAATTCACAGTAATAATTGACAGGTCCACTCCCTCGATGCCTAGTCCCGCGATGAGATCAAATACCATGTCGTGGGGCAAAAGCGGAAAACTAAAATCAGCACATGCAAGCGGTATCTGATTCAAAACGTCTCCTCGCTGTTTAGATTGAGCCCACAATTGCTATTTGAATCGTGAAGCCAGTTCCCATGCCAGCGATTCTCAGCCTCAGCTGGTGCATGCCAGCTCTTGGCAGCTTGCCACTGCAAGCCGCCACACAAGTTGCCGCGTCAGACCAGCTCTAGCTGTTTGTGCTTAACTGATCGAAACGCAGCAGCCAGGGTTTCAACAACACGGACACCGAGTTCAGCAGGGGAACGATTGTCAACGGTCGTTCCCTTAATCAAGTCAATGAAGGTACGCAGCGGCTGAATGCAGGAGTAGCTCCCAGCAGCGTGGGTTGTGTTCATGACAAAACTGTTTCCGTCAGTTCGCCTGATTTCAAGGCGTGGGCGCTCAATGTCCAGCAGCAACATTCCCTGGGTGCCAAAAATCCGAATATCCACCTGGTAGATTGAATAGGGAGGCATCGTCGCTGCTCCTCCCAGCATACCGGTTGCCCCGTTTTGAAATCTGCAACATAAAGAATTAGACAGGTCTGCTCCAGTCTTGGAGTTCCCCATCATTGCAAAGACCTCCAAGGGCTTCAACCCCGAGATCCAGTACATGAGAGCCAACGCGTGGGTGAGCTGCCCGTGGGCAAAGCCTCCGCCAACTGCCGGGTCGCTCCAAGTCTTGCTTTCAGGCTTGAAAAAGGCCTCGCCCGCAAACCAGGGTTCTTCTCCACTAAAAAGATCTCGAAGTGCGCTAGCCATGTGACACTGAACATGCTGGATCTCACCGACGGCGTTCTGCTGAATCCGGCTTCTTGCTTCCGCTGCAAAATCGGTATAGATCCAGCCGTAGGGAATCACAAAATGCAGCCCGTTGGCTTCGGCCGTCGAAGCGAGCTCACGAGCCTCTGAGGCGTGGAGCGCCATCGGTTTCTCGCAGAGAACGTGAAGGCCTCGTTTCAAAGCTGCAGAAGCGTGCTCGTAATGCAGATGATGAGGCGAGCTGACAACCACTGCCTGGAGACCTGGATAAGACAGGAGAGATTCGTAATCCTCGGTGGCATGTTTTACCTGAAACTTGTCCTGAACTCTTTGTAAAGCCTCTTTGCCCAGTCGGCAGACTGCCGACAATTCCACATCCTCAAACGACTTCAGTACAGGGATATGGTTCTCAACAGCCCACCAACCAGCTCCAATAACTCCCACTTGAACTTTGGTCATCTTCTAGTTCCGTTTCTTATGAAGTACTTCCAGAATCTACAAAGCTTTGTCGACAACTTGTTCACCTGCTTTCGGAGTCAACGCCGTGGGAACATCGTACGCGGGAAACTGCATGTCTCGAACAGGACAGCGCTCACCGAAAAAACGGCGCTCTTGGCTGCGTGAAAAGGTCTGCCACCCTGCCAGGCTCCAGAACTCCACCACCTCAGTTGCTCCAGACTCGAGCCTACGCTCGCCCTTTCTGGCTCGCGAGAATGAGGAACGACACCAGTAGCAGGATGGTTGAAGCCAGCATCATGAGCTTAGGATTCCTCCCCGAATTGTGCCATTCTCCCGTGACCGCCCCCCAGGCATCGGACGCCAGGATCGATGCAGCGGTAATCGCGGCAAAACCGTAGACAAGTCCAACACTCCCGACAAGGGAAACCCCGTAGCCATAGATAAAGATCGCTGAGAACCAGAGGAATCCCATGGCAAAGCAGCGTGCCCAGCACGTCTTCACATGCTCACCATTCCAGAACAACTGCCAACTTCGCCTGCGGTGAATCAGAAAGGATGTGTACGTCACATTTATTATCAGCCCTCCCAGTAAAACAGGAACCCATACGGCCAGACTCGAGAAAAGGGGGGAGTGACCGAGAGCTGTAGCTTTCTCAATGAGTGGACCTCCGAACGCGAATCCGGTGTTTAGCATCGAGGAAAGTATCCCCGAAGTCGTGGCAATGAGGATTCCGACAAGCGAGCTCTTGAGCGACGTTGTCCGGAGAGTTACGGCTCCCTGAGCCTTGTCGCGTGCCATCGAGGCAACTGCGCACAACACAATGCTAATCGAGAGCGTAAGCAGTCCAGCAAACAGAGCATTCTTCCCTCGGGAGTCCAACTCGGCAGCGCCAATGACGAGTGGCCCCATACTTCCCAGTAGAACGCAGATCCCGTTCACCATTGCGTTAGAAATCGCTATTCCCAACCGGGCAAGACTCAAGCCGAACAGAAGAGCTCCTATTCCAAAGGAAATTCCAAAGGCACTGACTTGAACCGCAGACAGTATGTTCTGGCCAATAACGTCAATCAAGACACCGGGGGCCAGGAACGAAGCTAAACCAAAAGGTAGAATGCCCATCGCCGACAGAGAATAAACCAACCAGATATGCTCCCACTTCCAGGCGGTAATGCGCTTGGCCGGCACCGCAAAAGATCCATTGGAAACTCCCGCCACCAGCATCGCTAGGAATCCTGCCACGTAGTTTGCAGAACCAGTCATCCCCTACTCCATATGGAAGACTTCTTCGAGTGTAATAGTCGCCGATTCGAGGTACTCTTCCATCTGTTTATTCCAGCTCTGTTTCACTTCTGTATGCATCAGCGCTTGTATGGACACCTCAGTGTTGTCGGCTTCCAAGTAGACAAAAACCATCCGCTCATGCATGAAACAGCTGTGATTCCGAATCCCCGCCTTGCTGGCTTCGGCAATGAGTTCTGGCCAGACCATTTTATGAGCCTCACGGTAAGCTTCTTCTCTTCCTGGTTTGATGTTCAGGACATAAGCGGCGCGCATCTTGCGTATTCTCCTTTTCAAAATTGCGAAAAGCCCACCTTCACTCCTGCGAGGCTCAATCGTCCTGCGAAGCCGGCCAGTGATTAGCGCTCGGGCTGCTGTATTTTCCGGAGCGGCGAAACTTGTCTCCTCTTGAGATTGATCCACATTGGATCGGGAGCACACATTTGACAACAGCGTTTGTTTCCTGTAAAGAGAAAAAGTGACTGATAGACAGCTTCGTCAAGCCTCGACCAACTAAGACAAACTCATTGTGGGAAGAAAGCCGACTCAATTCCTAAGCCGCCGCCAATTTATCGCTAAGTCGACAGGCACCTCTGTGGCCGGAATGACCATGCCCAAGAACGCCTTGTTGGCAAAAAACACTAGTCGTGAACGTAAACAAAGTGGCCCCGAAACCGCGACTTCTCAGACCTCAGTAATCCGGAATGTTTCCTACTTCGATGTGCTGGCGAAGAAATTCATCCCTCGCCAAACAGTCTGGATGGAAGGAGAACGGATTGTAGCCGTGGAAGACACCATCCAGTCCAGACCTCCCAAAGCGACAAACGTCTTTGACGCCGATGGAAAATTCTTGATCCCGGGTCTAATTGATGCCCACGTTCACCTGACTCATGTCCTATACCAGGCCTGCATGACCGGCGATGAGATTCTCCCTTTTTTTCTATCCAATGGCGTAACCGCTGTTCGAAGCACGGGTGACAATGTTCCGGCACAAAAGCTCATTCAACGCTATTCGCTCGTACATCCGGACATCTGTCCCCGCATTTTTATTGGGAGCTTCCTGATAGGTAACGTGCCCATCCATCAGGACATCGCTTGGAGTATATCCAAACCAGAAGACGTCCCCGATTTCGTGGCACATATGTCGAAATGGGGGGTAACCACTCTGAAGATCTACGCCAACTGTCTGCCCTCGGTCGGACGCAAAGCCATCGAGGAAGGACATCGTCATGGCATGACAGTGACAGGGCACTTGTCGAGCTACCCAGTGGGCGATGCCATTGAGGACGGGATTGACTGTCTCGAACATATTGAATCAATTTCCGATTTTCTTCGCACGGATCCCAAGAATCGCCACTCGCTCGACTTGACGACCGATGCAGCAAATCGTGTTGTCGAAAAGATTGTACGTCATGGGGTCTACGTCGATCCCACTCTGATGGTATTCTGGGGAACGCTTTTCTTCGTTGACGACCCACGAGTTATCAACCACCCAGACAATGAGCCGATGCCCCGACGCCTCTTGGACTTCTGGGAGAAGGATCGCGCCACGAGGCTTTCAAACTATAGCTCCGGTCCAAAATCCATTCGTCAAAGGACATTTCAGAAGTATCAGGACTTGGTTGGACGCCTCTATCGGGAGGGCGCAAGACTCCTGGTAGGAACAGATTCTCCGGAACCGCAAGTCCCTCCAGGGTTTTCTCTCCACCATGAAATGAAGCTTCTAGCCGACTCTGGGATACCAGCCGCTGAAGTTCTGGCTTCGGCAACAATGAACAACGCAAGGGTCCTCAAACAGGAGATGGATCTCGGCTCAATCGCACCGGGGAAGCTGCGGATATGGTCTTATTGAACGCAAACCCTCTCGTAGATATTGAGAACACTCGCAAAATACACCGAGTGATCAAAGGTGGAAGGATCTTGCTTCCGTCCGAGATTCTCGATGGGCTGAGCAACGCCTAAGAAAGTAACGAAGAGAGCTGCCATCGCCGTGTGCCCTTCAGAACCTCACCGCCGCCTCTCTTCGGAGAGTCCCGGTCGTGGTCACCAGACTGGTGTCAACAAGGCCCATTGTCAGTTCTCTTCACGGAATTGATGCTCAATACCACCGTCGTCGATGCGGGAATATCCCAGGAAACCTCTTGACCTAGCAGCCTGTCGGACTTAAGTTCGGCAGCTGCGATGTGTCGGTAGAAGGAGCCGCCGAATCGAAGTAAGCTCGGCACAGCGTCTCGGCGACAAGCAAC
>Ga0187893_10008554_pt1 | contig 16078 bp, 14 predicted proteins | sample MA1701074metaG_FD_139574 | JGI IMG/M metagenome (GOLD analysis project Ga0187893, IMG submission 139574) | White microbial mat communities from a basaltic lava cave in the Kipuka Kanohina Cave System on the Island of Hawaii, USA - MA170107-4 metaG ...
CTGCCGTACTCTGCACCCTCTGACGAGGATCTAGCGCATGCAGCCGATCTCGTGTTTCAAGAGTACGATCGCCGCGAGGCCAAAGGGTGAGAACCCCGCAGCGGGGTGAGGTTTGGCTAGTTGACCTCGGCCTGGCTGCAAAGATTCGACCCTGCCTGGTGCTCGGTGTGCCCGCGGCCGACGAAGATCGGGCATTGGTAACCGTCGTACCGCACACCACGACGCTTCGAAACACGCGGTACGAGGTGTCGGCATCTCTCCGGTTCCTGCGCTCCGGGGCCTTTGACGCACAAGGCATCGTTACGGTGCCCACCATCCGCCTGGTGCGGCCCATGGGCACTCTCCCGCCTGAACAACTCAACGCTGTCATACGGGGGGTTTGTCTATGGCTGGGTATCAGCGTCGGTGGCTGACTCTTGCAAAGGGGACATCCCGGCCGTGCTAGAGACGCCGCATAATCTGTATTATGTGAAATTAACGATAATTCTCGAGCTTCCGGGTCACCTACGACGCTTTCCCCGCTCAAACCTCCACGCGTGCTCGACGATCGTCCGCAGATCCGCGTATCGGGGGTTCCAGCCCAACCGCTCCCGGATCAGGTGCGAATCAGCGACCAGCCGCGCAGCGTCGCCGCTCCGCCGCGGGGCATCCTCGACTTTCAGCTTGCGCCCCGTCACTTCCTGCACCGCACGGATCACTTCCAGCACCGAGAAGCCGTTGCCGTTGCCGAGATTAAACGCAGCGCTCGCACCTTTTGCCCTCAGGTGCTCTAACGCCAGCAGATGGGCGTCGCACAGGTCCAGGACGTGTATATAGTCGCGGACGCACGTGCCGTCGGGGGTGTCGTAGTCGCGACCGTAGATCGACACACGTTCGCGACGGCCGGACGCGGCCTGTAGAAGCGAAGGGATCAAATGTGTTGCGGGGTCATGTGTCGTACACCCAATCGACCCGTTGGGATGCGCCCCGGATGCATTGAAGTAGCGCAAGGTCGCGTAACGCATGCCATGGGCGTTGTCGTAGTCATGCAATGCCCGCTCGACCATTTGCTTCGATGCACCGTATGGATTGATCGGCCGCTGTGGGTGCTGCTCATCGATCGGCAGGTATTGAGGCTCACCGAAGATCGCGGCTGTGGACGAGAAGATGAACTGCCGCACACCCGCTCTCACCATCGCGTCGAGCAGGGTGAGCGTGTTTGAGAAGTTGTTGCGATAGTATTTCCCAGGAGCGGCGACCGACTCTTGCACCTGGATATATGCGGCGAAGTGCATCACGGCATCGACCGCGTGTGCGGCGAACACCGCCTCTAAGGCTCCTCGGTCGCCAACATCGGCGTGGACGAACTGTCCCCCGGGCACCGCATCCCGGTGCCCGGTCTCCAGGGAATCCAGTGTGATGGGCTCGTGACCTTCGTCCAGCAGCACCTGGACCATGTGCGAGCCGATGTAGCCCGCCCCGCCGGTCACGAGCACTTTCATTGTTATACGAATCAGAATGCTAAGCGCCGCTTACCAGAACACCCGGGCTTCGTGTCTTTCGGAACAGTCGATCAGCTGCGACATCATGCACGTTGCCCTTCGCGACAACCTACCCTCCCCGCCGCCGCAAAATCTCCATCGCTCGATTGTTGTCGGCGCCACTCGTAAAACACTAGCGTTGCTGCCGCCGCCACGTTGAGCGACTCGACCCCTGCGGCCATCGGAATCCTCACTCTCTCTGCGGCTAGTTCCAGCAGCCCCGGCGCGATGCCGGCCCCCTCACCACCAATGATGAATCCCACCGTCCCCTCAAGGTCGGCCTCGAACAAGCTGCGCTCCCCGTGGCTGTCGGCCGCAATCAGTCGCCCCTGAAAGCCGCGCACGGTCTCCAACAGCTCTACTCGGTCGTGTAGCGCCGCCAGTTGGAAATGCGCGCCCATCCCGGCCCGGAGGCACTTGGGCGACCACGGATCCGCGCACTGCGCCGACAGAAACACATCTCCGCCCCCCGCCGCGGCAGCGCTGCGCAGGACGGCTCCCAGATTACCGGGGTCCTGCAGACCATCCAGAAAGACGCTGAAGCGGTCGCCATCCGGCTTGGCTATCATCAACCCAGGCCTAGGAATCGGCGCGACCGCAAGCAGCCCAGTAGGCGTCACCACGGGCGAGATTTCGTCGAACAAGGTGTCGCTCAGAACCAACGCGTCACGCGCCAAGCGAAGACGACTACTCACCTCCTCCCGCTCGACCGAAGAAGCCCGCGCAACGAGCTGCAGATCGTCCGCTCCGAACGCCGCGACATACGTGTCTATGAGATGCACGCCATCGAGCAGCACCTCTCCGCCCCCCCGCCGCTCTTTCGCGGAGCGCGCTAACCGGTGGAGGTGACGGAAGTGCTGGTTGTCGCGCGACGTAATGCGGTTCACTGCGTGAGCACCATTCGATCGGCTAGGGGCGAACCGAGCGAGTAGTTGAGAACCCAACGCGCCCTGTCCTCTCTGATGCGCAGCCGCTCGCTGTTGGGTCTCGCCGCATCCGCTCGAGGATCGCGCTCCCAAACCCATACCAGCTCGTCTCGCCAGCGCAGCTCAGATGGTAGATGGGGCAGCGCTCAACAGGACTTCACGGCGGGCTGGCGTCCGCGGGTGGCCTCGGCGATCAGCCGCGCCCACGCGGGCGCCCCGGTCGTCGACCGCTTCGGCACCCACCTTGTCGCCCACAGACAACGGTTCGTTCCGGGGGTAAACTGTTGGCGATATTGCTGTGATTGGACCTTTAAGCAGGATATTACAATGGTTCGATGTTGACCTCGGTCGTCGACGTGGCGACCGCGATCACAGCGGGGCATTGCTCCGTGAATCATGCTCTGGAACTTACGCCCACGAACCGTGTTGATTTGCCTCTCTGGCCCGGCGCTGCTATTGGGCGGATGTGGGGGAGGCGGTAGCGACGAGGGAGGTGGCGCTGCGATTGGTGCAATCGCCCTAGCCTGGGATGCGAATACGCAGCCCGAACTGGCGGGTTACAGGTTGTACTATGGGACTGCGTCGAACAACTACACCGATCTCATCGATGTCGGTGCGCCCACCCCATCGGGCACGCCGCTCACGGTGACGTACACTCTTACTGGATTGACGCCGGGGACAACCTATTACATCCGCGCCACTGCGTACGACATATCGAACGCGGATAGCCAGTATTCGAACGAGGTGAGCAGCGTCGCGAAGTGACAGCGACACCGCCTCGCCCAACAGGTCCTAGCTGTGACCGCACCGAGACAAGGCGCGGCCCCTACCCTTCCCGGCATTCCCCAGGAAGTCACCGGGACGTCACAACAACCGGGCGTCCCATGTCCGCGCGAATCTCCTCTGCTGTCAGCGCTCGGTTGTACACTCGCACCTCGTCGATCTTCCCCTTGAATCGGTCTCCCCATATCGGGCTGCCGCCGATGTGCAGGGCGCCCGAATCGGCCATCTTGTTGCGCGGGAGCGGACGGCTGGCGACCAGCGCAGCGTTGACATACAACCGCTGCACGCGCCCGTCGTAAGTCGTGGCAAGGTGCGACCATCGGCCGGGAGCGAGTCTGACCTTCTCCTTGACCACCCACCCTTCGCCCTCGGGCGCGGAAGCGGAGGCTGCAGGCAGGGAGAACGTGCCTTGGCCGTTCGCGGCTTCTCTCGTGATAACGTCTCGCCACGCGGTCTCCCGCTGCGCTGGGTAAACCCACGCCTGAAGGGTCACCTCCCCGGTTGCATCAAGGGATTGGGCAGCGCGAATCGTCACCCAGCCCTTGCCGCTGAATTGCAACGCGCTGCCGAAGCGACCATCGCTCCACACCGCATTCGCGATGTAGCCTGAGTTTCCGTTACCCGAGGCGTCGGACACGCGCGGCCCTTCCCCCTCGTCGAAGCCATAGGCTGCCACCAATCCGGCAACCGGGCTGGGAATCGCTACTTGCGACACGACCCTTGGCCGTCCATCCTGCCGCGGCGAGTACTGACCGGGCTCCGTCGATTCCCTTCGCGGGCTTTGCACCGGGAGTGGTGCCGGCGTCGGGGCCGCAGTAGGTGCAGTTTGCTCAGGCTGCGCTTGGGGCGCAGGCGTGTCCGGAATGGGAGTGGTTGCGCCGCCGCCACCACGCCGCGTAGTGCCGCCGCCCCCTCCTCCCCCCCCACCTCCTGCAGAACGAGTGCCGGGGCTGCTGAGCGACTTCCTCGACCCGCTCTTCGGTTGAGTGTTCGAAGCGGCGGACTGCGTTGACGGTGCGCTGGCCTGTGGCGCCGGCGTTGGTGTCGGCGTCGGTGTGGGCGCGGGTGACGGCGCCGGCGTTGGCGTCGGTGTGGGTGTCGGCGTCGGGGCCGGCGCTGGCGTCGGTGCGGGTGTCGGCGTCGGGGTTGGCGTCGGCGCGGGCGTCGGGGTTGGCGTCGGCGCGGGCGTCGGGGTCGGCGCGGGCGTTGGCGTCGGGGTCGGCGCGGGCGTTGGCGTCGGGGTCGGCGCGGGCGCTGGCGTTGGCGTCGGGGTCGGCGCGGGCGTTGGCGTCGGCGTCGGGGCCGGTGCTGGCGTCGGCGTCGGGGCCGGTGCTGGCGTTGGCGTCGGGGTCGGCGCGGGCGTTGGCGTCGGCGTCGGGGTCGGGGTCGGCGTCGGGGTCGGCGTCGGTGCCGCGGCAATTTTGATCAGTGTCGAGGAGGCCTTGCTACCTCCCGGGCCGGTGGCCGTCAAGGTCACCGTGTAATCCCCTTTCGACGTATAGACGTGCAACGGCGACTTCGCGGTGCTGGTCCCATTGTCTCCGAAGCTCCACGCCCAGCTGGTGACTTGGCCGCTGGTCGTGTTGTTGAAGGTGACCGTCGTGGGTGCCGTTCCGCTGGTAGGGCTTGCGCTGAAGCTGACCACCGGAGGAGGATAAGGAATGGTTGCGCTGACTTCGTTCGAGTGTTTGCTTTCCAGCTTTGCAGCGTCGTACGCCGTCACCGCGAAGTAGTACTTCGTCCCTTCGAGTAGACCATTGACCACGATGGTGGTTGTGTTACCCACCTCGTTGCGATTCGAATAGGTGCCTGTCGCCTCGCCGGAATAGACGGCATAACCGGCAGCACCCGATACAGGATCCCAGGCAAGAGTGAGTGATGCCGAAAGCGCATCCCGCGTGGCGAACGAGCCGGTAGCTGCGATCGCGGCACTCAACAGCGCCCTGCGAACCTTGATAATGTGCATGGTCACCACTCCTGCTTGTGAACCCGCTGGACTTCCTTAGCAACCTGCAAAGATCCCAAAACAGCCGTCGAGAAGGATCATGAGAAACGGCCTCGCTGGCGCAGGACGGTCGCTGACTTCGCGCCTTCACCGCCGCTTGGGCCCCCTGCCTCTCCTCGTCGGTTTCGTCGTCGTAGAGCCCGCAGTAATCTTGATGGGCGACTCGAAAGTCTTGCTCACCGTGCCTCCTGGGCCCGTGGCTTTCAATGTCACCCAGTAGTCCCCCGGTGTGGAATAGACGTGGGTCGGCGACTGCCCGCTGCTGGTGCCGCCGTCTCCGAAGCTCCACGCCCAGCTGGTAACCTGACCGGTGGTCGCGTTGCTGAAGGCCACTGTCGTTGGTGCGATCCCACTGGTAGGGCTCGCGCTGAAATCGACTGCAGGCGCCGTATAAGGCGGTGTCGCGTCGACTTCGTTAGAGTATGAGTTCTCCAGCCTGGCTAGGTCATAGGCGGTCACCGCGAAGTAGTACGTCGCTCCTTCCAGTAGACCCTCCACCCTGACAGTGGTCACGGCGCCTACGTCGTTGTGGTTCGAATAGGCACCCATCGCTTCACCGGAATGAACGATGTAACCAGCAGTGCCTGTAGCCCCCGGATCCCAAGCAAGAGTTACGGACGCGGCGAGCGAATCCGTAGCAATGAACACAGCGACAAATGCGATCGCAACGCTTGACCGTGCCGTGCGAACCTCAGTGGAGTCCATAGTCGCCACCCCTGGTTGTCCTCGAACCCGCCTGACTTCCCAAAGAGGATGCCAGCCAGTAGCCAACAAAAGGGCGGACAAGCGCGGTGCGTGGAAAGACCAGCGCGGCCGGGAGAGATGCCGCGCAAGGCGCCCGTGTCAACGAGCTAGGGACCTCGAGCGGAACTCACCCCTGTCGCTCAGGAGGTGTGCCGGGCACACCCACACCGCGCGCTCGCCTGGCAGCCACGCCGCCATGTCCCCGAAGGGATTTAGGCCATCGGCTTTGCGTCCCATCCTTTCGGATGAGTTGCCCTTTCAGGCTTCGACGCTCTTCGTCGTAATCCAACGGCGAGTCGCACCGTTGGTTGCGACGTGGAGCGTCAGTGCCCGTGAAGCAAGTTGCGTACTGCTCGGCGGGTGTCGGGTGGAAACAAGGACTTGGATAGCCAGTTGGCATGAGGTGCGTCGCTTCACCGCGACGACCGTGACACCCGGCGTTCGCTACTGGCGCGACTTGATTCGGGCGAAAGCCAGTCGCAATCGGCCTCAGAGAGGCGTGGTCATATCGGCCTGGATTTCCTTGGCGCGCGCGGTTGCAAATGCGTACCCCGTCGAGAGAACCTTTGAAGACTGCTGAGCATTGTTGTCCGCACCGATCCGGAAAGGATTGCTGCGTGGGGTGGTGGCCGCCGGAAGCGACGCAGTCGTTACAAGCGGTGGTTCGCGCGCGCGGGGCCAGGGCCGGACGCCGGTCCGCGCCTCCCTGGCAGTCAGCTGTCGTCGGGCGCCGACGATTGCCAAGCGGCCGTGCCAAGCGGTCCAAGGCCAGGTTGTTCCCCCTCACCTGCTCGCGGGTGCTGTGCGCAGGCAAGCCCCCCGCCGTTGCGCAGGCGACCGTTTCTTGAGCGCCGAAGCTCTCCAGCGGTTGGTAACTCCAAGTCACAAGGGGCCCGGCTCGCATTATGCATGCTCGAGGATGGCTCCTCGCATCATCATGGCCGACCTTTATGCAAGTTGTGTATCAGCGTCGAGCCCTATAGCATTCTTGCTGGGCCGTCGCTGGCCATGAGGTGGCGGGAGTCTGTCTTTGTTAAAACGACCTGGTGGATAGACCGATGTCACCGCCCGGACCAAGAATACTCTACGTCACGCCTTACTGGCCGCAGATACCTGGTTCGGCTTCGGAGTCGCGAGCAGCGCATATCGGGCGGGCGTTGCAGCAGATCGGTGACGTCGATGTGCTGCTCGTTGACGCAGAATGCCGAAACGACGATGCGCAGAGTACGACTGAGGCCAGGATCCTGAACTGGCTTCCAGTTCAACCGGCTCCGCCCAAAGGTTTGCTGGCAAAGCTGCAATGGGCTTTCAACCCACGGTCCATGCTTCCGCATGGACCTGGCGTGGACAAGGACTGGACCGAGCGCGTTGTTCAGACCGCGGAGCAGTACGATCTCGTCTGGTTCTTCAAGCTGCGCACCGCCAACATGTTTCCCCATGTCGCATGGCGACGGTCAGTGCTCGACATAGATAACCTGCCGAGCACATACGAACGCTCGCTGCGTGGTTGGAAGCGCCCGGCAAGCGATCAATTGAAGGGCGTGATTCGGGCTTTCAGTTGGACACGGCGTGAGCGTCTTCTGGACGAGCGCTTTACGCTCCTGGTAACGTGCAGTGAAACGGACGCGCAATATCTCGGCACTCTGGGCGTCCGCTCTCGGGTGCATGTTATTCCCAACGGCTTCGATCGGCCCTCGAGTGTTCCCGTAAGAACCCCGGCCAATCCGCCGCGAATCGGCTTCATCGGCGTGTTCGACTACGAACCCAATGTGGAGGGAATTCGTTGGTTCGTGACTCACTGTTGGTCGCGCATAAAGCGCGAGATCCCGGACGCACGACTACGGCTCGTCGGTCGCCATAACGACGAGGGCCTGAAGCCGCTTGGAACCGATATCGACGCGCTGGGCTGGCTACCAGATCCCGCCCCAGAGATGATGACGTGGACCGCCATGATCGTACCGATACTCGCGGGGTCCGGCACGCGAGGAAAGATCGCCCATGGGTTTGCCATAAAATGCCCGATCGTCGCCACACCCATAGGCGCATACGGGTACGGGGCCGTCGACGGCCGGGAAATATTTCTAGCGGATTCGCCCGAGCGCTTCGCGTCAGCTTGCATTACTGCAATCCGGCAACCACAGGTCGCCGAGGACATGGCCGAGCGTGCGTGGGAGATGTTCAATGAGAAGTGGAGTTGGGACGCGATTCAGCAGCGGATTGTTGCGGTGGCAGAGGACTGCCTGAGACGACGATGAAATAGAGTCGGCGTCGCGGCAGTCATCCTCACGCGGCCTGGGTGGAGGGCTCGAGCTTATCGCGGTCGTCAATACTAGTCGTTCCTGATGTCGGTTCCCGCCCCCGCTTTCGAGGACGAATGGCTCCTTAGCTAGCAGGTCCCGTCGAAAGAAGCTCTTACAGCCCACCGGACCCGAAGATCTGCTCCCGCGCCCCCCATGACGCGAGGTGCAGTCTGATTCCGATGCTGTAGGCCATCCGTCCGCTCTTGAGAGACTGTCATTCGACGACATACGCATACCAGGATGTTTCAGCATCTGCGAGAGTTGGCGCACCACCGTGACCTGTTGTACATGCTCACCTTGCGTGACATCAGGATCAAGTACAAGCAATCGGTGATGGGGTTGCTGTGGGCGGTTCTGATGCCAATGCTCATCGTCGCGGCCGGGATCCTTGTCCGCTACGCGTTCTCCACATTGTCTGGCGAGCCGCTGGCTTGGCGGGATGTCGCCGAGGTCTCTGTCAGGGCCGTGCCGTGGGCTTTTTTTGTCGCGGGTCTTCGTTTTGCCACGCTGAGCCTGGTCGCTAACAGCAACCTGGTGACAAAGATCTACTTCCCGCGTGAGCTGTTCCCGGTCGCGGCGACGTGTTCGCAGCTCGTGGATTTCACTGTTGCGTATGCACTGCTCGCAGTGATCCTTCTGGCGGCGGGGATCGGCGTGAGTATGCAGCTTCTTTGGATTCCGGTCCTGATAGGTCTTCTGGTGTCTCTTGTGCTCGCACTTGGCTTCTTCCTGTCCGCCATGGCGCTCTTCTTCAGGGACGTGAAGTATCTGGTGGAGGTGCTCCTGACCTTCGGGATCTTCTTCACCCCGGTTTTCTACGGCGTCGATCTATTTGGAAACTGGGCTCCGCTTCTCCTGCTCAACCCTGTGGCGCCGATTCTGGAGGCCTTCAGCTCTTGTATAGTGCATCATGAAAGTCCAGCGCTCGGCTGGCTCGTGTACAGCGCAGCGTTCTCCCTGCTGGCGCTGGCGCTGTCTTACAGGATGTTCAAGGCTCTGGAACCGGCGTTTGCGGAGAACATCTGACCTTTGAGCGCAGTCATGCACGACTTACCGTTGCGAGTCGAACACGTCTTCAAGAAGTTCAGACGCGGGGAGCTCTACAGCACGCTCAGGGATCTGATACCGGCCGTTACCGCCAAGTTCATGCGCGGCCAGTACAAGGGTTCCCTGGAAGCCCGAGAGTTCTGGGCGTTACAGGATGTGTCCTTTGAGGTCAAGCGTGGAGAAGCGTTCGGAATCATCGGGCCTAACGGCGCCGGCAAGAGCACGGTACTGAAGCTGCTCAGCGGCATCATGAAGCCAACCTCCGGAGCAATCATGGTCTCTGGCCGGTTGTCGGCACTGATCGAGGTCAGCGCCGGGTTTCACCCGGATCTGACAGGGAGGGAGAACATCTATCTGAACGGCACGATTCTGGGGCTAAAGAGGGCGGAGATCAAGCGCCGTTTCGATCAAATCGTAGCGTTTTCCGGCCTCGATGAATTCATCGATACCCCAGTCAAGCGCTACTCATCGGGGATGTTTGCGCGCCTTGGCTTTTCGGTTGCGGCGCATGTCGATCCGGACATCCTGCTGGTAGACGAAGTTCTGAGTGTCGGGGATTTCGCGTTCCGGAGGCGATGTCTGGAACGCATGAATGCAGTATTGAAGGGAGGTACAACCGTCGTGTTTGTCTCCCATAACCTGCAGGCAGTCGCCAACCTGTGCAGCCGTAGCCTCCTTCTGCAGCAAGGACGTGTCGTCCAGATCGGGCCATCCGAGGAGGTACTCCAGGGTTACTTATGCACCGCGCGCGAGCCGCGCACCCGCGACTTCGCTCAAGAGGCCTTCATCGAGCGCGTGCGCCTTCGCGGGCGGGACGGCACCAAGAACCATTTCGAATCGGGAGAGAGAGGATACATCGACGTTGAAGTGAGCGGCACCGCGGCCTGCGACCGCCTCGCTGTAGTCGTCGTGATAAACACGAAAGAGTTCGAGGTCTTCGCCACCTCAACAGAGCGGCTTGGGGCAAACAGATTTTCTCTGCGCCCAGGAGAAAAGGTGATCTGCACGTTCGCGCTTGATCTTCACCTGGTTTCAGGCATCTACTATATCAGTGCCTGGGTACATCGGTATGATATCGACAAGGACTACGATGGATGGGAGTATGCGGAGACGTTCTTTGTGACGGCGCGGCGAGATGTCACAGGCGTTGCAAATCTCTATCCTGAAGCCAGTGTACGCGTGCTCAACGGAGCCTGCGACGCTGCAAACGGGGCCTGAGCCATGAAGGACACCATGCGATGAAAGGTGGTCCGGCGCACCGCGTGTCGGTGGTTATCCCCTGTCACAATTGGGGAGCTAATTGGCCCAGACTGAGGGATGCTATCCGCAGCCAGACATATCCTCACTACGCAGAGTATATTCTGGTCGACAACAACAGCACCGATGCGAGCGTGTCGCTCGTTGCGCCGGATGTCGTGAAGCTCAAGAGCGAGGGATTGAATGTCCGTTTGATGCACGAGGATAGAATTCAAAGCTCATATGCCGCACGCAACACGGGTATCCGATCGGCCACGGCGGACATTGTGGCCTTTACCGACACCGATTGCGTTCCCGAACCCGATTGGTTAGAGCAGCTCGTCCACGGCTTCCGCGACCCTCACCTTTTGCTGGCTGCCGGGAAGATATTGGCCGCCCCACCGACGACAATCCTTGAGGACTTTGCGGATCTTTTCGGTATCCTGTCCGCGCGAAACGCTCAGGAGCATTCGTATCTTCCATTCGCCCAGACCGCGAACATGGCTGTGCGCCGCGTGGTCTTCGAGAGGATCGGCTTATTCCGGCCGCATCTGCAATCGGGAGGTGATGCCGATTTTTGTTGGCGGTTCTTGCACGACCATCCCGGGCAGCGAATCTCTTACCTCGAGAAGGCTGTAATTCGGCACCTGCACAGAAGGACGTGGAGAGAGCTCGGCGAGCAGTTTGTGAAGTATGGCCGCGGCCACTACGTGCTGCACAAGCTTCACGGCGTACCACTACCACGCAAATCGCCTCTACTAGCTCATGGGCCCTGGCTGCAACTCGCAACGTGGATCTGCTGGTCTCTTCCTCGCGAGGTGGTGCGCTGCCTGGTGGCCTCGCGAGACTATCGGCGCGGAAGACTCATACAGGACTTTGCATCGGTGTATTGCGCTTGGTGTTTCCACCACGGCGTTAGCCAGCGAGTGCTACCGGCAAACTTCGAGGCTATTGAGCGGCTGTAGTCCCTTATCGCTGATCAGCCGCTCGGTATCACGAAGTCCAATGGATCCTCACCGAGCTCCCACGGCTCAAAACGATCCTCATCGTGTCGACACTTGGACCGTTACGGAATCGCCGGAGCAAGTCGCGCTCGCGGTCGCCGGTTGAGCCGAGCCACGCCAGAGATGTGCTGCAAAAGCTGGTGCTTGTGCTGAGCGCGACTCTGATCTCAGACCAGATACTGGGACGAGCCGTCACGAGCATCCTGTCTCGCCCGCCTCCTCAGATCATCCAAGAACGGACGTACCGGACACGCTCAGACATCTACCATCATGATCTCAAGAAGCTCGTCAGCTCGCATGCTCTTTGGGGTGGTCGAAACGTTCCGTTCCTTACGAACTCACTGGGTTTTCGGGACGGGACAACAAGAACAATATCGATTGAGTCTAAATCTCACAGGTTGCTGTTCATCGGAGATTCGTTCACCGAGGGTGTCGGAGTCGAATACAAAGAAAGTTTCGTCGGCATAGTTGATCAGAAATTGCGCCGATGTGGTGTGGAGGTTCTAAACGCCGGAGTAGTGTCGTACTCACCCTCGATCTATTATCGCAAGGTGCGCTATCTCATCGAGGAGGTGGGGCTTGGCTTCGCCGAGCTCATCGTCTTTCTGGATGTCTCCGATATCGAGGACGAAGCGATCTACTATGACCTCGATTCCAACGACACGGTCGTGGACAGCCCGCTGAGTCCGGTCAAAGATGTTTTTACGCCGACGGAGCGTGCGCGGGTGGAACGCGACAAGCCGCTCAAGACTCGATTGAAGGAGAGCTCGGTGCTGTTGCAGATCGCCGATTTTCTGAAGGATCGGCTGGTCGAGGGACGGCCCGAAAGATCGGCGCCTATCCAGCCGACTCGGTCTCCCATCGGGCTGGAACGGTCATCGTGGACGTTCGACGATGAGATCTATCGGCGCTACGGAGGGGATGGCCTCGAGCAGGCTCGCCACGCCATGGAACTGCTCCTTGAGCATTTGCGTATCCATGGGAGGGAGTTGACGCTCGTTGTATATCCTTGGCCGGATCAGATCGCGGCGAGAGACGAGCGGTCGAGGCAAGTGACCTACTGGAAAAGCTGGGCCGCGAGACGCCGCGTTCGCTTCGTCGACCTTTTTCCCAGCTTCATCCGTGATGCTGACCCCGATCGAGTTCTCGATCGATACTTTATCCATGGGGACATCCATTTCAACGAGGAAGGTCACCGACTGGTCGCGGAGCACTTTCTGCGGACCCGTAGCGATCTTCGGACTCGATGCGACAGCCCCGCGTCTTCCGATCGACCGCGGGTCGGGCCCGTACCGGACGGAAGTGCGGCGTGACGACGAGCGCAGGCGAGCTCGGAGTTCGAGCCACCTGCCCTGCCCTCTTGTTCCAAGAATGTAAAAGGATTGTATTACCCATCACCTATCGAGCTGCAGCGCACCTTGAGCCTTCCTCGCCAGCATGATACGGTTCGGGCTCTGAACAGCTGTTTGCGGTTTCGCCCAGCGGCCGTTCCCATCCGCCGAAGGCCTAGGTGGATCCCGATTGATGAACTCGGACATGCCAAGAGTCAGCATTGGTCTTCCCGTGTACAACGGGGAAAAGTATCTTGCGCTGGCGCTGGATTCGTTGTTGAGACAGGACTTCGACGATTTCGAGCTCATCGTCTGCGACAACGCCTCTCAGGACCGTTCCGATGAGATCTGCCGTAGCTACGCGGCCAAGGATCCGCGCATCCGCTATTACCGAAATGATGCGAACATCGGAGCTGGGCCCAACTACAACCGTGTCTTTGCGCTAGCACGCGGCGAGTTCTTCAAATGGATGGCGCACGACGACATTTGTCTTCCCGGCTTTCTGCGACGATGCGTCGAGACGATCAAGTCTGCACCTCCGTCGGTGGTGCTGGTCTACCCGTGGTGCGATTTGATCGACGACGACGGCAAGGTTATCGACCGGGCGCCGGACCGCTTGGAAACCAAATCCAGCCGGCCGTACAGGCGCTTGGGTCGAGTGCTGCGTGGCGTCGGCTATGGATATCCATTGTGGGGGCTCGTGCGGTCCGAAGCCTTGCGCAACACTCGCTTGATGGGTTTTGTTCTCGCGGACCATGTCCTGCTGGCCGAGTTGGCCCTGCTGGGAGAATTCCGGGAGATCCAGGAAGTTCGTTTCCAGTTGAGAATGCATACAGGCAACGCTTGGGCTCTCTGCTCTGAGGAGCAAGGGACGGTCGCTTGGGAAGACAATGCGAAGGCGAACAAGAGATCCAGGCAGGCAATGATGGTCTGGCACGATCCGTCGCTGGCCGAAAAGAAGCTACTGCTTCCGTTTCGCGAGGAAGTTTATCTCCAGTATCTCAAAGGGGTGGCGCACGCTTCGCTTCCCGTTGGCGAGAAGCTGCTCTGTTACCTGACAGTGCCGGCTGTCTGCTATTGGCGCCGCCTCCGAAACTTCGTATCGACTTGGAAGCGCAGGATAGTGAGGACGGCGCGCAGCTCCGATCGCTCCAAACACAACGGGAGCGCGGCCGAATGAGGTGTCGCGAGCCTGAATAGATACTTCGCGACCAGTAAGCAATGAGCAGAACCAGCATCTACAGCGTCAGCGATTGGGTCGAAGTCCGAAGCAAGGAGGAAATCCTCAAGACGTTAGACCGAAAGGGCCAACTGGAAGGATTGCCTTTCATGCCTGAGATGTTCGCGTTTTGCGGCAAACGCTTCAGGGTAGCGAAACGCGCGCACAAGACCTGCGACACCGTCAATCAGACGGGCGGACGACGCATGGCGAGCGCCATTCATCTCGAGGGCGTCCGCTGCACAGGAGAGGCGCACGGCGGCTGCCAGGCACTATGCCTTATCTTCTGGAAGGACGAATGGGTAAAGCCGATTGATGCGGCGGGCCATGCGTCCGAAGGTCCGGCAAGCGCGCCCGAGCCACCCATTGGAACCCAATGCACGGAAGACGACGTTCGTGCCGGAACTCACGCGCATCCGCCATCATCAGCCGGGGAGCCCCACTACGTCTGCCAGGCGACCCAACTGGCTGATGCCACCGCACCGTTGCCCTGGTGGAGCATCTCCCAATATGCGGAGGACTATGCCTCTGGAAACGTCAGCCTGCTTCAGCTGACTAAAGGTGGAATCTATTCGCTAGCCTACCACCTCATCCAATCCGGTATTGGGTTGGGCCCCCCACTGCGCTGGCTTTACGACCAGTTCCAAGAACTGCGCGGCGGCGTACCCTTCCCGAGAAGACCCGGTGCCATTGCTCTCGACCAACCCACCCCCGCGGGCAGCCTTAAACTTCAGCCAGGGGAGCTGATCCGCGTCAAGTCCTATCGAGAAATACTCGCGACTCTGAATAAAGAGAATAAGAATCGCGGCTTGTATTTTGACGCCGAGATGGTGCCCTACTGCGGCGGCACGTACCGTGTGCTCAAGGTCGTCCACCAGATTCTCGATGAAAAGACCGGCCGAATGCAACGAATGAAGAGTCCTTGCATCATTCTAGACAGTGTAGTGTGTCAAGCGCGATACAGTACCTGCAGGATGTTCTGCCCGCGTAGCATTTATCCCTACTGGCGCGAGCTGTGGCTCGAGCGTGTGCCTGAACATCCGTGATACAAGATCCCTCACGAAGATCCGCGATCCCTCAGGAAGCTTCGTGCACCACGACCATGAAGTACACATCGGATTGGGTCAATGCCAAGACCATTCTGTCGTTTGTCGACAACATGAAAGGCCGAATACTCACATGCTTGTCCATAACCCATGAAACGCCGATCTCGGGAAGATAACGACCGAACTGAGCAACCCACTGTCACCTCTCGAAGACTGCGCAAGTAAGGTGCGTTTCCCTAAGCCGTTGTTCGGGTGCCAATTCAGCTACAGGCATGACCCGTGCTCTCACGCGACATTGGCATAGGTCGAAGCACGTATTCCTGAACCACTTTGGTCATCTCAACGTCTCGCGTTCGCGTGTTATGCCACTTGATTTCTTCTTGACAACTGCGGCGGACCTGGATGGCCAATACTGCGACAAACAGATGCTGCTGGTAACCCTAGGTGGTTGGCTGTCTGCGATCGGATTGGGTTGATACGGTTTTGCAACCCCGTTTACAAACCCCAATTGATTCCGCGCGCAAAGGTTCGAACCCCAGACGGCCTCAAAGCACGGGTGAGCATAAAGCCTCCTCTCGGAGAGCACTTGCAAGTGTTGCGAAGTATTAGAGCTTACAGTTAGCGAGGAGAGCCCCATGCACCGGCTAGGAGTAGTTGTGTTCGTCCTGCTTTGTTGGGCATCAGCCGCACAAGCCGCCTGCAGCGGAAGTGGGACTGCCTGGAATTGCACGGCTGGCACGACACCTGCGCAGATCAATTCCGCCATAAGCAGCGCGTCGGATGGGGCGACGCTCACCTTCGCTGCTGGGTCTTACACTTGGGGCGGGGGAACGATTATCAGCCCATCTGCCAGCAAGGCCGTAACGCTGATCTGCGCGACAGCGCTGGCTTGCGATGTCACTTGGAGCGGGATTGTA
>Ga0187893_10008556_pt1 | contig 16075 bp, 15 predicted proteins | sample MA1701074metaG_FD_139574 | JGI IMG/M metagenome (GOLD analysis project Ga0187893, IMG submission 139574) | White microbial mat communities from a basaltic lava cave in the Kipuka Kanohina Cave System on the Island of Hawaii, USA - MA170107-4 metaG ...
ATGCGCTACATCCGTCTCTACAACAAGAACCCCAAACCGGTGAACTGGCAACACAAGGACCCCACGCGGCGGATCGTTTCTACTAGCGATCCAAAGGTTACGGTGCACTAGTGCCGTCAGGATCGCTCCCACCGAGCGGTCTTCGGCGCGTACCATGACCCAGGCCAGACCGGGCGGGGAGCAGTGTCCCCAGAACTCGGTCCGAAAATCGTGCGAGTCATCTGCGGCCACACACCAGACACGATGGCCCGCCGCGAGCAGCCGGTCCCAGGTCTCCTCGACCCCCGGGCGGCCGCCGCCGCCGACGTTGTTCGTTTCGGTGCTGCCGTTGAAGACCTCCAGCAGGCTGTAGTTCGTCACGCTGCGCAGCTGCTGGTCGGTGAAGGCCCATTTGTAGTTTGGGTGGTTGATCTGCGGTAGACCGCCCGCAGCGCGTACGGCGTCCACGCCGCGCTGCAGGGCCGCGGCGATGCTTCCCGCGCTCGAGAGGTCCGGTAGCGCGGTGCTGCCGAGCGAGTTGACATGCACAGGCTTGCCCTCGCTAGACAGACTCACCTCGCAGCCCGGAAGCAGCAGCAGGTCCCGTCCGGCGCTGTTCCAGTGCCCGACTTCGGTGATGCGGTTATGGTCGGTGATGACCAGAAAATCGTAGCCGTGGGTCTGATACCACTCCGCGACCAGGTCGAGCGGCGCATCACCGTCCGAGCAATCGGTGTGGGTATGCGTGTTACCCTTGAGCCATTGCGCGGCCATGCGCGTGCGTTATCCCTCTGCCGCCTGGTGGGTCCAGGCGGGCACACGTGGATCCGCGAGGGCCAGACGGTACCGTTCGAAGTGAGTTTGCGCGGATTCGTGGAAGCCTGTGCGGTCGCTGGCCACGTTGGTCGCCACCAGATACCACAAAGCCTCCCGGAGCTCAGCGGCGATTTTCAGCAGCAGCACCCGGGCGCGTATATCTTCCGGAACGTCCCCAAAGTAGGCGCGCAGGAGCGCAACGTCCAGCGCGCCAGAGGGTGAGTGGTGCATGGCAAAATACGCAAGGTCGAAGCATGCGTCCCCCATCGCCGCATACTCCCAGTCCACGATTCGCACCTGTGCGCCGTCGTCGATAAGGTTCTCCCACCAGAGGTCGTTGTGGCATGATCGCATCATTGGCCTGCCGCGCGCCAGCGCCGCCCCAATCGCCTGCACGCGACCGTGCAGGGCCTCGATGTCCGTCGGCAACGGCGACTTGTGCCGGCGGGCGACATCGAGATAGTCTTCGATCGTCCCGAACAGCGAGAACGTGCCTTCAAACGGCGGACCGGCATGGTAGCGATGCATGGCCCGCACAACCCGCTCCAGGGCCTCCGGCGTAACCGCCTCTTCGCGAGAGAGCCGGCGCCCCTCCAGGAACCGCGTCACCGTGATGCCCTCATCAGGCATGAAGTGAACCACCTCCGGCGCGACGCCGGTGCGGCTGGCGGCCACAGTGCAGCGGTATTCCCTGCCGCGGTCGATCCCCAGAAGCTCAGTGCCCGGCGCGCAGAGGCGAACGACAAACGCGCTGCCGTCCACGTCGACGCGGTAGTTGCGATTTGTGCTCCCTCCAGGCAAGGGGCGCACAACGACGGAGGAAGCTTTGCCCCACGAAGGAATCAGGCCGAGGGCGTCTTCGATCGTGATCGTCATGGCCACCCTGCGGTTTCGCCCCGCAGATTTCGCGTCCTCTTCACAATCAATACGGGTGTCTTTGAAGGTTTCGTACAGGAATCAGCGGGCGGTGTCCCGTAACCCATGAGCATTCCGAGTATCACGCGCACTCTAAGGGGGGACCGGAGCATGGGCGATAACGAACGCGACGATCTGTTTGAATCGCTGATCACCTCGCGACCAACCCGCAGGACGTTCCTGAAGTACGGCATCGGTGCCGCGACTGCCGCCGCCGTCTCGCCCTGGCTCGACGGGCTGCGACGCCATCTGGCGTTCGCGGGTCAGGCTCCGTCGATGGCAAGTCAGATGCCCATGGCCAACCTCGTCGCGGCGGCCAAGAAGGAGGGAGCGCTCAACGTGATCGCGCTTCCCCCCGACTGGGCCAACTACGGCGAGATCATCGCGACGTTCACCAAGAAGTACGCTCTCAAGGTCAACAGCGCCTCGCCCAACGCAAGCTCGGCTGAGGAGCTGCAGGCCATCAAATCGCTCAAAGGGCAGATGCGGGCGCCCGACGTCGTGGACGTTGGTCCCGCGTTTGCGATCCAGGGGGCGCAAGAGAAGCTGTTTACCCCCTACAAGAACTCCAACTGGGCGACCATTCCGGACTCCATGAAGGATCCAAACGGCCTGTGGTACGGCGATTACTTCGGCGTCATCGCGCTTGGCGCCAACCGCGACGTCGTGAAGACGATGCCGGGGAGCTGGGCGGACCTCAAGAAGCCGGAATACAAGGGCCAGGTCGCGCTCAACGGTGACCCGCGGCGGGCGGGGGCGGCATTCGCCGGCGTGTGGTCCGCGGCGCTGGCCAACGGCGGGTCGCTCGACAATATCCAGCCCGGGATCGACTTCTTCGCCGAGCTGAAGAAGATGGGCAACTTCATCCCGGTCGATGCGACACCGGCTACGGTACAGAGTGGTCAGACGCCGATCACGGCCGACTGGGATTATCTGCAGATCGGCTACAACAAGCAGTTCGCCGGGAAGATCAAGTGGGAGGTCGGGCTCCCCACGGACGGGATCTTCGGCAACTACTACTGTCAGGCGATCAGCGCCACGGCCCCTCATCCCTACGCCGCGCGCCTGTGGCAGGAATTTCTCTATTCCGACGAGGGCCAGATCCTCTGGCTCAAGGGCTTCGCTCACCCCGCGCGCTTCAATGATCTGGCGAAGCGCGGCGTGATTCCCCAGGACTTGATGGCCAAGCTTCCGCCGGCGGAACCCTACCAACAGGTGAAATTTCCCACCGTCGCCCAGAACGACAAGGCGAAGAAGCTCATCGCTGCTCAGTGGGGCCCTAAGGTATCGGGTAAGTAACGCGACCGCGCCACGTGTCCGAAACTCTGCGGACGGATGCATCAGAACGGGGAGGCCTGAGGCCGCGCAGGTCTCCCCGAAATACAGCGGCCCTGGTCGTCGCGCCCTTCTTCATTTACACGCTGGCGTTCTTGCTGCTGCCGTCAGCCTCTGTGCTCGTCGGCGCGTTTCTGAATCAGGATGGCGCGTTCACGTTCGCTAACATGCGCGCATTGCTCGAAGGCCAGTACCAACAGGCCTTCGTCAATAGCCTGCAGATCAGCACGGTCACGGCTCTGGCCGGCGGTGTCTTCGGCCTCCTGATGGCCTACGCGGCACTGAGCCCCGGCAGCCCACGCTGGATACGCCCCGCGCTGACCACCTTCTCGGGCGTGGCGGCGAACTTCGCAGGCGTACCCCTGGCCTTCGCCTTCATCGCCACCCTGGGGACGACCGGGTTCCTGACGCGTCTGCTCAAAGGGATGGGGCTGGACCTGTACGGACAGGGGTTCACACTCTTCTCGTTCACGGGCCTCGCACTCACGTACCTGTACTTTCAGATTCCCTTGATGATTCTGGTCATTGCACCAACAATCGACGGCCTCAAGCGTGAGTGGAGAGAGGCTGCAGACAATCTGGGCGCGACGGGCCTGCAGTACTGGCGGTACATCGGCTTGCCGGTGCTGCTGCCGTCTCTACTCGGCGCCATGGTGTTGTTGTTTGGGAGCGCCTTCGCCGCCTACGCGACCCCGTATGCCCTCACGTCGGGCGTGATCAGCCTGGTGCCGATGCAGATCAGCAACGTGCTGCAGGGTAATGTCCTCACCGATCCGCATCTCGGCCAGGCGCTGGCGTTAGGCATGATCGTGGTCATCGCCATTGCGATGGCCCTCTATGCGGTTCTCCAGCAGCGCACCGCGCGCTGGACGCGATGAGGGATCGATTCTCGCCCTGGCGCGCGCTCTGGCTGATACTCGGCGCCGCATACTTCATCGTGCCCCTCGCGGCGACGGCCGAGTTCAGCCTGCGGGCGGGCGCCGGACGATACGACCTCTCGGCCTACAGCGCGATCTTGAACGATCCCCGGTTCCTAGAGAGCTTCTGGCTCACGTTCAGGCTCGCGCTGGAAACCATCGTGATCTCGCTGCTCCTGATCGTGCCAACCGCCTATTGGATACACCTGCGGCTGCCCCGGCTTCGAGCCGCCGTGGAGTTCATCTCCGTGCTCCCGTTCGTGGTGCCGCCGATCGTCCTCGTGGTCGGGTTGCTCAACGTCTACCGCGGCGCTCCTCAATGGTTCATCGCCACGCCCCAGATCCTGGTGGCCGGCTACGTCGTGCTCGCGCTCCCCTACATCTACCGGTCCATGGATGCGGGCCTTCGCGCCATCGACGTTCACACCCTCACCGAAGCCGCCCAGAGCCTGGGCGCAGGGTGGACCGTGATCCTGACGCGGGTGATCCTGCCAAATTTGCAGACGGCCGTGCTCGGGGGGGCGTTTCTCACGCTGGCGATCGTAATGGGCGAGTTCACGCTCGCCAACATCCTTCTGTTTAGCACCTTTTCCGTCTACATCAATTACATCGGCGAGACTCAGGCAAACCCCGCGGCTGCGCTGACGCTCATCAGTTTTGGTATCACCTGGGTGGCGATGCTCGGCATTCTCGTGCTGGGTCGGCAGTTGGGCGGTCGACAGGTGCAGATCGGCGGGACCCGCTAGATGGCGCATCTGGAGCTGCGCGACCTCCGCAAGGCCTATGGCAGCGTGACCGCGCTGGCGCAGTTCGACATTGCGCTCGCCGCGGGCGAGTTCGTCTCCCTGCTGGGTCCGAGCGGGTGCGGCAAAACGACCGCGCTGCGGATCGTCGCGGGATTCATCACCCCCGATGCCGGGGCCGTGCTGCTGGAGGAGCGCGATATTACCGATCTGCCCCCCAGCCGCCGGAATATGGGCATGGTCTTTCAAGCCTACAGCCTGTTTCCCAACATGACGGCCGAGGGCAACGTGGCCTTCGGCCTGAGGCTGCGCAAAGTTGCGCCGCCCGAACGGGACCGCCGCGTGGCGGAGTTGTTCGACCTCATCGGACTTTCAGCGGCGCGGGATCGCTATCCCCATCAACTCTCAGGCGGCCAGCAGCAGCGGGTCGCGTTGGCGCGCGCCCTGGCGATCGAGCCGCGCGTCCTGCTCCTCGACGAGCCTCTGTCGGCCCTCGATGCCCGGGTGCGTGTGCAGCTGCGCGAAGAGATTCGCCGGATTCAGACCAAGATGGGGATCACGACGCTCTACGTGACCCATGACCAGGAAGAGGCCCTGTCGATTTCCGACCGCATTGCTGTGATGTCGGCGGGAAGGATCGAGCAGATCGGCACCGCGCCCGAGATCTACGGATCACCTGGCACGCCCTTCGTGGCCGAGTTTGTCGGCACGACGAACCGCCTGGCAGGGGAAATCACGGACGGCGCACAGGGTGAGGTGAACTGGGGCGGGGGGACGCTGCGGGTCAATGCCGCGCGCGGCCGGCCACGCGGCGAGCGAGTCCTGGTGCTCGTACGTCCCGAGGCAATCGAGGTGGACCCGCTCCCCGAGGCCCGCTCGGCCGGAGGCACCGGTGGCATGTCTGCGGCCTTCGTCGGCCGCGTTGCCTCGGCATCGTTCCTGGGCGCGATCACGCGTTTGAAGGTTGCGATCGATGGCCACGACGAGCTCGCCGCCGATATTCAAAGCGCGCGGGCCGGAGCCTTCCCCGTGGGCGCGCGCGTGGTTGTGCGGGTGGCGCCGGATACTCCCCGAGTGTTAGCGTTGACAGGGCAGTGAAGTCCGAACTGCGCGACGTGTCTGAGGCGGCACTCCGAGACGTTATCGCCCGCCTGGGGTGGGATGTCCGCGCTGACCTCTCGGTACAACCCCTCGGTGGCGGCATCACCAACGTGAACTACCGGATACAGGCCGGCGGCCAGGGTCTGGTGGTGCGATTCCCCGGTCGGGGCAGCGAATATCTTGGCATCGACCGGCGGTGCGAGCATGCGTGCAGCGTCGCGGCGCATGCGAGCGGCGTCGCGCCCGAGGTCGTGGCGTTCTTTGATGATCTCGGTGTGCTCGTGACGCGCTTCGCCGCGGGCGATCAGGTCAGCGAGGAGGCGATGCGGCGTCCGGAGATGTTACGCCGGGTTGCCCGGGCCCTCCGCCGCTATCATGATGGTCCGGACTTCCCGCGTACGTTTTGGCCATTCCAGGTGGTCCGCGACTACCTGGCCGCGTCGGCTCCACGCGGGGCACCATTTCCTGAGAGATTCAACTGGATGCTGGCCGAGGCCGACCGTTTGGAAGCCGCTTTGGGCCCCCCGGCGGTAGCGCGCCCATGCCACAATGACCTGCTCCTGGCCAACTTCATCGACGACCGTGACCGCCTCTGGATCATCGATTGGGAGTACGCGGCGATGGGTGACCCGTTCTTCGACCTTGGAAACTTTGCCGTTCACCATCAGCTCACCGACGCGCACGAACACGCGCTGCTGGGCGCTTATCTGGGCGCCGTCACACCCCCCGCAACCGCCCGGTTGAAGCTGATGAAGATCATCTCCGATCTTCGCGAAGCGATGTGGGCGATGGTGCAGGTGACAATCTCGACGCTCGACTATGATTTTGTCGCCTACGGCCAAAAGCATTTCGATCGGTATGTCGCGCAGCTGGAAGATCCACGCCTCCCGTCCTGGCTCGCGGATGTCCGCTCTCCAACCAGCTGAAGAGCCGACTGTTATCTGGACGATCGGGCACTCCTCGCGATCGCTCGCGCGGTTTCTCACGCTGCTGCGTTCTCACCGCATCGGGCTCGTGGCGGATGTCCGCCGTTATCCCGGTTCGCGCGCCCACCCGCATTTCAATTCCACACCGCTTGCGGACTTGCTCGCACAGGCCGGGGTAAACTACATCGGGCTCCCCGAGCTCGGCGGCCGGCGAACACCGAGTAAAGACTCGCGCAACACCGTCTGGCGGCAGTCGGCCTTCCGGGGCTATGCGGACTACATGGAGACTCCCGAATACCGCGCCGGGATCGGTCGGCTCATCGATGTGGCGAACACGACGCGTACCGCGGTGCTCTGCTCGGAAGCGCTGTGGTGGCGGTGCCACCGCGCGCTCATCGCCGACGATTTGAAAGTCCGGGGAATCACGGTCCTCCATATCATGGGTGAGAAGGACGCTGTAGAGCATCCCTTCACTTCCGCGGCTCGCGTGCTAGGCGGAAGGCTGGTGTACGGTTCGGCGCTATAGGCGCTGCACGACCGGGCAGTTCACGATGACCCCCGCCGGACCGAACGTTTTGCCGCCCGGCCCGGTGATCAGGCCGCGGCGAACGAGATCATGCACCTGAGCCTGGCCCGTCACCCGAAGCCTGCGGCCCCGCTCGGTCGCACGCTGGCTCCACTGCGCGAGGCTCACGCTCCAGAGTGGACTATAGCCCTCACCGAGGGTCGGGACAGCCCCAACCACGTTCAGCGGCGACTGCCCGTCGGTGAGCGCGCTGTTGAGCCCCTGCCGCTGCGGGTGAGTGCGGCCAGTCGCGCCGTTGACTACGACGATGATCGCTTCCACCTGGCTGTGCTCGCCGTATCCGCCCACCGGCTGCGCCCGAGCGAGCCTGGGCGCGTAGGTCGCCGCCTCCATCGCCGCCACCCCCTGGTCGCTGGCCTCGGTGCTCGTGTAGAGGACTCCTCGGCCGGCGCTGAATCCAGGGGTCAGCGCCAGCGTGACGGTGGCCCTCTCAGGGCAAATCCTTACCACCCGATCGTGCACGAATTTCGGGTCGGCTTTCCCTTCACAAAATGAGATCTGATTGGCTTCCACCCCGAACGCGACAATCGGGGCGTTGTAGACCGCACTCCCAGCATTTCGGATGCGCACCAGCGGCGTATAGTCCTGGTCGGCCACCGACCCCGGCTCAGCCACCTGCGGGGGGAATGGGCGCGGCCCGGCGCCCGCCTTTACCCTGCGGGCGGGAGAGAAATCGACGGTGCCGGCCTCAAAGACGAGCGTGCCATCCGGCTCACGAGCGGCGACCCGACTCCCGCCATCAGCACGCGCGTTGGCGAGCTTGGGGGAGTGGTTGATCTTGCGCTGCGCCGCGACCCGCTCATCGCTCGTATCCGTGACGACGTACCAGACCTTTTTGCCGTCCTTCATGCGTCCGGCTAGGAGCGGCAGGGTGACCGTCTGCGTGGCACGGTCCACCGCGCCTGCCCGGAGCAGCAACGCCGGGCCGGCATTCACCGATCGGCTCGGCCCTGCTTGAACTTCGAGAGACCGGCCGTGCAAGAGCACAGCGCTTACACTCAGGATCAGCGACACACTCGCAGCGGTGCACCGTCTAGACGTCAAGGTGATCTCCCTCCGCGTTGACCTCAAGTCGAGCATCGGGTGGCCGCAGGCCCGAAACCCTCAGCATGTCAGCGTAGGCGCCCTCGGTAAAGAGCGTGTGAAGATCTGTCAATGCGCAGGCTGTAGAATGTCTTCCTCGCTGAACAGCCGCACAAACCGCGCCTTGGATGGAATTCCGCCGCGCACGATAAACAACATGTAGTAGCCCGGTGGAGCGACATGCGCGTTCTCCGGGATCCTGGCCACAGTTCTCCCTGCTTCAGCGGTGCGGATTCCGAGTCCCACATATCGTTGATCCGTATCCAGGCCATGGGTCGTCGCTGACGGCCGGATCAAGGCGACCTCGTCGATTGCGTGAGTCCCTGCCGTCCTGATCTCGATATCTTCCCCATAGGAAACGGCCGCCGGCGCCGATTGAATCTCGGGCCGCGGCCCCTTAAACAGATACGGCGGATGGTAGATCTCGATCCGAAGCTCATTGATCCGTCTGGCCGCGTTGCTGCCCGCCGTCATCACACGTCCGTCGGGGAGCAGTAAGGCGTTGGAGTGATAGAGTCGGTCAACGCTCATGGACGCCATCGGCGTCCAGGCCTTCGTGTCGGGATCGAAGAGCTCGGCTTCCAGGACGGCCAGGGGATCGTGGGGCACCCGAAATTCCGCTGCGACTGCCACTTCTGGGGGTTCGACTCCGGGACGGCCTACGTCCGGGCGGCGGGCATGCTCCTTATCGCCGCTCCTGCCACCGACAACGAGCAACTGTCTGTTGGGAAGCAGAACCGTGTAGACATGATATCGGGCATGCTTCATGGGCTGAATCGTTCGCCACGTCGGGCTCGCTTCGGAGAGATCGATCAGTTCGGTATCCGCGACCGCCTGTGTGCCGCCGGGGCTCCCACCCCCGATCAAGACGACCCTTGGAGCATACTGCGGAGGGGCAAGGGGCAGCAGGACACTGGCACCTTCCTCTCGTTGGGCTCGTACCGGGGGACCTATGGTTCGCCATGAGGCTTTCTGCACGTGCAGAATTCCTGTGGGAAACGCCTTGAGCGTAAACGGAAACGTGTAGTGTGTATTGAAGGATCCAGAATAGAAGATGTCCCCGCTGGGGAGAAGATGCAGGCGTGGATACAGCGGCAGCCACCGATGTGCCCCATCGAAGGGTTGCCATCCGCGCCCGTCAGTATAGATTTCAACCCTTCGCAAGAAGGCCCACGGAAAGTGCTTCATCAACCCAGCCATCGCCACGACCCTGCTGTCCCCAAGCGTGACGAGCGTCGGATACCAGCGGCCGGTCCCCATATCCTGAACTCGCGACCAGGACTCCACGACGGGATCGAAGATGTAGGTCTGCTCCAACCCCCTGAAGGGCGGGAGGTTGAAGCCGAACACCATGAGTTTCCCGTCGTACATGTGGGTGCCGCCGGCAACCAGAAGCCGGCCGTCTGAAAGAAACGAATGCCCGCTGCAAAAGATGTCGCCTTCGAGCGGCTGCTCAATGCTGCGAACCTCGCCTGTTTGCGGATCCCAAATCTCAGCCGGATACGGGGTTGGATTGGCTTCGTCATTTCCTGAGCCGCCAAACGCCAGGACCTTGCCGGTACGGAGCAGCGCGAGATGAATGGGTAGGTGGCGAAACCGATACTGTACGGGTTCCCACCACCCCTTCGTCGATGCGTCGTTGTTTGAGGCCATAGGCCTACCCATCTATTTCAGGAGAGTACCAATCTTCTGGAGGACTTCGTCGATTACGGCGTCAGGAAGCTTGCCGATGAGTAATGTGTTTCTTGCCTTCCAGTCGAGACTTTTCAACTGGTCGGACAGAATCGCGCCGCTCACCGGCTGCCCGGACGGGATCAGCACCTCAAAGGGGTAGCCTTTCACCTGGCCGGTGACCGGACAGAGGAGAGCCAGCCCCACGCGTTTGTTGTACGCCGCTGGCGATACCACAACGGCCGGACGTCTACCGGCCTGTTCATGACCGGCCTGTGGGTTGAGGTTGATCCACACCGCGTCGCCACGAGCCGGTACGTAGGACCGACGCCCTACCACGACTCACGCCCGACCGGACCTCCGCTTTCGACCTCGCGATGCAGGTTCTTCCTCGTCACACCTGCGAGAAGCTGAGTGAGCGTGTAGGTGCGCGCAGGGACCGGCCTGATCACGAGCCGCCCCTTGGCCAGAGACACCTCTACCACCGTGCCTCGTGTGATGCGCGAGTCCACGGCCACGTTCTTGGGAATTCGAAGTGCGAGGCTGTTGCCCCATTTTTGCACCGCAACACGCATTGTGAAAAACCTCCTGGTACTAGAAAAAACGTATATACAATGACGATACCAGGAACAGACGATGGCTGCAACTCTGCCGAGGGGCTTACGATGTTGCGGCGGGAACCGGTACGCGCACGCCCATTTCCTTGAGCGTCTGCCTGATCGCCTCCAAGGCACCGCGCATGTCGGTTTCGGAGAGCCTGCCCACGCAGCCGATGCGGAACGAGTCGATCTTGGTCAACTTCCCGGGATAGATCAGATAACCGCGCTGCGCCAGGCCGTCATAGAGTGTCTGGAAGTCAAACCGTCGGTCGCCGGGCGTGTGAAAGGTCACGATGATCGGGCCCTGTCGATCGTCGGACAGCAGCGTCCTGAAGCCCAATTCGCGCATGCCCTGGACCAGGATCTGACAGTTTCGACGGTAGCGAGCCCCCCGGCCGGCCACGCCGCCTTCGTCGGCGTGCTCGTCCAGCGCCCGATCGAACGCGGCCACCACGTGGGTGGGCGGAGTGAAACGCCACTGACCGGTCTTCTGCATGAACTGCCACTGATCGTGGAGATCGAGGACAAGCGAATGAGCGTTGCCCGCGGCGGCATCGAGCGCCGCCCTGCGGCAGATGACAAATGTCGCCCCGGGAACACCTTCCAGGCACTTATTGAAGGATGAGACAAGTGCCTCGAACCTAATCTCCCGGGCATCACACGGTAGCGCCCCAAACGCGCTCATCGCATCGACCAACAGGCGGCGGCCGGCCCCTTCAACAACCTTGGCCACCTCAAACAGCGGGTTGAGGATGCCCGACGTGGTTTCGCAATGGACGACGGCAACATGAGTGATGGCCGGGTCGCCGGCCAGCGTTGCCGCCACGGCGTCCGGGTCGACCGGCGTATCCTCGGGCCACTCCATGGCGATGGCCATCCTCCCGATGACCCGGCAGATCTGAGCGGCCCGGTGGCCATAGGCGCCATTGATCAGGATCAGGAGCTTCCCGTCGCGCGGCACGAAGGTGCCGATCATGGCCTCGACGCCGAATGTGCCCGCGCCCTGGAGCAGGACCGCCTCGTGCGTGCCTTCGCCGCCGGCAAGGCCAACCAGCCGCCGGCGGACGCGGTCATTCATCGCCATGAACTCCGCATCGCGCGAGCCCCAGTCACGGAGCAAGGCGTCCTTGGTCGTTCGCGAGGTCGTCAGCGGTCCGGGCGTGAGCAGCAGCGGCTCCTGACCGGGTTTGCGCGGCTGTGTCATCGTCTTGGGTTACCTCCTCCGCCAGGCCTGGGTGCGGGCCAGGACCCGTACCAGCAGTAGATGGAGCACTTTCACGGCTGCCGACGTGTAGACGATCATCATGGACATCGCCGCGGCCGCACCCTGGTGGCCCGCATCGTCCAAGTACACCACGGAGATCGAAGACACGCGGGTGTGCGGCACCCAGAGGAAGATCAGAGCCGACACCGTGGTCATCGCGTTGACGAACATGTACACGACGATATCCAGGATCGCGGGCAGGCAGACCGGCACCGTCACCTTCCAGAACGTGCGGTAGAAGGGTGCTCGAAGGGACGCCGACACGGCTTCAAATTCGTTGTCCAGCTGCTTCAGCGCAGTGACCGCTGTCAGATGCGCCACCGTATAGAAGTGCGCGACAGTATTGATCACCAGGATCGCGATAGTACCGTAGAGGAACACGAACGGGTTGCGAGGGTTGTTGAAAAAGAAGATGTAGGAAAGGCCGAGGACCAACCCCGGCACGGCGAGAGGGAGCATGGCGAACAACTGGACGATCGCGCGGACGGCCTGGAGGCCCCGCGTCTTCTCCTGTAGATACGCTCCTATGAAGACGATGGCCGTGCCGACCAGCGCCGTCCACCCGGCCAGCCGCAGCGAGTTCCAGTAGGGCAGCCAGCCCGCCGTCTCGAAGCGCGTGAACGCGTAGTTGGCCAGGCTCAGCGAGAGGTTGTACGGCCAGAACCTGATGAACGAGGCCCAGGCCGCCGTGGCCAGGATACCGATGATCGGAATGATGATGAGCGTGCAGATGCCTAGAAAGAACCAATCCGAGAGCGGGTTGGGCTTCGGCACAAGCGGCACGGCCTGGGCGGTGAGCTGCGCCATCTGCTTGCGGCGTGTGAGCTGCTCGGCGGCAAAGGCCAGCACCGCCGGCGCCAGCAGCATCATGCCCACCACGGCTCCGATCTCGAAGTTCTGTTGACCGATGACCTGTTTGTACACATCGGTGGCCAGGACATTGAAGCGGCCCCCGATGACCTTCGGCACGCCGAAATCGGTCATGACAAGCGTAAACGTGACCAGCGCCGCACTGAGAATACCGTACCTGACCCCCGGCAGCGTCACGGTCATGAAGACCCGCCCGGGCGCGGCGCCCAGGGCGGCCGCGGACTCGTAGAGCCTGGCATCCGCCGTTCTCAGCGCCGTGATGAGGATCAGCAGCGCGTGCGGGAAGGTGTAGAACGCTAAGGCAATAACGATGCCCAACGCGCCGTAAATAGAATGTCCAAACAGGAGGCCCCGCAGCAGCCCCTGGTTGCCAAAAAGATAGATGAGCGCAATCCCGGGCAACAGCGATGGGGCCAGGATTGGAATCAGCGCGAGCGTGCTGAATAGTCCTTTCGCTCTCATCGAGCTGCGGGTGAGTCCGTAGGCGTACATGAACGCCGCCGGCACGGTCACCGCCGTGGCAATGACCGCGACGAAGATGCTGTTCAAGAACGACCAAAACAGCGCGGGATTAGAAAAGTACATCGCGTAATTGGCCAATCCGACGAATGCGCCGCCGCGGTTGTGGAAACTCTTCGAGAGCAGCGCCCAGAGCGGCAGGGCGACGGTGACCAGGAGCCATAGCGCGATCGCTACCACCGCCAGACGGGCTATCCACTCATCGAGGGCCAGTTTGCGTGCGGTCGGGCGGATGGCAACCGCGGTGGCCACGATTCAGGCCCTCGCGAAAATACGGATACGGTCGGGGGGAAGGGAAGCGGTGAGGCTCTTGCCCAAGGTCAAGTCGAGCTCGCGGTGCAGGTGGATCGGGACATCCGCTCGCACCTCGGCCGCATCCCCTGCTGTGGGTCGCAGGGTGGCGCGATAGAACGATCCGAGAAAGTCTAGGGCGGTAATTTCCACCGGCAGAGCGTTTGTGGCTTCTGCCGATGGACCTCGCACGTCTACGTCCTCGGGCCGAAAGCAAATACGCACCGCGGCCTGTTCAGGGAGCCCGTTGGTGTGGCCGCACTGCAGTTCGGCGCCGGCAACGCGCACCCGCCCGGGCGCGACCAACACGCCGTCCAGGAAGTTCATCTCGCCGACGAAGTCGGCCACGAACGGCGTCACCGGGCTCCGATAGACGTCCATCGGTGTGCCAATCTGCTCGATCTCTCCCTGGTTCATGACCACGATCCGATCGGCCATGGTGAGGGCTTCCTCCTGGTCATGCGTGACCAGCAGCGTGGTGACGCGCAGGCGGCGCTGCAGGCTCCTGAGCTCATGACGCAGGCGGATCCGTAAGCGTGCGTCAAGGGCAGAGAGGGGTTCGTCCAGCAGGAGCAGGCTGGGCGAAGGTGCCAGGGCGCGCGCAAGGGCCACCCGCTGCTGCTGGCCGCCCGAGAGTTGCGCCGGGTATTTACTACCTGCCTCGGGGAGGCCGATCAGCGTCAGCAGTTCTTCGACCCGAGCCTTGACCCGCGTGCGGCTCAGCTTGCGGCTGTGGAGGCCGTAGGCAACATTGTCAAAGACGCTGAGGTTGGGGAAGAGGGCGTAGGACTGGAACACGATGCCAAAGTCGCGCTCGGCGGGGGGCAGGGCAGAAATGTCGCGGCCACCCCTGATGAGGCTCCCGCGTGTTTGGGTCTCCAGGCCCATGATGATGCGCATGAGCGTGGTCTTGCCACACCCTGAGGGTCCCAACAGGCACATGAAGTCGCCTGCGTAGATATCGAATGAGACATCTTTGAGGGCGGTGAAGGAGCCAAATAACTTCCAAATGTGCTGGACCTGAAGGTAAGGCGCGCCCGCGTGTCTTCCCGCTGGATCGGGTTGGGCGGCGGGCCGCTCACTACTCATGGAAAACACCCCCAGCCCCCGCTGCCGGGAAGCAAACGGGGGCCGGGACCCTTCATCAACTGCCCGCGACTCAGCGCGGGGCTGACTTGGTGTCGTAGCGCCGTGCCCACTCCTGCAGGACGCGCGCGCGGTTCTTCGCCATCCACGCAAGGTCGTTCTTAAACATCGCTTTTTCCGCGTTCGGCGGGTAGAACGGCGGCACGTTGGTAAGACCGGGCAGGGCCACGATCGAGTAGAACTGGTTGTACAGCTCGTTCGCCCTCCGGCTGACGGAGAAGTCGGCCACGCGCTGCGCTCCGGCCACGTTGCGGGTTCCGCGAAGGATTGCGGTCGCCTCCATATCCCAGCCCGCACCTTCCTTCGGGATGATCACCTCGATCGGAGCACCCTGCTGCTTCAACAGCGCGCCCCGCGCATCGAACGCGATGGCCATGGCATACTCACCCTGCGCGGCCCGGTTGCACGGCGCGGTACCGGAGTGGAGGTAGACGCCGATGTTCTCGTGCAGTTTGTCCATGTATTCCCAACCCTTTTGCTCGCCGAACATCTGCAGCCAGGCGGCGATCGTCAGATAGCCCGTGCCCGACGACGCCGGGTTCGGCATGGTGATCCGGCCTTTGTAGGCGGGATTCAGGAGGTCTGCCCAGGTCGACGGTGCCCGCAGTCCCTTCTGCTTGGCCTCGACGTGGTTGTAGCAAATCACGGAGAGCCACGCGTCCATGCCGGTCCAGGTCATCGGGTTCTTGCTATCGCGAAAGGCGGGTTTGAGCTGGTCAGCGCCGCGCGGCGTGTAGGGAAGGAGCATGTTCTGGTCGTCGAAAATCAGCATGCTCGTGACGGCCAGACCCCAGATCGCGTCGGCCCGCGGGTTGTCCTTTTCGGCCAGGAGCCGGGCGGTGATGGTCCCGGTCGAATCGCGCACCCAGTCGATGACAAAGCCGGGGGTGGCGGTTTCAAATGCCGCCTTGTACGGTGCCAGCTGCTCGTTCTCGAGCGCGGTGTAGATTGTCAAACGCGTGACCTGGGCGCGGGCCTCACTGACAAGACCCACCGCGAGCGCCGCGAGCACTACGCAGATTCCCAATCGTTTCAACATGCCTCTCGAACACTGTGGCATATCGGACCCCTCCCTATGGAGCAAGCCTCCGGCGATGTCGGGCTACTATTCCCTGGCCGTCCGCCAAACCCTTGCCGTGGGCCCGCCACACCCGGGCGTCCGGCGCATATTTAAAGCCGCATTCGCACGCTCTTCACCTGCGTGTAACTCAGCAATTCGTCCAGGCACTCCTCGCGCCCGATGCCACTCTGCTTGATGCCGCCGTATGGCGAGCCGAGCGCGTGGCCGCCCGGGATGTTGACCCAGATGTAGCC
>Ga0187893_10008557_pt1 | contig 16074 bp, 16 predicted proteins | sample MA1701074metaG_FD_139574 | JGI IMG/M metagenome (GOLD analysis project Ga0187893, IMG submission 139574) | White microbial mat communities from a basaltic lava cave in the Kipuka Kanohina Cave System on the Island of Hawaii, USA - MA170107-4 metaG ...
CGACTGGAGCGGGTGATGGGAATCGAACCCACGTCATCAGCTTGGAAGGCTGAGGTTCTACCATTGAACTACACCCGCATTCCTTCACACGCCGCGTCACGCGGAGGTTCGTGGGTTGCCAAAGTGACCGGCCACCAGTCGCTGCAAGCAGATCTGGTGGAGGGGGTAGGATTCGAACCTACGAAGGCATGAGCCAGCAGATTTACAGTCTGCCCCCGTTGGCCGCTTGGGTACCCCTCCCAAAATTGAGCCGCGTATTTTCGGGTCCGCGGCCGTCTCTGTCAACGTAGACGGAGGGGTCTGACCCCTTGATCGCGGTGGGATTTGATCAAGGGGTCAGACCCCTCCAAATCCGCGGGCGACGAGGATCGAGACGAGGGGCAGGATCAGCCAGAGTCCGAGGCCCAGGGCGATGGCGGCCCGGACCCGTTCGACATCCCGGGTGAGTGGCGCAAACGCGGGGCTGGTCCGGGCCTCCCCGTTCCAGCGCAGATACTGCAGGGAGGGGCCCACGGCCACCGCTGCCATGGCGACGAACAAGCCGATCTTCAGCCAGAACAGACGGTTGGCGAAGTAGTAGGCCGAGTCCTGCCCGTAATAGAGTGCCCGCGCGAGCCCGGTTGCAAAAACCCCGATCAGGGCAAGCTGATAGCCGAGGTCGACCTGCCCCAGAAGCCGGGCCTGCAGCCGGTCGGGCATCCGCCGGCACATCCAGTATTCCGCGAGCAGGAGCCCGGCACCGGTCCCGAGGGTGACGAGGTGCAACCAGGCAAAGACCGCCGCAATGATGGGAGGTCCGGCAGGCATCTAGGATCCAATCAGATGGGCATAGGCCTCTGCGGAGATATTGGAACCGCAGACGATGAGGCCTACTCTCCGCCCGGCCAGCCTGTTCCGCAGGGGGCCCAGGAGTGCCGCAGTCGCGGCGGCCCCGGCCGGCTCGACGGCCAGGCGCGCGTGCTGGAACAGGAATCGCATCGCCGCGACCATCTCGGCATCGTGGATCCGCACGATTTCTTCAAGGCTCACCCGGCAGAGCGCAAACGAAACCGGCAAGGCATAGGGCGCGCCCAGGCTGTCGGCGATCGTGTCGATTTTTTCGATTCCCTGCGGACTGCCGGCTGCAAAACTCCGGTACATCGTGTCCGCGCCGTAGGGCTCCACCCCGAAGACGCGGCAATCCGGGTTGACGCGCCGGATCGCCGTCGCAAGCCCCGCTGCCAGGCCGCCACCGCCGACCGGGACAATGACGGCCTCGAGATCGGGCGCCTGTTCCATGAACTCGAGTCCCAGCGTGGCCGTGCCCGTCGCGGTCCAAAGGCCCTCGAACGGGTGGATCAGGATGCGGCCTTCCTGCTCGCGTATGTCCTCGACCCGTCGGAATGCAGCATGGAAATCCGACTCGAACACGATTTCGCCGCCGAAGCGGCGGCACTCCGCGACGCGGAAGGGATTGGCGCCCTCCTTCATGACCACCTTGACGCTGGTACCCACGGCGCGCGCGGCAAAGGCGGCGGCGATCGCGTGGTTGCCGGCGCTGATCGTGCAGGTGCCGCGCTGGCGCTGACTGTCGTCGAGAGCAAGCGCATTCAAGAGCGCGCCACGGGCCTTGAAGCTGCCGGTGTGCTGGAAAAGCTCGAGTTTCAACAGTGCTCGCGTGCCGGCCCCGAATGCCGCCTCAACCGCGGGTCCCTCGAGCGGCATTACCGGGGTGCGCCGGATCCGGTCGCCGAGCCGGTCATGGGCTGCGCGGATTTCCGCAAGGGTCAAGCTGGGCGCCGGGGCGGGCTGGCTGGACATGGCCGGGCATCCTAGCGGATCGCCTGTAATCAGCGGCTTACCGCAGTGCAAAAACCACGTGTCGGGCAGCGCTTTTCACCCCCGGTGGAGGCCGGCATACTGGCCTGAACGTACGGCACGGCCGCGAAGAAAACGGGGATCACGGGGATGGAGCGCCGCCTGCACAGCCGGCATCGAGCGCGGGCCACGGTGTATATCGTGGTCCCGGGACGGCGTGGCGCCCTGTGCAAGGCGCACAACCTGTCCGCCAATGGCGTTTTCGTCGAAACACGCAACCTGGGGCTGACCAAGGGGTCGATCGTCGAACTGGCGTTCGCGATCAACCTCGGCGCGATCACCAAGATCCATCGCCGCAAGGCGATCGTCGCGCATGTTTCCCGGGGCGGCACTGGCCTTAAGATGGAGTGCTACGCGGCGCGCTGAGGCGCCGCCACGACACGGGTTTCCATGTCGGGGAGGGTTCCCGCTCCCGCGAGGGATCGGGGACCCTTCCCTTTTTTCCGGCGCGAGGCGACGACCATGGCAAAGATCTTCGACAGCATCCTGCAAACCATCGGCCGCACACCGCTCGTGCGCCTCAACAAGATCGGCCGCGACCTGCCGGGCCACATCGTGCTCAAGCTCGAGTTCTTCAATCCCTGCGCGAGCGTCAAGGACCGGATCGGCGTGAGCATGATCGAGTCGCTCGAGAAGCAGGGCCGCATCAAGCCCAACACCGTGCTCGTCGAACCGACGAGCGGCAACACCGGCATCGGGCTCGCCTTCGTCGCCGCGGCGAAAGGCTATCGCCTGGTGCTGACCATGCCCGACACGATGAGCCTGGAGCGCCGCCGCATGCTGCAGGCATTCGGCGCCGAGCTGGTGCTGACCGAAGGCGCGAAGGGCATGAAGGGCGCGATCGCGAAAGCGGATGAGATCATTGCCAGCGACCCGGAGCGGTTCCTGCTGGTGGGCCAGTTCTCGAACCCCGCGAACCCGGAGATCCATCGCAAGACGACGGCCGAGGAAATCTGGGAAGACACCGACGGCGCGGCGGACGTGCTGATCTCCGGCATCGGCACCGGCGGCACGATCACGGGCGTCGGGGAAGTCATCAAGAAGCGCAAGCCCGGTTTCCGCGTGGTCGCCGTCGAGCCGTCCGCGAGCCCGGTGCTGTCCGGCGGGCAGCCCGCGCCGCACAAGATCGCGGGCATCGGCGCAGGCTTCATCCCGCAGATCCTGAACACCAAGATCTACGACGAGATCATCCAGGTCACCAACGAGCAGGCCGCCGAGTACGCGCGCATGCTCGGCCGCGAGGAAGGCATCTTGGTCGGCATCAGTTCCGGCGCCGCCCTCTACGCCGCGCTGCAGGTTGCCGCGCGGCCTGAGAGCAAGGACAAGATGATCGTGACGATCATTCCGAGCTTCGGCGAGCGCTACCTCTCGACCTGGCTCTACGAGGAGGCGCCCGCGAGTGCGCCGCGCATCGTCACGGCCTGACGCACCGCCCGCGTCCGCCCACGCGGAGCTCGCGGAGCGCCTCGTCGCCTCCGGCGACGCCGACTATCGCGTGCTGCAGGAGGGCTACTGGCCGAACCGCGAGCGCGTGCTGGATGCGATTGACCGGTTGAACCGGCTGATGGTGGCGGAATCGCTGCCGGAGACCAGAACCGGCGAGTCCCCGGCAGTGCGACTCGCGCGCGAGCTCGCCGACATCGACGCCGGGCTCACGCCGCAGGTGCGGCTCGCGTTCGAGTTGCCGGCGCATCTCGGCGAGACCGGCGCGCCCGATGCGACGGCCGCGGCCGCAGCCGCGCGCCGCGTCGTGGACGAGCTGTTCGCGGGGCTGCCGACGTTGCGGGACCGCATCTTCGACGACGCGCGCGCCGCCTGGCGCAACGACCCATCCTGCCGCCACCCGATCGAGGCGCTGTACGCCTATCCCGGGGTGTTCGCCATCACGCGTCATCGCATCGCGCACATCTTCTACCAGCTCGACGTGCCGCTGCTGCCGCGCCTCATTGCCGAGGACGCGCACCGCCGCACCGGCATCGACATCAACGCCGGCGCGACCATCGGCCGCGAGTTCTTCATTGACCACGGCACCGGCGTCGTGATCGGCGAGACCGCGATCGTCGGCGACCGCGTCACGCTCTACCAGGGCGTGACGCTCGGCGCAAAGAGCTTCCAGGTCGACAAGGCCACCGGCCACCTGGTCAAGGGCAAGCCGCGCCACCCGATCCTCGAGGACGACGTCACGATCTACGCGAGCGCGACGGTGCTCGGGCGCATCACGGTCGGCCGCGGCAGCATCATCGGCGGCAACGTCTGGCTGACGCACAGCGTTCCACCCAACTCCCGCATTTCGCAGGCCGCGCCGCAGCAAGGCGGCTTCACGGATGGGGCCGGGATCTGACCTGCGGGATCTCCCGCCGCGGCTTCGTTCCAAGTCCACTCGGGCGACCCGCACGCCCACCGGATCACCCCCGGGTGACGCGGGTCGGCTTCACGCGGCTTTCGCAAGCGTCGCGCGCAACAGGCCGCCGCGCCCAAACGCAGTCAACACCGTGTCGAGGACGGTAAAGACGCCGAGGGAGACGGGACTCGCCAGGCCAAATCGATTGACGAGCCACGAGGGCGCATGATGATCCGCGAGCCAGTTGTGGATGGTGTAGACCCAGTTGACCGGCGTCACCGAGGTCTCGATGTTGACCACCCGCATTCCGGCGCGGGTTGCCAGCAAATCCATGGAACGCGCGTTGAACAAATTCCAGTGCCGCGGGAAATGGTAGCCACCCCAGTGGCGTCGGCGTGCGATCCGGAAGTCGATGGAATCGGTATTGTCGGTCACGATCACAGCCCGCCCTTGCGGCTTGAGAAGGCGGGCTGCCGCTTCGATCACGCCGGCCGGATCATCAACGTGCTCAATGGTGGCGATGAGGAGAATCAGGTCGAATGATGCCGCCGGCAGGCCCGCTTCGCCTATTCGGCCGTGGTGCACGGTAAGGCCGCGTTGACGGGCCACGGACACCGCCTTCTCACTGACGTCAACGCCGACGAGATCCCAGGACGGGTCCCCGAACCGCTTCAGCAGGTCGAGGTGAAACCCGTCGCCGCAGCCGATGTCCAGGATCCTCGCTCCCTGGCGCAACCCCTTTGCATACGACAGCAGCCTCCTGGCTTCGAGGCGGGACCGCACGCGAAAGGCCAGCCCGAACTTCGCGGCCGTGAATTGGTATGCGTGGTAATGCGGCGGATAGATGCGATCGAGTTCCTCGAGGGTGGGCCTTGGGTTCAGATAGACCAAGTCGCACCGGCGGCAGCGAACGGATACGAAGGTGTCGGGTGAGGACTCGTACTCGAAATCCTCGCCGGTGCCGACGGAGACCGCATCCCCGGTCCCGCAGATGCAGCACCTGACGGTCTCCATCCGCAGGGCGTCGACAGGCTCGGCGCTCACTTGTTCATGCTCCGATGACGACGATAGGGAGGTCGCCCGGTGCGCGCTGTCTGATCGTTCGCGCATGCTCCCGCATGTTCACGACCGAGTACCGGTCCGACAATGATGTGAGTATCTCGTCGACGACGGCGAGCTTGTGGTCGATACCGAGCGACATGCCGGGAAAGAAATCGAGCCCCACCTTGTCCTCGCGGCCGAGGAAATCAAGCGGGTGCAACAACAGCGAGGGCTCGGTGCCGGTCATTCGACACAGCAGGAGTGCAAGCTGCCAGTAGGCGCGCATCGCCATCATCGAGAAGCCGCTCAGGTATATCAGGTAGCTCATGTGAAACGGCAGTCGCAGCAGTGGCATCGTCGTGACCGGAATTTCCAGCAGCCGGTCGCCGGAAACCGACCAGGTGAATGGCTTGACAGGGCGGAGTGCGTCCGCAAACGTACCGAACAGCGCGCGCCGCTGCTTGCGCTCCGCCTTCGATAGGCGGCTGCGCGCGAAGAAATAGTAACGACCCAGCGGATTCAGCAGGTTCGGAAATATCGAAGCGTCATACTCGTACCCGCGACGGACGAGGGTGCGCAGCACCGAATCCGAGAGGCTGAAGCCTGGACCACGAAACCCCACGGCCCGCGAGCCCGTTTCTCGCTGGATGAGCTCCTCGGCGCAGTCGATCTCCTCTTCGAGAGCCTGATCCGAGTACAGGTGCAGCCATGGATCATGCTTCAATGTGTGGTTGCCGATTTCATGGCCGTGTCGGGCGATGTTGCGCACTGCCTCCGCGTCCGCATCCCGACGCAGATCCTGGGCCACGATGAAGAACGTAATGGTCAGGTTGCGTTCGCGAAGGAACTCGAGGCAGCGCGGCACGACCCGATCGAGGTACGACGGGTACGCCTGCCAGGCCTCGTCGCCGTGAGTCTTCAGATACGACCACTTGTTGTCGAGGTCGAGGGAAAGGCTCGCCTGGCGCGCGCTCGAATTGTCCAATGGCATCGTCCTGTCTGCCCTTGAGTCCATCAGTCAGCGTGTCCGCCTGGCGGCTGCCCGCAATCCCAGTTTGCCGTCGGCCAAGCCATGGAAGCATGAATTTTAGCGTAGCGCACGCGGTCAGACTTCCCGCTTATGTGAATTTGCGTCACGCTTCACAGTCGGTTTCGTTGCGTTGGCCCCGGGGCACGACTAGTCTGATCAGCCGCGTATGAAGGACAGCGTCGCATTGAGCCCGGCCGTGCTCGCCGCCACCACGGATGTGATCGTCGTCGGAGCGGGCCAGGCGGGGTTGTCACTGAGCTACTTTCTTCGGCGGAACGGCGTCTCGCACATCGTGCTGGAACGCGATCGGCCGTTTTCGTCGTGGCATCACCGATGGGACGGATTTTACGCCAATACGCCGAACTGGATGAATTCACTGCCACGCAGCGTGAATGGCGTATTTCCCGGCAAGGACAGGAACGGATTCGCGACGAAACAGGAGCTCCTGGAGTACTTCGCACGGTACCTGGATGACCTGAGCCCGCCATTGCAGGCGGGAGTCGACGTGACCGGAGTCCGACAGACGCCTGACGGCAACTGGGAAGTTGCTACCGACGGCAAGTCATTCAAGGCACGCAACGTGGTCATATGCACCGGGGCCATGGCAGCGCCGCGCCTGCCGTCGGTTTCGGCCGCCATTCCGCCAGGCGTTCCCCAGTTGCACTCGAGCGAATATCGCAATCCCGATCAATTGCGCACACCCGAAGTGCTTATCGTCGGAAGCGGAAGCAGCGGCGTGCAGATCTGCAAGGAGCTGTGCCGATCGGGACGATTCAGCCGCATACACCTGGCCACCAGCAACATCCTGGTGCTGCCGCGACACGTGTGCGGCATCCAGATCCACCGATTTCTGCATCTGCTTGGATTCTTTCAAGTCCGGACCAAGTCGACGATCGGCCGCCTCATGTACTCGAGACTCGAGACGCGGGGCGATCCCATCGTGCGACCGCATCCGCGGGATCTTGCGCGGCAGTACGGCGTCAAGATCTACGGCAGGGTCGAAGCCGTTGATGACGCCCACCTCCGCTTCGCCGACGGCCAGGCCCTCCCCATGGGAAAAATTTCGGTGCTCTGGTGCAGCGGCTACAAGCCGGACTACGGCTGGATCGAGAACCTACGAGGCCCGGTGAGCCTCGACCGTCGCGGCTATCCGATCCATGACCGGGGGGTGGTGGAGGATTCGAGCGGCCTCTATTTCGTAGGTCTCAGGTACCAGTACACGGTCGCTTCGCATGACATCTACGGAGTAGGCCGTGACGCGGAGCACGTGGCAGGTCACATTGCCGGCAAACTGGCTGGCGAATGCGCGCCGTCGACAGCGCTCGCATCGAGAGGCCGCGCAGGCAGGCCTGTCGCTTCGATGGTGCCGGCGGAGGGAGTCGAACCCCCGACCTGAGGTTTACAAAACCACTGCTCTACCAACTGAGCTACGCCGGCGACGCCGGGCATTTTAGCCCTGACGCGCGGGCGCCGGCCCCCCGTTCCCGCACAAATGCACGATCAGTCCCAGTATGGCCATGGTCCACACGATCACGGCGCTCGAGGGCAGGTCCGTGACCACCGAGAGCGCGAGCCCGATGACGTAGCTCGCGACGCCGAGCCCGTAGCCGATCACGAGCTGGCGCCGGCCGGCGTGCCGATAGGTGGCGACGGCAGGCACGATCAGGCTCGTGAACACGAGGTAGACGCCGACCATCTGCACGGAGGCGGTGACCACGAGGGCGAACAGCACGTAGAAGCCGACACGGCCGATCCGTTCCCGCCACAGGAACCAGACGAGGGCGAAGATACCCGTCAGGATCGCGGTCTGCAGGAGCTGGGTGCTGGACACCCACAGGATCTGGCCGGAAAGCAGGGCCTTCAAGTTGTCGCCGCCGTGCGGGTCGTTGGCGAACATCAGGATCTGCGCAGCCGACGCGAGCACGAACAGGATGCCGATCAGCGCCTCCTGCGCCTCGGGGCGCTTGCGCTCGGTCCAGGTCAGGAGCAGCGCGCCGGCGAGGGCCGCCGCGCCCGCCGCCGCCTGCGCGCTCCAGCCCTCGATCGGCAGGCCGAATCCGCTCGCCGCGATCACGCCGAGCCCGGCGACCTGCGCGATCGCAAGGTCGATGAAAACGATCCCGCGCGAAAACACCTGCTGCCCGAGCGGCACGTGCGAGATCACGACCAGCAGGCCGGCAATCAGCGCGGGCCAGAGGATGCTGATTTCGGTGGACAGGAGATTCACCGAGCCGCTCCCAGGAGGCTCGCCAGCGTGTCGTCGAAGAGCCCGAACAGGTCCTTGGCGCCCGCGCTGCCGCCGACCGAGTACGGCAGCACGACGGCCGGCGCGTGCACGCGCTCGGAAAGCCAGCGCTCCGCCTTCGGGTCGTTGTACGCATTCACGAGGATCATCTTCGGCGGGGTGGCGGCGAGCCTGGTCACGAGCTCGCAGAGGTAGCCCGCCGAGGGCGGCACGCCGGGCTTCGGCTCGATCGCGGCCAACTCCGTCAGGCCGAGCCAACGCACCAGGTACACCTGGTCGCGGTGCATGATCACGACCGGCGCGCCCTTGAGCGGCGCAGCCTTCGCTTCCCATCGCACGATTGCCTCGTTCCAGCGCTTCAGGAAATCCGCGCTGCGTGCCGCATAAGTATTGGCGCCGGCCGGATCAACGGCCGAGAGCGTCGCCGCGAGCGCTTGCGCGACGGCGACGATGTTGTGCGGATCGAGGTGGATGTGCGGATTGCCGAGCGGATGGATATCGCCCATCGAGCGATCGAGCTTGGTCGGTATCTCGACGAGCCTGACGGCGGACGCCGCCTCGAAGAATCCGGGTCCACCGCGCTGGATTCTGGAATTGGCGGATTCCTGCAGCAGCACGGGCAGCCAGCCGGCCTCGAGCTCGGCGCCGTTCGCGACCAGGAGTTCCGCAGTGCGCGCACGCGCGACGAGGCTCGGCTTTGCCTCCACGCGGTGCACGTCCTGCATCGCGCTCGTCGCGATGTAGACGTCGACCCGGTCGCCGCCGAGCTCCTTCGTGAGCGCGCCCCAGTCGGCGGTGGTCGCGAGCACCCGGATTGCCGCCTGGGACGGCAGCGCGAGGCCCAGGATGAGCAGTGCCAGGACGCCGCGGATGAGATTCTTCATGGCGTCTTCTCCTAGTATTTGTGCGCGCCGTGCGCGCCGATGCCGAACAGGTATTGCAGGACGAGCTGGCGGTCGGTGTCGCCTGCATCTCGGGCTTCGTCCCAGGCGTACTGCAGCCGCCAGCGCGAGAACTCGCTCGAATTCCAGTCGAGCATCACCATCGTGCGGCCCGGGTCACCGGGCAGGAGCGACGGGAACGCCTCGACAGGCAAGACGCCGGAATCGACGAGGCCAATGTCCGGTGTTCCGGAATCGAGCGCGTCGTAGCGCAATCCTGCGCGCCAGCGCGGCGTGAACTGATAGACGCCTTGCAGGTACCAGCCGGACGGCGTACTGCGGAACGAGTCCGCGAGCGCGGCGTTCTACAGGTCGAAGGCCAACTCGCCGCTTTCGCGGCGTTCCATGTATTCGCCCTGGAGTTTCAGGTACCGCCGCGCAGAGTTTCCGTCCGGCGCCCATTTGAGGACCGCGTCGGCCACCCAGGTACGCGAGATTCCCGTGAAGGCGTTCAGCACGGGAATCCCGCCCGCGTCGACGTCCTCGTATTCGCGGCCCTCGGCATCGAGGTCGATCCAGGCGCCGCCGATTCGCCAGCTGGCATTGGCACCCAGGTCGCCGCCGACGTGGGCGAAGAGCGTGGTGCCGTTGGGACCGTTCCCGCCCTCCCGCGTGCCCGGGAACGCATCGCCATTGCCGGTCTCGGCGCCGAGCTCGACGAGCAGGTTGGTGGGCGCAATCCACTTGAGCTGCACGCCGTCCTGCGCGCGCTGGTTGCCGAAAAACGCCTGGTAGACGAGCGGCTGGTCCGCGAAGTCCCAGGCATGCGCGTGAACTTCGTTCAGGTAGCCGAAGCCGGAAAAGAAGCGGCCGCCTTTCGCCGTGAAGCCCGCCGGCAGCGCGAGCGTGCGGAAGAAAGCTTCTTCCACTTCGATCTCGTCCTCGCCGGTGATCGCGGCCGTGAGCTGCGCCGTGAAGTACGGGTCGACGTTCGCGGCGAGCGTGATCTCGGATTCGCCGAGGCTGAAGCTCCGTTCGCCGGGGCCGACTTCGCCGCCGTTCGGCATGAAGCCAGCCATCCGCCAGTCTCCCGGTTCGCGCGAGGAATCGGCATAGCTGCCGGCGAGCACGAGCGAGATCGCGGGATTGAACGCCGAGGCGCTGCTCGCCGGCGTCATCGACGCGACAGCTTCGACAGGCGCCGCGGCAACATTCGCGGACGGTGCCGATTCGAGCGCGGCGATCCGCGCCTCGAGCGCTGCGACGCGCGCGTCGTAGTCGGACTTCAGGGACTGGAGCTCGGCGCGCAGCGCCGCAGCATCATCATCGGCGCGCGCCGCCGGCGCGAGCGCGGCGCAGGCGACGGCCATGAGCGCCGCAATGGGCTTGAGCGTAGACATGGTAAACCTCGTCTGAAGAGTCGAACGCCGGCCGAATTGCGTGGCCGGGACGGGTCAGCTTCAGGCGAGTGCGGGGGTGCGCGGGAGCGGAACGCCCGGAAGGGCGCGATGCGGGTGGAAGGAACGGCAGCTTCGGGAACAATCTCGACCCAGGCGACCGTGCGCACCGGCAAGACTGGCGGCGGCGCTGCGACCGCGTTCTGCAGCTGCGACGCTGCCAGGCAGGTGCCGCAACTGCGCGCCGCGCCCAGGCGTTCCGGGGTGTCGGCGACCGGGTGCGAATAGAGGTGGATCTCGGCGCCGAATTGCGCCACGAGCAGGAACAGGGCCAGCCAGCGGCCGACCTGCCCGATGCGACGGCGATTGAACCTCAGGTCCACGACGGGAGACAGCCTAGCATAGGCGGCTCAGGCACCCGCTTCGCTGCAGGACTTGACCTCGAGGCGCAGGATCCGGCCGCCCTCGCCCTGCAGGCGGGCCGCGTCCGGCAGTTCCTTCGGCGGCACGACGTCGACGTCGATCCAGTACACCGTTCCCGTGCGTTCGCGATCCACGATGCGCGGGTCGAGGCCGATGGTCTTGGCCTCCTCGAGGCGCCGGAGCGCGCGCTGCCGCTCGCTGAAGAGCCCGAGCGAGATCGTGACGTCGCTGCCGTCCGCGGGCATTGCGTAGGCGTCGACGACCCCGATGCGACGAAGCCGCTCGATGACGTCGCTCGCGGCAGCGCGGTCGGGCACGCCGCCGAGCGTGACCCAGTAACCCTTCCACACGACGCCTTCGGTTGCGCGCTGGCGCGGATCGAGCTCGCTTTCGCGCAGCAGTGTCGAGGCGCGGGCCGCGTCGGTCAGGTCGGAGAACGGGCCGAGGCTCAGGCAATTGTCGGGCGGCCGCACGGCGCCGCCGCCGGGGGCCGCTTTCGTCGCCGCTTCGCGGGCAAGCAGCAGGCCGCCACCGCCAGCCGGACTCGCGCTTGCAGGCGTCTCGCGCGACGGCGCGATCCAGTGCGTCCAGCCGTACCAGGCGAGGTTCGCGAACAACAGCAGGTAGAGGGCGAGCCGCATGGCAGGCGCCTAATCTATCACTGCACGGGTCGGACACTGACCTCGCCGGAGACGATTCGGCGTGGAGCACCGTCGACCTCGAGAATGAGGGCTCCTTCGCTGTCGACGCCGCGCGCACGGCCGTGCAGGACCTGCCCGCCGTGCAGTACGGCTATCGATCTGCCGTCGAGTGCATCGGCGTCCTGCCACTCGTGCACGAACGCGGCCAGTCCGCGCGTCCCGTATTCATCGAGGGCGTTCGACAATTCCGCGATCAGCGCGGCTGCGAGCGCATTGCGCGAAGGCGGAGCGCCGAGCGCCGCGAGGTCCACGGCGTCCACGCCCTCGTCAGCGAGTTGTTTCCGGGCAGGCGCCGGCAGCCGAACGTTGACCCCGACGCCGACGACGACGTAGGCAGGTCCTGCCGCCTCGCCGCGCAGGTCGATCAGGATCCCGCCGAGCTTGCTGTCGCCCCGGACGACGTCGTTCGGCCACTTGAGCGCGAGCCCCGCGATGCCGAGGCGACCGAGAGCCCGCAACACCGCGACGCCCGCCGCGAGCGACAGCGCGGACAGCGCCGCGGGCGCATCGCGAAAGCTCCATCCGATCGACAGGCAGACCGCGGAGGCAAACGGCGCGATCCAGCGCCGCCCGCGTCGCCCGCGTCCCGCACTCTGGAACTCGGCGAGGCAGGCGTCGAACAGTCCCGACGGCAGGTCGTCGACGGTGAGCAGGCGGTCGCTCGTCGAGTCGAGCGATTCGTGCACTTCGAGGCGGCGCAGTCGGTCGCGCGCACCCTGCGGCAGGCGGCCCCGGATGTCGTCCGCGTCCAGGAGATCGACGGGCGTCCCGAGCCGGTAACCGCGCCCCGGCAGCGCCTCTGCCGCGATGCCCCATTCCTCGAGCTGCTGCAGGCGCTTCCACACGGCGGCCCGGGAGACACCGAGCCTGGCTGCCAGCTCCTCGCCCGAATGCAGGGCTCCGTCGGCGAGCAGCCGGAGCAAATCGATGCGTCCGCTCATCGCGTCGGGCCCCGCGGGCGAAACAGCCAGAGCCGGGTCGCGCGCGGCTCCTCGCCCGCGCGGATGCGCGCGAAATTGACGCGGTGCGCCCAGGCGACCAGCGCGGACATGGCGAGCGTAAAGACGAGCATCGCCGGGGACGCGACCGGCGGCCAGCCTGTCGCGATCACAGTTGCCGCAGCGGCGGATACCGTGGCGAGCCCGACGAATCCGCTCACGGCGACGACGGCGAGCCAGGCGCCGAGCGCGATGGCAAGCAGTGTCGGCGAAAGCGCAAGCAGGCTGCCCGCAAGCGTCGCGCCGCCCTTGCCGCCGCGGAACTCGTGCCAGAGCGGCCAGACGTGGCCCGTGACCGCCGCCGCCGCGCAGGAAACCGCCAGCCAGTCGCGCGCGAGCGCAGGATCCGGCGCGACGCCGGGAATCGCGAAGCCCGGCAGCCAGCCCGCGGCGAGCCAGCCCTTGCCGACGTCGATGACGACGGTCGCCACGGCAAACGCGAGGCCCTGCGTGCGCAGGGCATTGGTGCCGCCGGCGTTGCCGCTGCCCAGCGTGCGAATGTCGACGCCGCGCAACCGGCCGATGAGCAGCGCGCCGACCAGGGAGCCCAGCAGGTATGCGATCAGCGTCTTGAGGCCGAGCTCTAGCACGGCGCGCTGCGCGGCAGGAAAATTTCGGCGAGCATGCAGCGCACGCTGCCGCCGCCGAGCCACTCGATCGTCGGGATCGGCGCAGCGACGATGCCGCCGTGCCGCTCGAGCCGCCGGCGCTTTTCCGGCGCGAGTCCCTGCCAGGCGGCCCCCGAGAGCGCGATGCGCGCGCCGCCGTCCCGCGCGCGGAGCATGAGGAGGTTGCCGGCGAAGCTGCCCATCTCCGCGACTCCGATCTCGATCACCTCGTGCCCGGACTCCGCCAGCGCGGCGACGACGCCGGTGCGACGCTCATCGTCCGGTATCGCCTCGGCGCAGAGCACGGCAACGCCCTCGCCCACCGCCATCAGGACGTTCGTGTGGTAGGCGGGACGCCCGTCCGGGCCGAGGGCGTCGAAGTCGACGACGCGGTAGCCGAGCGCGGCGGAGAACTCGGCGAGCGCCGCGGGCGTCGTGCGTGGCGAGAGGCAGGCATAGGCGGTGAGCGCGGGGCGGTCCAGCACGAGACTCCCGGTGCCCTCGAGGAATTCCCCGCACCGTTCGAGCGGCGAGAGATCGATGGTGCGCGAGATGCGAAAGCGCGCGCGCTCGACTGCGGCCACGGGCTCGGGACGCCGCTCCGCGCGGCGCGAGGGCGCCAGCATCGGGTACAGCACGACGCTGCCGTCCGCATGGAAGCTGACCCAGTTGTTCGGGAAGCAGGCGTCGGGCTTCACGGGTTCGGGCGAGTCGTCGGCGACGACGACCTCGACGCCGGCATCCTCGAGGCCGCGCACGAGCCCGTCGAACTCGCGCATCGCCAGGGCCGCGACATCCGGGATCTCCTGCGCGTGCTGGAAGCGGTTCGAGTCCGCCGTCTCCGGGTTCGCGCCGAAGCGCGCGGGGCGGATCATCAGGACCGCGTCCGCGCACTGGCTCCGGGGGTTGCTTCCGACCGGCACGGCGGCTACTACGGATTCGCGGCCGGGAACTCCGTCGCCGGCAACCGCGTGATACCGCGCTCCTGCTTCTGCTTTTCCACCATCCGTGCGACATCCGCGAGGAGCTGACGCGCGTCGTAAACGATGCCGTCCTTGATCGTGTATCGGATGCCCCCGACCCGCTCGACCTTGCCGGTGACGTCGTTCAAGCGCACGGCGCCGGTCCCATAGAGCACCTTCAGGTTGGCGACCGGGTCCTCGGGCACGATGACGAGGTCGGCGAGCAGCCCGGGCCGCACCACGCCGAACTCGATCGGCTTCTTCTTCGGCTCGAAGAGCGCCTGTGCACCGTGCAGCGTTGCCCCGCGGATGACTTCCAGCGGGTGGAAGCCCGCCTCCTGCAGCAGCTCCATCTCCGAGATGGTGCCAAACCCGAACGTGTTGTAGATGAATCCGGCATCCGAACTGACCGTCACGCGCCCGCCGAGGTTCTTGTAGTCGTTCAGGAAGGCCATCCACACGCGGTAGAAATTGCGCCAGGCCGTCTCGTCCCAGCTCGTCCAGTCGAAGTAGTAAGAGCCGTGATTGACGCGGCTCGGCTGGTAGAAATCCCACAGCGACGGCAGCGTGTACCGTTCGTGCCAGTCCGCGTTGCGGCGCGCCATGACGTCGCGGCTGGCAAGGTAGGCGGTCATGGTGGGATCGAGGATGACGTCCAGCGACTTGAATTCGGCCAGCAGCGAACTCCACCGATCGCTGCCGCGTTCGTGGACCAGGTTCCACTGCCGCGCCACCTGCGCGAAACGGTGTTGCTCATCCGAATGGTTGTGCCCTGGCGGCCAGGGCTGCACGTCGTGGCCGTCGTAGAGCGCCTCGAAGATCCCGTAGAAATGGGTGACGGTCCCGAGACCGAGTCGGGCGGCGTCCAGCGCGTTCATCTGCGCGACGCCGGGCTGGCTCAAGTGAGCGGTCGTGCCGAGGCCGAGCTTTTTCGCCTCGTCGATCAGCGCCGCCATGATTTCCGCCGGCGGCGCGTTCAGCTTCAGGCCGTCGATGCCGGTTGCGGCAGCCTTGCGCACCCAGGCGCGCGCCTGCTCGGGCGTCTCGACCTGCGCCTCCCATTCGTCGAGCGGCAGGCGATAGGTGAACATGCGCGGCGCCGTGATCTCGTTCCGTGCGCTCCTGCCCTTCTCGCTTTCCGAGAAAGCAGGCGACGCGAACGGGACGCCGCGGCCGGCCGTGATGCCGTGCGCCATCCAGAGCTTGTAGATGTATTCCGCCTCCGGTGTCTTCGGCGTGTCGCCGCTGTGCAGGTGCAGGTCGATGAAACCCGGCAGCACGTACATGCCGGTCGCGTCGATCTCCTTCGTGGCTTCCTGCGGCCGCTTGCTGGATCGCATGTCGCCCGCGGCGGCATCCACCGCGAACAGCGTCTTGATGCGATTGCCCTCGACGACGATGTCCATCGGCCCGCGCGGCGGCGCGCCGGTCCCGTCGATGACCGTCGCATTGCGGATGATCAGCCGCGCGAAGGGACCCTCGCCTTCGGCGCGCGGCGGCGCGGGCTTCGGATCCGTCGACTCTTCCTGGGCGACCGCAGCGGGAAACGGCGCTGCGGCGGCGATACCGACGGCGATCATCACGCCGCAC
>Ga0187893_10008558_pt1 | contig 16074 bp, 17 predicted proteins | sample MA1701074metaG_FD_139574 | JGI IMG/M metagenome (GOLD analysis project Ga0187893, IMG submission 139574) | White microbial mat communities from a basaltic lava cave in the Kipuka Kanohina Cave System on the Island of Hawaii, USA - MA170107-4 metaG ...
CGGAACTCCTCTTCGGTGAAGCCCGTCACGACGAGCGTCTGGGAGTTGATCGCGAGGGCCGAGCGGCGACGGCCGCTCTTCGTCAGCCCCTCCGCGAGCGCGGGCAGCGTGACCGTCCGCAGGAACTCGGGGCTGTTCATCGGGTGCACGAAGAGGCCGTCCGCCACCTCGCCCACCATCCGCGTCATGGCGGCGCCGACACCGGCCAGGAAGATCGGCGGCGGCCCCCACGGGCTCTTCCTGGGCGAGAACACCGGCGTCATCAGCGTGTGTCGGTAGAACTCGCCCCGGAAGTCGAGCCGTTCGCCGTCGTTCCAACAGCGCCAGATGGCGCGGATGGCGGCGACCATCTCGCGCATGCGCGCCACCGGGCGCGACCACACCGCCCCATAGCGCTTCTCGATGTGCGTCCGGATCTGGGTGCCGAGCCCCAGCACGAACCGCCCCTGCGAGGCGAGCTGGAGGTCGTGCCCCATGTGAGCCAGGTGCATGGGACTGCGCGGGAAGGCGACGGCGATGGCCGTCGCCAACGTGAGCCGCCGGCTGTGCTCGGCCGCGAGCACGAGCGGAAAGAAGGCGTCGTGCGGCCCCTCGAACGTGAAGGTCCCGTCGTAGCCGAGCGCTTCCAGCCGACGGACGGCGTCGGGCACGGCGGCGAGGTCGGTCGCGAGCAGCGGGGCGTCGATCTGCATGCTCACCCGCCGCTCAGAGCGGTGCCACGCTCGCGATCTCGTACCGCATGATCTCCGGCGCGCCCGCCACCAGATCCGGGATTTGGGTCATGAACACCTGCATGTGCGGGGTCGTGAAGTGATGCGTGAGGGCGTCCGGGCTCTCCCACTCCTCGAAGATGAAGAAGAGCCCCGGATCCTCGAGGTCGCCCCAGAATCGATACGACTTGCAGCCCGGCTCCTTCACCGTCTCACGCGCGACGTCACGCGCGAGACGTACGGCATCCTCGCGCCGCTCGGGCTTCACCGGGATCCGACCAGCGATCACCAACATGCAGGGCTCCTTTCAGGGAACGACGACGATCTTGCCGTAACTCTTGCGCGAGCCGAGGGCCTCGAGCGCGGCCGGCAGCTCCGCGAGCGGATGGCGGGCGTAGACGATCGGACGCACCGCGCCGGCGGCGTAGAGGGCGAACAGGGCATCGAAGGTCTCGGCGACCCGGGCCGGCTCGTGCACCGCGTGTGCGCCCCAATGCAGGCCGGTGACGGCGATGTTCTTCAAGAGCACCCGGTTGAGCTTCACCTCGGGGATGCGGCCGCTCGCGAATCCGATCACGAGCAGGCGTCCGTTCCAGGCGATGCATTTGAGCGAGAGGTCGGTCGTGTCGCCGCCCACCGAGTCGTAGATGACGTCGGCACCGCGACCGCCGGTGGCTTCCTTCACCGCATCCACCCACGTGTTCGTGCGGTAGTCGATCAGCACGTCGGCGCCCGCCTGCCGTGCGATCGCGAGCTTCTCGGCGCCCCCCGCGGTGGCGATGACGCGCGCGCCCAGCGCCTTGCCGATCTGCACGGCGGCGATGCCCACCCCGCCGGCCGCGGCGTGCACGAGCAGCGTCTCGCCCGGCCGCAGCATCGCGCGGTAGACGAGCCCCGCGTACGACGTGGGGTAGACGATGGGGAACGACGCCGCTTCCTCGAACGACATGCCGTCGGGAATGCCCCAGGTCGCGTTCGCCAGGACCAGCGCCCGCTCCGCGAAGGCGCCGATGCCCGGGGCCGACAGCACGCGGTCGCCGGGAGCGAACCCGCGCACGTCATCGGCCACGGCGCGCACGACGCCCGCGACCTCCGCGCCCGGCGTGAACGGAAACGGCGGGCGGACCTGGTACTGGCCCTTCGCCATCAAGATGTCGAAGAAGTTGCAGCCCGCCGCCCGTACGTCGACGAGCATCGTGCCGGCGCGCAGCGTGGGTTCGGGCGCGTCGCGCACCACGAGCTCGGACGGCTCCATCCAGCGATCGACGACGATCGCCCGCATCAGTGCACGAGGCCGGTGGGGCAGGACACGCCGGTGCCGCCGAGCCCGCAATAGCCCCCGGGATTCTTGTGCAGATACTGCTGATGGTAGCCTTCGGCGTAGTAGAAGGGGGGTGCATCCGCGATCTCGGTGGTGATCGACCCGTGGCCCGCCTTCGCCAGCGCGGCGCCGTAGGCGCGGGCGGAGGCCTCGGCCGCCGCGCGCTGCGCGGGCGAATCGCAGTAGATCGCCGAGCGGTACTGGGTGCCGGCGTCGTTGCCCTGCCGCATGCCCTGCGTCGGATCGTGACTCTCCCAGAAGACCGCGAGCAGCCGCTCGTAGGCGACGCGGGCCGGATCGAACACGACGAGCACAGCTTCGGTGTGTCCGGTGTGCCCGCTGCAGACTTCTTCGTAGGTGGGATTCGGCGTGAATCCGCCCGCGTAACCGACGGCCGTCGTGTACACGCCGTCGAGCGTCCAGAACATCCGCTCGGCGCCCCAGAAGCACCCCATCCCGAATATGGCGCGCGCCAGCCCCTCGGGGAACGGCGGGACGAGCGGTGTACCGAGCACGGCGTGCGTACGCGGCACCGTCATCGCTGTCGTGCGGCCCGGCAGCGCTTGCTCGCGCGAGGGCATGTGCAACTTCATGGCGGCACCATAACCAGGCGGCCCGGATGCCGCCAGTGACCATCGTGACAGCGCGGCGCGCGGCGTATAGGCTCCGCGCCCATGGCCACCATCGGGATCCGCTTCGATCTTCGCGCGCCCGCGTTCGCGGGTGTTCGTCTCGCCGACCAGTACGCCGCCTGCCTCGACATGTGCACATGGGCCGAGGAGCACGGTGTCGGCCTGTGCGTGCTTTCCGAGCATCACGGCGTCGAAGACGGATACCTCTCGGCCCCCGTCACGCTGGCCGCCGCGATCGCCGGCCGCACGCGCCGGATGATGATCAACATCGCGGCGCTCCTGGTCCCGCTCCACGAGCCGATCCGTCTCGCCGAGCAGCTGGCCGTGGCGTCGCTCGCGAGCGGCGGGCGGCTCAGCTTCGTCGCCGGCCTGGGCTACCGGCACGAGGAATTCACGATGGCCGGCGTCGACCGGACGAAGCGCGGGCGTCTCCTGGACGAGTACGTGCGCGTGCTCCGTCGCGCGTGGACCGGCGAGCCCTTCGAATGGCAGGGCCGGACCGTGCGCGTGACACCCGTCCCCGCCTCGCCGCCGATGATCCTGATCGGCGGCTCGACCGAGAAGGCGGCGCGGCGCGCGGCCCGCCTCGAGTGCGGCTTCTTCCCCGCCATCGGCGATCCGACGCTCGCCAAGATCTACGAGGACGAATGCAAGCGGGTCGGCTTCCAGGGGGGATTCGCCATGCTCCCGAGCGGACCGGGCTTCGTGCACGTGTCGGCGGATCCCGACCGCGATTGGCAGCGCGTCGGCCCGCACGCGCTCTACGACGCGCAGAGCTACGCCGCGTGGCAGACGCCCGATCAACGCTCGTCGATGCACGTCGAGGCGCAGACGATCGACGACATGAAGCGCAGCACGGCCTATCAGGTGCTCACGCCGGCGCAGACGATCGCGCTGGCGAAGGAGACGGGACGCGTCATTCTGCATCCGCTGATGGGCGGCATGCCGGCCGCCCTCGGCTGGGAGAGCCTGCGCCTCTTCGAGCGTGAGGTACTTCCGCACATCCAGGGGTAGCTCTAAGATCGCCGTCGCAGACAAGGAGGCCCCATGCCGCGTTCACTCTTCCGGCGTATCCTCGTGCCCCACGACTTCTCGAAGGAAGCAGACCAGGCCCTCCGCCTGGCGTCCGACCTGCCGGCGCCCGCCGGTGGCCGCCTCACGGTCCTGCACGTCATCGAGCCGTACTACGGTCCTTCGGACCTGACGTTCGCCGCCATGGTCCCACCGGCGGAATCGTTGGTGCCCGAGCAGCGGCGGGAGCTGGAGCAACGGGTGCGGCGGCTGCTCGGCCCCAAGGCCCGGCGCGCCGCGGTCCAGATCGTAGTGGGAAACCCCGGCAGCGAAATCGTGCGGGCCGCGGCCAAGGCCGACCTGGTGGTGATGGCGACCATGGGGCGTACCGGGCTCGGCCATCTGCTGATCGGCAGCGTGGCGGAAAAGGTGGTCCGGCATTCGACCACGCCCGTGCTGACGGTGCGCGTCTCCCGATCCGCCGCCAAGCGTGCCCGGCGTTGAGCCGTCCCCTATCGCGGAACCGCCGAGCTTGCTATTTCGGCTGCCCATGACGCGAACCCGTGCTGCGCTTCTGCCGATCGTCGCGTTCGCGGTCGCATGCGGAAGGACGGAACCTCCTCCGAGCGGCCAAGTGCTCTATCAACGCTACTGTGCGTCCTGCCACGGGCTCGAAGGTCGCGGCGACGGCCCAGCGGCCGCCAGCCTTACCCCGGCACCGACGGATCTCACGGCAGGATCCGCCGACGTACCGCACTTGATGCAGGTCATCGACGGACGGCAGATCGTTCGCGCGCACGGTAGCGCCACGATGCCTGTGTGGGGCGCCGTTCTGTCCCAGGCGCACGCCGACGCGCACACGCAGCGCATCGTGCTGCTCGAGATCCAGAGTCTCGCCGAGCACGTGGCGAGCTTGGCGGCCGGCGCCAAGAGATAGCTGCCGTCAGCATGGCCAGCTCGCCCGGGCCCCCGGCGCGCGTCCGCTTCGTCGCCCGGCCGGAGCACCACGGTCTCCGTCTCGATCAGGCGCTCGCCGCGGGCGTCGAAGGTCTGTCGCGGCGTCAGGCTCGCGTGCTCCTCGATCTGGGGGGCGTGTACGTCGACGGCGCGCGCGTCAAGATCGCCAGCCGCACGGTCCGCGGCGGGCAGACCATCGAAGCCGTGCTCGGTAACGCGTTTGCCCGCGCGAGCAAGCGTGTGGGCGAGCAGGCGCGCCGCGCGGACGAGGCCGCGCTGCCGGCGTACGCCGTCCTCCACGAGGACGACGACGTGTTCGTGGTGGACAAGCCGGCGGGCCTGCTGTCGGCTCCGACGCCCGAGAGCGATCGCGCCAACCTCCTGGCGCTGCTCCGCCGACGTACGCCGGCCGGTCCCGTGTTCCTCGTCCACCGACTCGACCTGCCGACCAGCGGCGTCCTGGTGTTCGCGCGGACCGCCCAGGCGAACCGCGTGCTGGCCGACGCGTTTCGCCGCCACGACGTCGAGCGCGAGTACACAGCGATCGTCGGTGGCACGCCGACCGAGGCATCGCTCCTGCTCGACGCGCCGATCGGCGGCCGCAGCGCGCGGACGCACGTCACGCTCCTGGAACGGATCGGCGCGGTCGCGGCGACGGTGCGCTGCCGGCTCGAGACCGGCCGCACCCATCAGATCCGCATCCACCTGCAGCAGGCCGGTCTGCCCGTGCTCGGCGACCCACGCTTCCCGACGCGGCCGCCGCTGCACCCTCCGCGGCTCGCCCTGCACGCCACCCGCCTCGGCTTCCGGCATCCCCGCACCGGCGTACCCGTCGTCTTCGAGCGTGCGTGGCCTTCCGACCTGGCCGACTATCTCGCCCGTCTGCGCTCGGCTACAATGCCGGCACCCGCATGAAGACCGCTGCCAAGCGCACCGTCTACAAGGTCACCTTCCAGAACGAGGGCAAGGTCTACGAGATCTATGCGCGTCGCGTCTCGGCCTCGAGCCTGATCGGCTTCGTGGAAGTCGAGGGCCTGCTCTTCGGCGAGCGGACGACCGTCGTCGTCGATCCGAGCGAAGAGCGGCTGCGCTCGGAGTTCGCAGGCGTCGAGCGCACCATGATTCCCATGCACGCCGTCGTGCGCGTCGACCAGGTCGCCAAACGCGGCACGGCCAAGGTCACCGCCATCAGCGGCGGCGCCGGTGACAAGGTGCGGCCCCTGCCCTCTCCCCTGCTCGTGCCGAACAAGCGCGACTGACGGCGCGCGCCGCGGGCTCAGAACACCACGGGCCCGGGGATGCCGCGGAAGCCGACCCGTTCGAGGTAGCCGCTGTGCAGCGCCCGTTCGAGGTCGTGCGGCGCCGCCGCGCCGGCGGCGAGCCCCGCAGCGCACGCGGGTGAGAACGGATCCGGCCCGGAGACGTCACCCGGGTCGAACTCGGGATCGGGCCCGCTCGGCAGCAGGCTGAAGCCGAGGTTGTTGGCGAAGCGATCGCGGCGGGTGAGGAACCACGTGTCGGTCGACCGCCCCCTGCCGTGCGCCGGCGCGCCCAGAAACCGCCACTCGATGAAGCGCAGGATCGACGCATGGTCGTAGAGCCGGTGATCGACGAACCCCGGGCGTGCATAGGGCGAGACCAGGCGCGTCGGCACGCGGAACCCGAGCTGCGCGAAGTTCTCGGCATCGTCGCGGCTGGCGCGGTCGTCGCGCGCCCGCGGCGGGCGAACGTGGTCGAAGAAGCCGCCCCACTCGTCGTAGGTCAGGATGAACGCGCCACGCTGCCAGTGCGGCGAATCGAGAAACGCCTTCAGGCACGTGAACACGAAGCGCTGGCCGTCGCGCACGTCGCCGTGCGGATGCTCGTCGGTGCGCAGGTCGCCGACGAAGCGGGGGTCGAGGAAGACGACGTTGGGCAGCGTGCCCGCCGCGGCGTCCGTGAGGTAGTCCACGATCGGGCTGCTGATCGGCGCCAACCGAGCGCCCCAGAGGAACGTGACCGGGAGATCGGTGTAGTAGTAGCGGGCCGGCACGCCCGCCGCCGTCAACCGATCCCAGATCGTCGGCCACGTGAAGCCCTCGGGATAGCCGACCGCCGGCGGTAGCGAGTTGTCCTTGATCCCTCCGGATTGGCCGGAGTGCAGGTACTCGCGGTTCGGGAACGTCGGCCCGAGCACCGAGCAATGATAGCGATCGAAGATGGTGAAGCGGCGGCTAAGCCCCGTATAGAACGGCAGGTCGACGGCCTCGAAGTACCCGAGCGCGTAGCGATCGTTGCCGCTGCCGTCGGCGAGGAAGCCCCCGTCCCGCTGCGCACGCCCCGAGTTCCAACCATGCCCCGGATCACCGAAGCCGCACCCGCGGAAGGGGTTCGGGAACTCCGGGCTCGATCCGAGCGCGAACGTCTCGACGCTGGCGCCATCCGGATCCGGATAGGCGAGCTGCGTTTCGGCATCGACGCGAAAACGCCGGCCGTAGCGGCTGCGGCCCGCTTCCAGGTACTGCTCGTCGCGCCCGAGCCAGCCGAGGTAGTGATCGAAGGACCGGTTCTCCATCATGCAGACGACGATGGTGTCGATCGGGCTATCGGCGGCGGGGCGGTCGAGCATGCTGCCGCCGCGGATGCGCCTGGCGGCGAGCGCCGCGGTGTCCCCCGGGCCCAGCAGGGCCGCTGCGCCGAGCGCGGTGGCAGACCGCAAGAAATCACGACGACGCATGCGCGCTGCCTAACACACGCGCACGTTCGCCGCCTAGTCGAAACGACGGGCCTGGGTAGTGACTCGGTTCGGTGAGCCACGACCCGGGTGCAGGATCAGGTTCGGGGCGCGAACCCGGCCGGCGCCGCTTCGAGCCGATGCTTCAGCCCTCGGAGGCGGAACGCCAGCCCGACGGTGATCACGCCGAAGACGACGGCCCAGGCGGCGATGATCCAGACGATGGCGAGCGCACCCTCGCCCGGATTGCGCAGCAGGAGGACGCCGAACAGGATCGAGAGCGCGCCCCCGGCAGCGAGCAGCCATTCGTTGTCGATGACCTTGCGGAGCCGGATGGCACCCACGATCTCGACCACGCCCCGGATGATCGACCACCAGGCGATCACGAAGAGCAACGCCAGCGCCGTGATGCCGGGCCAGAAGAAGGTGCCGATGCCGGCCGCGATCCCCAACAGGCCGATCACCACCAGCCACCACGTCGGCACGGAGCCGCCTCGGCCCGTGATGGCCGCTCCCAGCGCGAGCACGCCGTCGGAGAGCGCATAGGCCCCGTACAGCAGGACGAGCGTGAGCAGCGAGATCCCCGGCCACGCGAAGGCGAGGAGCCCGAAGAGGATCGCGCCGATTCCGCGCAGCAGCACCAGCCACCATCCGTCAGCGAGCCTGTGCAGCATGGGCACCCTCCCTTTCTGGTTCTGGCGATCTGTATACCACCGCCGTCAAGCGTTGGTGGCCCTTCGGTCGCTGACGCTCGCCGCGCCCGCACCGGCGAGCACGAGGAGCAGCGGCACGACCGGGATGCGATAGCGCAGCTTGCCGATGAAGGGTGCGTAGCCCGCGGCAAAGCCCAGCATGACGGCGAGCAGCAGCACCGTGGCCGCGCGCCGGCGTCCCCACAGTACGCCGACGCCGAGCGCCGCAAGCCCGAACTCGACGGCGGAGGCTGCGGCGCTCACGCGATCCCGCAACACCGTCGGGAAGGTCGGCTCGACCGGCAAGCGAGCATCGCCGCCATGGATCTCCGCACGGCGTGTGGGATTGTCGATCGCAAGGCGCTGCGGATACAATTCCCAGAAGTGCAGGAACTCGCGCCCGGCGTGCGCGGCGAGAGACCCGGGATCCTCCCGCGCTTGCTGCAGCAGCGCGTGAGTCAGGCCGCGGGCGCGTATCTCCGAGAGCGGAACCGGCGCGGTATGGGTGCCGGCAATCGCGATGGGAGCCACGACGCCGTGGAGCCGATAGTTGCGATACGTCCAGGGGACGAGCGCGGCACCACACGCGAGCAGCACGACCGCGCCGTGTACGCCGCGGCGGCGCCACGATCCCGTGACCTGCGCGGCCGTCCACAGGACGAGCACGGGCACCAGGGCCAACGCCACGGGACGCAGCAGTGCCAGCCCGCCGAGCAGAGCCCCGACGAGTGCGGCGCCGCGGAGGTCGTCGCGCGCCACGGCTCGCAAGGCCGCCAGGATGATCAGGGTCAGCACCACCGCGGCAATCGCCTCGGGGTAGAGCAGACCGCCGGCGACCACCAGCAAGGGATCGAGCGCATAGAAGAGCCCCGCCGCGAACGCCATGCGGCGCCCGCCCAGCGAGAGGGCGAGCGTCATCACGGCCGCCGTCCCCGCGGCGGTGAGCACCGCCTGCGCGACACGGACGCCGAGAACCCCGTCCGGCGCGGCCAGCCGCAGCGCCGCGAGAACCACGGGGTAGCCCGGCACGTTGCGAAAGTCTTCGCCGAACCCCATCCCGTCCCCGAGCCGCACCGCCGCGTCGAGGTAGACGCCTTCGTCGTCGAAGTGCAGACGGTCTCCGAGCGAGAGCACCGCCGCGAGCCTCGCCACGAGGGCGAGAACGACCATGCCCGTGAACATCATCGCGGGCCGCGTCATGTCGTCTCGATCATCGTACCAGCCTACAACGCTGCGGACGCCCTCCCCAAATGCCTGATGGCACTCCGGCTCGGCCGCGCCATGTTGTGTGCTCATCTCAATCGCTGGATGCTGCCCTGCATGCCGCGCGAGGACCTCGCCGCAACGGCGCTCGCGGGTCGAAGGACGAGCGATGCCGCCGCGTGACGGCGCCCCGCGTACGGCGGTCGTGATCGGTGCCGGACCCGCGGGGCTCAGCGCGGCCTACGAGCTCTTGCGCCACGGCGTGCGTCCGATCGTGCTCGAGGAAGGTGACGACGTCGGCGGCCTGGCGCGCACGGCCCAGTATCGCGGCTTCCACTTCGATCTCGGCGGCCATCGCTTCTTCACGAAGGTCCCCGAGGTGCAGGCCTTGTGGCGTACGCTGCTGGGTCCCGATCTGCTCCGCCGGCCCCGGCTCTCCCGCATCTACTACCGCGGCACGTTCTTCCACTACCCGCTGCGGCCGGTGAACGCGCTCGCCGGCCTCGGGGGCTGGCAGAGCGTTCGGGTCGGGCTCAGCTACCTCAAGTGGCAGCTCCGGCCGCACGCGCGCGAAGACACGTTCGAGGAGTGGGTGACCAACCGCTTCGGCCGACGGCTCTTCCTCCACTTCTTCAAGGCGTACACGGAGAAGGTGTGGGGCGTGCCCTGCTCGGAGCTGCGTGCCGAGTGGGCCGCCCAGCGCATCAAGGACCTCTCGCTCCGCACCGTCTTGACCAGCATGTTCGTCCGTCCCGGGCGCACGATCACCACGCTCATCGAGGAGTTCGACTATCCCCGCCTCGGCCCGGGGATGATGTGGCGTACGCTCGCCGACCGCGTGACGGCCGAGGGTGGCACGGTGCGCCTCGCGAGCCCGGTCGTCACCGTGCACCGCACCGGGAGCAGCGTGACCGGCGTGACGACCGCCTCCCACGGAACGCGCGAGCACCTCGCCGCGGACGTCGTCGTGTCGACCATGCCGGTGAGCCACCTCGTGCGGCGTCTCGACCCGCCGGCACCGCCCGCCGTGCTCGCCGCCGCAGACGCGCTTCGCTACCGGGACTTCCTCACCGTGTGCCTCATCGTGAAGCGCGCCGACGTCTTTCCGGACAACTGGATCTACGTACACGATCCCGAGGTGCAGGTGGGACGCATCCAGAACTTCAAGAACTGGAGCCCCGCCATGGTCCCCGATCCGTCGCGCACGAGCCTCGGCCTCGAATACTTCTGTAACGAGGGCGATGCCCTCTGGCGCTCGTCGGACGAAGAGCTCGTGCGGCTCGGAGCACGCGAGCTGGCGCGGATCGGGCTGGTGCGTGAAGACGAGGTCGAGGACGGGTGCGTGGCGCGCGTTCCACGGGCCTACCCGATCTACGATCGCGACTACGCCGGCCACCTCGCCACGGTCCGCGACTTCGTCGACGGCCTCGCGCATCTGCGCACCGCCGGTCGCAACGGGCTCCACCGCTACAACAACCAGGACCACGCGATGCTGACGGGCATGCTGGCCGCGCGCAGCCTGGCGGCGGGGGAAGAGCACGACGTGTGGAGCATCAACACCGACCAGGAATACCTGGAGGAAGTGCGGGCCGACGTGGCGCCCCCGCTCTCGCTCCGCCGGCCGGCATGATCCATCTCGGGCTCGTCGGCTTCGGGCGTCTCGCACGCGACTACTACGTGCCCGCGCTGCGCCGTCTTCCCGGTGCGCGCGTGATCGCCGTGGCCGATCCGCTCGAGGCGTCGCGCAGCGCCGCCGCCGCGGCGCTGCCGGGAGCGGCCACGTTCCACGGCATCGACGAGGTCCTGGCCATGCGGCCCGATGCGCTGCTGGTCGCCACCCCGCCGTCCACGCACCTCGCCGCGTGGAACGCGGCGCAATCGGCCGCCCTCCCGGTCTTTCTCGAGAAGCCGTTCGTGCTCGCCGGCCAGCTGTCCGACGCGCTCGGCGGGCCCGAGGCCCAGCGCCGTCTCATGGTGAACTTCAACCGACACTTCTGGCCGCCGTACCAGCGTCTGCGCGCGCTGGTCGCGGCGGGCCGGGTCGGTCGCGTCCGGTCCGCTACGTTCACGCTCCACGTCGACGTGCTCTCCTGGTGCGACGTGACGCGGCATCGACTTTCGCCCGACGACGGCGGCGCGCTCCACGACCTCGGCAGCCAGGCGCTCGCGGTCGTGCCGTGGCTCCTCGGCGCCGAGCCGGTCACGATCGAAGTCGCGACCGCACAGCATCGCTGGCCCGGCGATCACGTGACGCTGCGCCTCGCGTTCCCCGACGGCGAGGTCGCCACGTGCGACCTCGCCTACGAGACGCGCACGTTTGAGCGTGTGACGATCGTCGGCACGACGGGGCGGCTGCGGCTGCAAGACCCCAACATGGCGGTGCACGTCGAGGCCGCGCGCGACGGGCGGCGACGCGGCCTCGTACGGGACGTCGCCGTGCTGGGATACCGCGGACTCCGGCGTTCGCGCTCCATGGCGCGCTTCAGCATCCGCGCCGCGCTCGCGAGCTTCGTCCAGGCGACACGCACCCGCGCCCCCTTCGTTCCCGGCTGGGACGCCGCGGTTCGCAACGTCCGTGGGCTCGAGGCCGCGCTGCGCGCCGCGCAAGCCGGCGGGGCCGTGCGGGTGGAGCCGCTCCCATGACGGCCCGACGTCGTCCGCCCCTCGTCCTGATCGGCCTCGACGCCGCCGACCGCTCGCTCATCGAGGCGCACCGCACGTCGCTGCCGGCGCTTCGCCGCGTGTTGGACGCGGGCGCCCTCGCCCGCCTCGAGACGACCGCCCACCTGCTCACGGGTTCGGTGTGGCCGACGTTCGCGTCCGGGACACTGCCCGGACACCACGGCGTGTACCACCACCTGCAATGGGACGCGGAGCACATGCGGCTGCGGCGCGTCGCCAGCGACTGGCTCGATTGGACGCCGTTCTGGGTCGAGCTCGAGCGTCGCGGCCTCGACGTCGCCGTGCTGGACGTACCGATGGCGTACCCCGCGCGGCTCGCGCGCGGCATCGAGATCACCAACTGGGGCTCGCACGACCAGCTGGGGCCGTTCGCCGCCGCACCGGCGTCGGCGGGCGCCGCCGTGCGGCGGCGCTTCGGCCGCGCCCATCCCATGGGGGCCGAGATCCCCGTCGACAAGACGCCGACGCAGCTCGCGCGCATCCGCCGGAACCTCGTCACCGGCGCGGCCCGCAAGGGCGATCTCGTGCGGTGGCTGCTTGCGCAGCGCGACTGGGACGTGTTCCTCGCGGTGTTCGGCGAGACGCATCGCGGGGGACACATCCTGTGGCCCGACGACCCCGACGGGCCGCTCGATGCCGTGCTCGACGTGTACCGCGCCGTCGACACGGCGCTCGGCAGCGTGCTCGACGCCGTACCGCCGGACGCCACCGTGCTCGTCTTCTCGCTGCACGGCATGGGCCCGAACACGTCCCAGGAGCACTTCGTGCCGCAGGTGATGGACCGCATCGCCACGACGTTCGGCACGGGGGCCATGCCCGGAGCGGCGGGAACGCCGGCCACGCCGGGGCTCGTCCGCCGCTTGCGCGAGCTGGTACCGCCCGCGATCCAGAACGCGATCGCGCGGGCCGTTCCGGTCACCGTGCGCGACGAGGTCATGAATCGCCAGGTCACGGGTGGGCGCGACTGGGCTGCGACGTCGGGCTTCCCGCTGCTCGCCGACTTGAACGGCTACCTGCGCTGGAACCTGAGGGGGCGGGAGCGGGACGGTGCCGTCGATCGGGACACCGCTGCGTTCCGGCGTTACGCAGCGTGGATACGCACGTGCTTCGCCGAGCTGCGCATCGAGGACACCGGCGCCCCGCTTTGTGCGGCGCTGGTCGAGGATCACGCGGACTTTCAGGGCCCCCGCACGGGTCGCTTGCCCGACGTCGTGGTCACGTGGAGCGGCGCGCCGCCCGCACGGTGCATCCGGTCCGAGCGCCTCGGCACGATCACCGCGGAGCTGGCGACCGGACGCGGCGGCAACCATCGCGCCGAAGGCTTCTGCGCGATCCTCGGACCTGCCGGCGCTCGCGCCCACGCCACCGGGCTTCGACACATCGCCGACCTGGCCCCGCTCGTCACGCGGCACCTCGTCGCTCCGGTTTGACCGCGCCGCACATGACCGTTACGGAAGCCGGCCATGCGCTGCCCGCGATGCGCCTCGCTCGTCCTGCTGCTCGCGTCGCTCGCGGGCTGTGGCCTCCGTCTCGGACCGACGCCGGTACGACCCGTCGCCGAAGCGCCGGCACTGCAACGCCTGCTGGATCCCAGGCCCGGCCCGAGCCATCCCGAGTGGCTGGGGGGCGACGTCGCCACCTCGACGGCGCTCGACCGCGATCGCTTCGTGTGGATCTTCGGCGACACGCTGCTCGGCCACGTGAAGCGGGACTGCCCGCCGCCCACCCCGTACTGCGGCCGCGACGTCGAAGGCGCCGCCGACGACGTCATGATCGCCAACTCCGTCGGTGTCATGCAGCGGCAGGGGTCCGGCTTCGCGCCGCTGGTCCCGGTCTGGCGCACGGCGAGCGGGCAACCGGCGCCGCTCTTCGAGGCCGAGCGTCCCGACGAGTTCCTCTGGCCGCTCGCCGCGGTTCGCACCGGCGGCCCACTCCTCGTCGCCGCCAGCGTCCACACGCGCGCGTTCGGTCTCTTCTCGCTCGCGAGCGTGCTGGTGCGCGTGCACAACCCCGACGATCCGCCGGCGCGCTGGCGGTACGACCGTTTCTCGCTGCCGAACGCCATCGTCAGCACGGGTGGCCGCCCGCAGCTCAGCTGGGCGACGGCGCTGGTTCCCGACGGACGCGGCCTCGTCCACGTCGTCGGCGAGCACGGAACCGGACCGGGCTCGCACACGGTGCTCGCCCGCTTTTCGGCCGACGGCGTCGGGGACGCGACGTGGCGTCCGGCGCTCGAGTATCTTTTGGTGCGCGACGGCAAGCCGGTCTGGGAGCGGAACTTCGAGGAAGCACGTCTCTACCACGTGCCAGGGCTGCCCGGCATCTCGGAGACCACCTTCCATCGCGCCGGCGACGGACGCTGGCGCAGCTATCGCGTCCCGCCCGGGACGTTCGAGATCCGGCTCTTCATTGGCGACGCCCTTGCGGGCCCATGGCGCGATGCGGGAGTCGTCTACCGCATTCCGGCGCCCTGGAGCACCACGAAGTCCGCGGACGGATCGGCCGCCTTCGCCGCCTACGCCGCGAAGGCCCATCCCGAGCTCGGCAGCCCCGACACGCCCGCCATCACCTACAACGTCAACGTCGCGACCGGCGACTTCGACCATGCCATTCGCATCGCCGAGCAATACCCGGCCTTCTACGTTCCCCGGTTGCTCGCCACTCCCTAGCTACGTCCTGCCGGGTGCCTCGCGCACGGCCCGACGGCCCTGCTATGGTGGGCGCCGGCGATGAGAGACGTGACCCCGCGGCCGGACATCCCGCCGCGCTATTTCGAAGACGCCGCGCGTCCCGAGGCGCGGCAGCAGGTGGCCGAGCGTCTGCCCGCGAAGCTCGTGCGGATCGCGCGCGATCAGCGGCTCACGAAGCTCGCCCGGGACGCCTATCGCTACGTCACCGACCCGCGCGTGCCGCAGAAGTACAAGGTGATGGGCCTGGCGGCGCTCCTCTATCTCATCAACCCGTTCGACCTGATTCCCGACTTCCTGCCCGGTGTCGGCTACGTCGACGACCTGGGCGCGCTCACTGCGTTCGTCGTGGCCGTGGGCAAGGTCATCGAGACGGCACGCGACGCGGCCAAGGAGGTCGTGTCGCATACCGTGGCGGAGACGGAGGCGGCGGTCGCCCGCCGGGGTCTCGGCCAGATCACGTTGTCGCTCTGGGCCTCGACGCTCGCCGCCTGCGTCGGCCTCGTCTACTACGCGTCACGGGCCGTCCTCGCTCCGGGGACGACGGCCCTCGCCGACCCGTTCTTCGTCGCCTGCGCGCTCGCGGCGTCGGTCGGGCTCGCGTCGAGCGCGATCTTCGCCCGCAGGGTCTGGCGTCAATGGAAGGACGCCCCGCCGTGGGTGCGGGAACGTCTGTCGTGGGCGCTGGCGTCGCAAGCGACCGGCCGCCAGCTCGCACTGCTCGCCGCGCCGATCGTCGTGCTGGTCGCGGTGCTGCTGGCGCGGCTCGCCAGCTGAGACCCTTCCCTGGCCCACGCCGGCGCGCTAAGCGTCGGCCCATGAGCGAAAAGATCGTCAAGTCCGAGGACGAGTGGCGGCGGACGCTCACCCCCGAGCAATTCGCCGTCTGCCGCCAGAAGGGTACCGAGCGCGCGTTCACCGGCACGCTCTGGAACAACCACGAGACCGGCATGTACCGCTGCGTGGCCTGCGGCAATCCCCTCTTCGCCTCCGACGCGAAGTTCGATTCGGGCACGGGGTGGCCGAGTTTCCACACGCCGGTCGATCCGCAGGGCGTGCGCACGGAGGGTGACACGAGCCACGGCATGCACCGCACCGAGGTGGTCTGCTCACAGTGCGACTCGCATCTGGGCCACGTGTTCGAGGACGGCCCGGATCCGACCGGCCTGCGCTACTGCGTCAACTCGGCCGCGCTCGACTTCGAGAAGCAGCGGCGTTGAGCGCGCCGGCGAGCTGGGGCACGCCGCCGTGGGACCCAGGGCCGCCGCGGGCGCCCGTGACGCCGCCCCACGCGTGCGATGCGGCGGTGATCGGCGGCGGGCTCACCGGCCTGTCCGCCGCGTACCATCTCGCACGGCGAGGCTGCGCCACGGTCGTACTCGAAGCGCAGCGCATCGGGGCGGGCGCGAGCGGCCGCACCGGCGCCATCGCGTTGGAAGGCACGGCCATGGGCGTGCTCGACGAGA
>Ga0187893_10008559_pt1 | contig 16073 bp, 18 predicted proteins | sample MA1701074metaG_FD_139574 | JGI IMG/M metagenome (GOLD analysis project Ga0187893, IMG submission 139574) | White microbial mat communities from a basaltic lava cave in the Kipuka Kanohina Cave System on the Island of Hawaii, USA - MA170107-4 metaG ...
TCAACCACACAAAGCTCACTCTCCACACCAAAAAAGGCAACCCTGACAGGCTGCCCTTGCCATCCTCACCCTGGCTGCCGCCTCAGCACCCTCCCCTACTCATCCAAGCCGTCGTCCTACAACCCACGGTGACCCCGAGTCATGCGTCGACGTCCGTGAGGGCGCAGGCGAAGCGTTGGCAGGGGCACGTGCAGGCTGGGCTATTGAGCCGCGAAATCAAGGAGTCCGGGGTGCCGACGCCGTTAACTAGGCCGGAAGGCAACATCGACGGTGGCGTTATACGCGAGCTGCCGTTGGACCCCGCGCGGTCGAAGAACCTGCGCATGCACGGAATCTCCATGCGCGAGAACCGGGAGGTCCCACGCTTGCTCGCCGGTAGGGCGGGCCGCTTGGGGAAGGCTAAGGCCGCAAGCCCAAGATGAACGAGCGTGGGAAGTCAGACAGCCCCGTAGTAGTACCTGCCTCCTCTCCTGCGGCCTGCGGGCTCTCCTGCCCCCTCTCCCTCTCCTCCCTCTCCTGCGGGCTCTCTGCGGGTTAGAGTCCCTGGAGTTGGTGTAACAGTACGGTAATCACAGAAATCACAGGCTGTAGTACTCGGGCGAGCGTCCGTGGGCCGGGTTGTGCGGTGACCGTGCGTGAGTTCGTGAAGGCGAAAGCCACCGCGTTTCCTTCGAGGTCTTGCTATGGATCTCGAGAATGGAGACGCGGTGGCTGACACCAAGTGGACCTTGCAGACCTGCTCGGCAAGCTGAACGCGGAGGTGGACTTTCTTAGGGAGGGCGTGCGTGTGCTGGCTGAAGCGTTGATGGACGAGGAGGTGAGCGCACAGATCGGCGCTGAGTGGGGCGAACGCGTTCCTGATAGGCGCACCGCCCAGCGCAACGGCTACCGTGAGCCGCGCCGTTGGGACACCCGCGTGGGCAGCATCGACCTGCGCATCCCCAAGTTGCGGACCGGCAGCTACTTCCCCAGCTTTCTGGACGCCCGCCGCCGGTCCGAGCAGGCGCTGTGCGCGGTGGTCGCCCAGGCCTACGTCGAGGGCGTGTCCACCCGCCGGGTCGACGACGTGGCCCGCGCGATGGGTATAGACGGCATCTCCAAATCGGAGGTGTCCCGGATCTGCAAGCGGCTGGGCGAGGTCGTCGAGAAATGGCGGAACCGGCCTTTGGGCGCCAGCCCGTATACCTTCGTGTGGATCGACGCGCTGGTCATCAAGGTCCGCGAGGGCGGCCGCATCGCAAACACCTCGGTACTGGTCGCGACCGCGGTCAACGTCGAGGGCCAACGGGAGATCCTCGGAGTCGACATCGGCTCCGCCGAGGACGGCGCGACCTGGACCGCGTTCCTACGTGGCCTGGTCGCCAGGGGGCTGTCGGGAGTCAAGCTGGTGATCTCGGATGCTCATGGCGGGCTGTGTAACGCCATCGCGGCCGTGCTGGACGGCGCGTCTTGGCAGCGTTGCCGGGCCCATTTCATGCGCAACCTGCAGGCCTTGTATCCCCCGTCACGCCCAACCCATGGTGGCCTCGCTGGTGCGCACGACCTTTGCTCAGGAGCGCTCACAAGACGCGTGGGCGCAACTGGACCGGGTCGTGACGCAGTTGCGCGCGATCATGTTCGGCGCCGCGGCGGACCTGCTCGCCGAGGCCGCCCCGGAGGTGTTGGCGTATACGGCTTTCCCGCCCGAGGTGTGGCGCAAGATCTGGTCGAACAACCCCCAAGAGCGGCTGAACAAGGAAATCCGCCGCCGCACCGACGTGGTCGGGATCTTTCCCAACCGTGACGCGGTCATCCGCCTGGTCGGTGCGGTGTTGGCCGAGCAGCACGACGAATGGGCCGTGGGCCGGCGCTACATGTCCCAAGAGGCCTTACGCGCCTGCCAACAACCCGCCGTCGACGACCCCAACGCGAACAAGGAGGAACCCGCTCAACTACTATCCGTGACTGGCTGAACCCTCACCGATCAAACTCGAAGGAAACGCGCGACCAACGCCTACACCACTTGACGGGACACGACCTACCGCGGCGAACCCGGCCGCCAGCGCCGACGCGCGCGCCCGGTACCGGTACCGCCAATCCCGCACCGTGGCATAGGGCAGGCCCAACACCCCAGCCGCCGCACCCGCAGTCGCTCCGGCCGCCATCCGCGCCAGCGCGGCGCCGATCACTTCGACCGCGTAAAACCGCCTGGGCAGCACGAACGAGGGCAACAACGCATGACTCGCCCGGCACGGGTCGCACTTGGCGCGGCGGACCCAGATCCGCCGCGTGTCCCCCTCACGCACATAACGCTCATAACCCGGCCAAAACATCATCGCCCGCTTGCACACCGGACAGCGCGACGAGGCACCACCACCTCACGACCAGCCTCGGCATACGATTCGACGAACAACGGGCAAGCGCATACCATGACCACGGTGATTTGACACCACCATGGACCCGCCCGCAGTTGGCAAACACGAGGGCGGGTCCTTCACTTGTCCAACGACACCCGCATCCTGCCACCCACACCGCTCTGCCCCCAACCAATGCTGCCGTCCCGACCCCTGTCGTACTCAGCCAGTCATGCCCGTAACAGCACTACGGCCGCAACTCCGCGATGCGAGGAGCCCGCGCTGTCGGACGGAAAGAAGCACGCCGAAACTTGATCAAGCGCGAATAACCATTCGCCTCCGGAAGTGGCCCATACGTTGGGGTTGAATGCGGTACCATCAATCATGAGCCCAGACACATCTCCCACCTCAGCGCTGCGCTTTTATCGGCTTGTGCGATCCGTGCGGCTCAGCGCCGCCGCACGTCAGACTTCGCCGCCGTCCTTGACATACTGCAACGCCTTGTCTTCAGCTACGGCCATACCTACAGCATTATTCAGGCGTATCGGCGCTCCTATTCAGCCGTATGCCGCCAAGCCAATCTCCCGGATGTCAGTATCACTTGACGGTACCTCAAGTTTTAATTGCACAGAGGATTCCTCGACTGCTGAGGGATGGTGACAGCGTGGCGGTCGACGTCGGAGGATTCAAAGAAGAAATGGCCCTGGAGTGGCCTGCCATGCTCGACGTGGACGAGCTAGTTACTAAAGGCTGGCGCCCAAATCCATTCCGTCAGTTTCTGTTGAAGGTGCACAGTCGGTGCAACTTGTCCTGTGACTACTGCTATATGTATACCCTAGCCGATCAGAGTTGGCGGTTTAGACCGCCGAGGATGAGTCCGTCGCTGCTTACGTTGACGGCTCGGCGGATCGCCGAACATGCTCGTGTGCATAAGCTCGACTCAGTCCGCGTCATTCTGCATGGGGGCGAACCGCTGCTCGCGGGCCGCTCCTATCTGGCTGACGCGGTGCGCCTCCTGCGCCAGACGCTTGAGCCTGTTGTGCGGCTGTACGTCAATCTGCAAACGAATGGCATTTTCCTTGATGAGAGCTTCCTGGAGATGTTCCGGTCGCTCGGTGTACGCGTGGGAGTCAGCCTCGACGGGGACGAGGGCGCACATAACCGACACCGCCGCCACGCGGGCGGGACCGGCAGCTACGCCGCCGTCTGCCAGGCGCTGCACCTCCTGATGCGCCCCGAAAATCGCGAAGTCTATAGCGGTCTGCTGTGCACAATCGACCTCCGCAACGACCCGATCACCGTCTATGGGGGGATGCTTGAATTCAACCCTCCCGCCATGGACTTTCTTCTGCCACACGGCACATGGTCGGCGCCGCCCCCTGACCGGGATGGCGATCAAAAGCACGTTCCATACGCCGACTGGCTCATTGCCGTGTTCGATCGTTGGTACGGCTCACCGCATCGGGAAACACGGATCCGTCTATTTGAGGAGATCATTCACCTCCTACTGGGTGGAGCATCCCAGAGTGAGGCGGTTGGTCTCACACCGACCAGCCTCGTCGTCATCGAGACCGACGGAACTATCGAACAGACCGATACATTGAAGGTGGCCTATATGAGTGCACCGGCCACTGGGTTGCACATCACCCGAGACTCGTTCGACGCCGCGCTTCGTCTGCCGTCTATAGCCGCTCGCCAGCTTGGCCTAGACGCGCTTGCTGATGACTGCACGGCCTGCTCACTGCGGCGTGTGTGCGGCGGTGGACTCTACCCCCACCGCTACCGATTGGGTAGCGGCTTCCGCAATCCGTCGGTATATTGTCCCGATCTTTTCCGCCTGATCGATCATATCCGGCAGCGCATCCTCGCCGACCTCCGCGCACGGATGGGAACCGCCCGTTGATCGGGCACTATATCGTATCGGACGACGTGTTCGCCGCGCTCGCAGCCGGCGGCGGCGGCGAACGTGCGATGCGCTTTCTTGTTTGCTCCCAGCGCAGCAAGCATCTCTTGCTACTGCGTATGGTTGTCGCTACAGCGGCACAGTTCAGTCACCCACAGGCGGCCGAAATAGCCGGTGCATACGAGATGCTCGCCGGTACGCAGGCCGATCGACCATCGGCCGTGGAACCTCTGCTGCGTCATCCGCCCGTCGGCGCGTGGGCCCTCGAGGCAGTGCGCGCCCTACGGCGCGGAGCCACCTTGGACCATGGCTATCTGACTTCGCTTGCCGCAGCAGCGGTCCTATTGGCACGCGTGGATTGCACAATTGAGGTTCCGCTGCGTGACGGTAACGTATTTCTCCCGTTCCTTGGGCGTACCCATGCCACCATCAAGGATCCACATAACACGGCAACGGTACGTTCCTGGTCAGATGGTGCGGAGATTGTCGCTCCAGGTATTCAAGTGTCAATGCCCTCGGATGTGCGAGTTGATAGCGACGGTTGGTGGGGCATCAGGCAGCTGACCGTCCGTGCGGCGGGAACGACCACATCATTCCTACTCGACGACCTCGATCCTTACCGCTTTCCTGGAGAGCGAACTGCAGACCGCCTTAACACCGTCGCTCTGAGACAGTGGCAACGAAAGCTCTCTGACGCGTGGGCGCTCCTGACGGCCCATCATCCGGAGACGGCCGAGGAGATCGCTACCGGGGTGACCGTCCTTGTGCCACTTCGCGCCCTTTCGGGACATGAGGTGAGCGCAACGTCTCGGCATTCCTTCGGCGCCGTCGCCCTATCGGAGCCCTCGCAGAGCCGCTCGTTTGCTGTCGACCTTGCTCACGAACGTCAACATGCAAAGCTCAACGCATTGCTCGATCTTGTCTCGCTGATTGATGATCCCGGTCAGACACGCTGGTACGCACCGTGGCGCGATGATCCTCGGCCCCTCGGAGCGCTCTTACACGGTGCGTACGCATACCTCGGGGTAACTGCCTTTTGGCGACAACAGCGCCACGTCGATCGGGGCGAGGATTCCCTGAGGGCGCATGCAGAGTTCGCCCGCTGGCGCGATGGGACCCGCAAAGTCGTCTCCACGCTTCGGGCCAGCGGTGCACTGACGCAATGCGGTACCACCTTCGTCGACGGTATGGCCACAACGCTAGATGAATGGTGTAAGGAACACGTGCCAGCTGTCGCCGTCGAGCGGGCAAGCACGGCCGCGATCAGGCACCGGGCAGCGTGGCGTCTGCGTAACGGTAAAACCGACGAAAAAGAAAAATTGCAGCACGAGTGATCGTACTACAGTGGTTGGCCATCAGAGCGGTGGCGGTTCGAAATCCAGATCGAGACGCTGTCCTTGCGTCACCGCAAGTACGTCGGGGTGATCTTCGCCCAGCGTCCTGCGGTACCGAGCCAGGGTGTCGGTCGTGAGCTCTGCGGCGTTCTGTTCGTGCCCCAGGGCACGCAGGTCGTGCGCAAGGTTAGCTGCACAAGCAAGAGTATCCGGGTGCTCCTCGCCTAGCGTAGCGCGGAATCGCTGAAGCGTGTCCTCTCCGAGTTCCCGCGCCTTCTCGATTTCACCGAGATCGGCAAGCGCGGTAGCGAGGTTGGCAGCACAGGTCAGGGCGTAGTCGTGGTCCCGTCCGACGCTGCGCTCTAGGCTCGCCAAAGTCTCGCTGAGGATGACTCTGGCGCCGACGGCGTCACCGAGCTGACGCCGGACAACCGCCAGGTTGACAAAGGCGCCTCGCGTGTACGGATGATCGTCCCCGAGTACTTTGCGGTAGCGTTGCACGGCGTCGTCGATGAGCGCTGCGGCCTCTTCGAGTTCGCCGACGAGTCGCTGAGCGTTGCCGAGGTTGACAGCCGCGCCAACCGTGTCTGGGTGATCTACTCCATTGGCACGCTGGTGCCTTTCGTAGACCTGCTTGGCCAGCTCCAGCGCCTCCGCGAACGCTCCCGCTTTGATGCGGGCGATCGACAGGCTCCTGGCCTGCTGAAGCACCCAGGGATGATCGTGCGGGAGCCGCTGCTGCCGGACCACCTCCTGGTAGTCCCGATAGGTCCGCTCCTCCACTTCACGGGACGCGGCGTAGTCACCAGCATGACGTAGGGCATCTCCAAGATTGTCCAGAGCTAACAGAACCTGGGGATCATCGTCGCGGCCATAGAAATCGAGCCGATCGTGGTAGCTCTGCTCCTCGAGTTGAAATGCTTTCCGATAGTCACCAAGGTTCCTGTAGTCCAGAGCGAGATTAATGGTGGCCATGAATGTGCGAGGATGCTGATCACCGAAGACCTGACGATGTCGTTCCAGCGACCACTCGTCGAGCGCGCACGCATCGGCGAACTCGCCGCGGGCACGCAGGTCAGCCCCGTGAGTATTGAAAAGAATCAGGGTCTCCTCGTTATCCTCTCCCAGTATTTCACGCATCTGCTCAAGCGTGCGCCGATTAAGGTTATATGCGGCCTGATAGTCACCCAACGCCCAGAGCACAGCCCCCCGGTGTCGCCTCATGATGAGCACGTCGGGGTGGTCTTCCCCGGAGTTGGCGGTCCACCGCTCAAGCGCCCCCTCCACGAAGGACCGGGCATAAACATACTCACCGGCGACGTAGAGATACCGCGCGATGTTCCTGACGAATCGGCGTACCTGCGGCTCCTGGGATTCCACCACGGCCGACGGTCCTGCGTGCGCGAGCAGGTCCGCGTACGCAGACCAGCGGTCGAAATTGTCGGGGTCATTTGGGTCGGCTGCGGCGAGAAGCAGGTGCACCTCATGTCGTATCTCGCTGCGTTCCTCATAGGCGAGCTCCTCTCGGATCAGCCTCTGGATGATCCGGTGCACCTGGAGCGTCCTGTGGAGATTGTCGATGCGGGCCAGCGCATAACGGCCGAGTGCACGGATGGCCCGGCTCATGAGGAGAGGATCGCCAAGGGTGTCCCTGAGCGGAGGGCCGAGGACGTACTGGCCCCGATTGAGCAACTCCATTGGAATGGGCTCTGGACCGAAGAAGGCGCAACGGCGTAGTAGATCCATCGCGTGAGGCGTTTCTTCTCGGATCCGTGCGACCGACAGGCTCCATGCGGCCGCGACTGGCAGCGGATAGTCGGACGAAGGATTCTCGCCCAGAATCTTGCCGGCCTCTTGCTCAAGCAGATCAAGATAGATGTTTGCCGACATCGCCGTCTCGGTCAGAAGCGCCCCGGCCTGCTCCAGGGCCAATGGCAGATCACCCAACTCATCGGCCAGCCGGCCGGCGTCCGAGGCGGTGATAGAGGGCACCCGACGGTCAAGGAATGCCAGGCTTTCCGCGCGCGGGAACACGTTGACCTCGACGGTGTCGGCCACATCGGTCCATCGATGATTCCGTGAGGTGACCAGCACGTGGCCAGGCCCATGCGGCATCAAATCGCGAATCGCCTCTGGCTGGTCGGCGTTGTCAAAGATCAGCAACCAGCGTTCGAAGGGCTCGCCGCGCCGCAGCGCATCGAGCACAGCTGCAACGGCGTCCTCGATACGTCCGAGGGTGACACCGGTAAGACCGAGGCGGGGTGCAAGTGCCGCGAGGGCCGATCGGGCGAGAGCATCTTGATCGGCGGAAATCCACCACACGACGTCGTAGTCGGATCGGTAGCGGTAGGCGTACTCGATCGCTAGCTGTGTCTTTCCAACGCCGCCCATGCCCTGCAGCGCGTGCGGGAGCAACGCGGTGATCTCTTCGGTCGCGATCCGCCGCCGTAGTTCAGCAAGGAGATCCTCCCGACCGGTAAAGTACTTGTTACGTTGTGGGACATTTCCCCACACCGCCGGCACGCCTCGACGCGACGGGTGCGGAGTACCTGCCGACTCGGAAACCGCCACCGCGCCTCCACCTCGCCTAGGCCTAACCTGTCAGACATCGTCAGAATCCACGGTACTTTATCAGCAGGCGAATCCGCGCTAGACTTCGCGCGTCCGCCGAGGGTAAGCAGCGGGCCTGCATCGCACCTCCCTAGGCTATCGGGATCCCGACGCAAGGTCTAAGGCGGGAATCCCCTAACGGCGGGGCCGGTCACCGCACCACACACCACCACCACACACGGAGTATGTGATGAGCGACAAAGAGGCCGTTATAGAGACTAACCTGGTCAATCTGGACGGGCTCTTGCTGACCGACATCGAGGAGTTCGACGATTCAGCGCTCGCCCACGCGCTGCGCCGCGTCCTTGCAGACGCCGATGGACCCGAGGATCCGATCGCCGGCTTCCAATCCTTCATCTGATTGACTAAGATTAGGTCGTGAACCAACACCAACATTGGCGGGTGATCACCGTGGGACATCGGGTCGCGACCATGCCGAAGTTTTGTCGTTGCCCTCAGACATTTGGTCGTCCGGGGTGCCGACGCACATTCGCCGATCCGCAGGGAGAAGACGTACGTGGAGGAATACGACTGGGACCGACTCGTCGAGCAATTGAAAAGGGGTGAGTGCACTCCGTTTCTCGGGGCAGGCGCGTGTTACACGCTGCCTACGGCGAAAGTGCTGAGCAGAGAGTTAGCGAATCATTATGGCTACCCCTTCCCTGGTCTCACCAACCTGTCCCGAGTTGCGCAGTATGCCGCCATCTTACATGATCCCTTAACTGTCAAAAAGCACGTATGCAACATACTCGCAGGTTGCGAGCACCCCAACTTCACTGATGGCGCAGAACCGCATGCGCTACTCGCGAAGTTTCCTCTTCCAGTCTATCTGACCACGAACTATGATGATTTCATGATCAGCGCCCTGAGGGAGGAAAGGGGAAAGAATCCTTCCACTGCCATCTACCCTTGGTATAAGCAATTCAACCCCATTACTGATCTACCCGTGATTCCAAGCGGCAGTGAGCCCATCGTGTACCATCTTCATGGACGGTACACGGAGCCGCAGTCACTTGTGCTCACCGAGGAAGACTATCTAGCATATCTCAGTAATCTTGCTTGGGATCAAGGGACGGATCAGGGACTTATTCCACCATTAATCCTACGCCATTTTGCTGAATCGCCCCTTCTCTTCATCGGATATAGTCTGCAAGACTGGACGTTTCGAGTACTTTTTCACGGTCTGCACCTCAGAAGCCCAGAACCAGAGAGACGTCGACACGTAAGTGTTCAGCTGCTTTCCCCCCGAAGCAAGAACCCTGACGCCCTTGTACAGGCCCAGCGCTACCTCGATCGCCATTTCGAAAAATGGAAAATCACGGTGTTCTGGGGGAAGGCTAGGAAGTTCTGTACCGAGCTGCGCAGAAGGTTGAGGTGATGGTAGTGGCGAGTGGCATCCTCCGGATCGCTGAGGAACCGTACGTTGGCCTGCGACCCTATGACATCATCGATCAGCCTCGCTTCTGCGGTCGTGATCGCGAGTCCCGTTACGTGTCCGCCCTGTGGCGGAGCAACCGGCTTCTGGTTCTCTATGGGCCATCCGGCGTGGGCAAGACCTCGCTCATACAGGCCGGAGTAATCCCGTTGGAGCAGAAGACTGCGGATGTGCTGCCGGTGGGGCGGGTATCTCACGGTTCCGTCTTCCCCACAGCAGCCGATCGCAATCCTTTCACTCTCGCCCTGTTGTCATCATGGTGTCCGGACAAGTCGTCGGCGGAGTTGGTCAATCTGAACGTGACGGAGTTCCTCACCCGACGTCCCGTGCGGACCGATCGGTATAAGGACCCCTTGCCTGTGCTGGGAGCTATCGACCAGTTCGAGGAACTCGCCATTGATTTCCCGCAACGGCAGCGGTATTTGGAGGAGTTCATCGATCAACTAGCCAACGCTATCAAGCAGGTGCCGAGCCTGCGGTTGCTGATCTCGATCCGGGAAGACGCTCTCGCCAATCTCATTCCTCGAGAAACGAGATTGGCCGGGCGCTTCCGGGCGCGGTTCCCGGTCCTGCCCCTCTCCCGGGACGCCGCTTTGGAGGCGGTTACTGGACCACTGGCACGGATGGGACGCTCCTTCGCTCCGGATGTGGCCGAGAAACTCGTGGACGATCTGCTGAGGACCGAGATCACGGACCCCATAGGCGAGACAACCACGGTGACCGAGGACTCGGTCGACCCTATGCGACTGCAGGTCGCGTGCACTACGCTGTGGCGAGCGCTGCCGGATGAAGTCACGACAATCACCGAACAGCATCTTCATCACCACGCAGCCATCCGGACGGTCACCGAATTCTGCGCGCGGATGGTCGCCGCAGTGGCCGACGAGCATTCGATCGCAGAATCGGCGCTGTATGACTGGCTGGAGCGTGCCTTTATTACCAGGCGTCATTTACGTAGACCAGTACATGAAGGTGTGAGCCAGACAGCCGGCATGTCGAACTCGATTGCCCATGCACTAGAGGAACGAAGCATCCTTAGGGTCCGACAGCGTTCCGGATCGCGCTGGTACAAACTCCAGCATGAGCGGCTGATCGATCCTATTTGCCAGGCTAATCGTCCGCAGTCCGCTGAGATAACCTCCGAAAGTAATAAGGCCTACCACTACTTAGAGACCCCGGAAGCTGCGCTGGCCAACGGAGACCTCGAGCTGGCCCAGACGTATGCCAAAGAGGCGCTTCGCACATGCGGCGACCGTGACGTGCGGAGCCGGGCAGAGGCGGAATCGTTCCTCGGAAAGATCGCCATTCAGGCCAATCATCTCATAGAGGCTGAAGACCATTTTCTCCGAGCAGCGGAATACTTCCAGACACTGCAAGACATGGCGGCGGTGGGATGGATATTCGCCGAGATTGGGCGGCTGCTGTTGGCCCGACCCCCCTACGCGGATGCCGTCGACGCGTTACAATTAGCGGTGACTCGGCTTCCAGGCGATGTAGCTGTGCAGTTGGAGTTTGCTCGAGCGCTGTGGTGCTCCGGCAATCTGCGGGCCGCAGCTGCGGTCTATGGTCGTGTCCTCACTATCGCCCCCGGCTCGGCCGAGGCGCTAGCCGGACGTGGCCAGGTTCTCGTTGAACTCAAGGATGACAAGGAAGCGCTCAAAGACCTTGACAATTTGCCGCGGCTGCAACCGGAGGACCTCGGCCGACGCGCCGAGGTACGAGTCGCCCGCGCGCTCGCGCTCGCGCGCCTCGGCGGGCGCGAGGAGGAGGCGGTCTCCGAGGCCGACGCGGCCGTCGAGGGCGCGTTGCACAGTGGACCGGTGCTTCTGCGTGCAGCGGGAGTTCAGCGAGCCGCTGGTGAGCCTGGCCGGGTCGCCGAGCTCGCGCGCCGTGCCCTTGAGGCTCAGTATCCGCGACTCCTTCCCCATCAGCGCGAGGAGGCTTATCGTCTCCGAGGCGAGGCCGCCTGAAGGAAATCATCCCCAGTTCCGGATAGGTTGCGCTATAGGGTGGACTCGGGGAAGGAAGTTGATATGAGCTGGCGTGACGTTTGCGCGCGGGTCGTCACCGATCTGCGCAACGGCCGCCACCGCGAGGCGTATACGATCTTCGCGCTTGGGTTGATTTTGACCTTGCTTGGCCTACTCGGGGTCGTGTCCCAAGCGGTGCTGCTCAGCGGTGTCCTGATCGCCGTTACCTTTCTTGTATTCCAGACCACCATCCAGCTTGAAGGCGGGGCGGGGATCCTAGAGCTGGTCCTTAAAAGCCGCGACTCGCTCGGCGTCTTTAGTACGCTTCTGCCCGATGGCGGTGAGCTGTGGGTCTACGGGCCTACCGCAGCGAATGTGCTCGTCAACGCGGCTGATATCAAGACCAAGGTCCTCAGCAAGGGTGGACGCGTTCGTGTGATCGTCCAGGACCCCTCCTCAGATGCTGCATGCCACACTAAGACCCAACTCGACGACACTTTGGATTTTGACCACACGCTGAACTCATCGATCGTCACGCTGCGCAGGATGTGCGCCTGGGGTGACTGCGAGTATCGCCTACTTCCGTTCAACCCTGGTTTCAGTCTAGTCGTGATTGACCCCACCCGACCAGACGGGTTCCTTATCCTGGAGCTGCATGGCTTCCGCGACGACACCATCACGGAACGCATGCACATACGGATCAGTCGAACCGAGTCTTTGCGCTGGTTCGACTACTGGACTGGCCGCTTCAATATGATGTGGGAGGAGGCCCAAGATGAGACGCCGCCACTTCGCGGTTCAATCGCAGGGTAAGCGTCAAATGTTTAGGGTGTGGCTCTTCTGAAGGGGCGTCGCGGCGTCCTTGCTCATGGGTGAGTCGTTGGAGTAGAGCGCCGGGCCTGCCGTCCTCCGCCGCCGCCCTGACGTCGCGCTGGTCCCAAATCCACGCTTTCGGCGTCTCCGTGCGCGACTATCTGTCAGCTATTAGCTAGCAGATAGGAGTGTCATGATGGTCACGATGACTGGCCCAGACGAGCCGAAAGCGCCGCCGATGGTGCGCGGCTCGGTGGTCATCCACCGCCGCCGCTGCGGCAAACCGAACTGCCGCTGCGCGAGCGGCGAGGCGCTACACGAGGCGACCGTGCTCAGCTATTCCGAGGCAGGCCGGACCCGCTTCGTGATGCTGCCGGCCGCCGAGGTCGCCGCCGTACGGGCCGCGGTCGACCGCTACCGGGCCGAAAAGGCGCGCCTGGACGAACAAGCCGAGGCCGGCCGAGCGGCGCTGGTGGCCCGCCTGGGCGCTGGGCGGGACCGGCGGCGGCGATGACTGGGCCCAGCCAGGACCCGCCCGAGCCCGCCTTGGGCCGGTCCCGCCTGCGCTTCGAGGACGTGTTGGCGTTCTTGGAGGGCGAGCAGGCCACGACGCTGTCGCACGGGGAGCTGGAAGCCCACCTGCAAGTCGCCGGCCGCCAGCTGTTATGCCAGCTGCTCCAAGACCACCTGGACCTGCGCGCCCACCACGAGGTGCGCCTGGAGGCGGTCGCCGACGCCGACGGGGTGCCACGTGGGACGGTAGAAGCCGGCCACGAGCGGGCGTTGACCACGGTCTTCGGCCAAGTGACGGTCCGCCGCCTCGTCTAGGGCAGACCGGGGCATGCCAACTTGCGCCCGGCCGACGCGGCGCTCAACCTGCCCGCCGAGAAGCACTCGCACGGGCTACGCCGCCTCGCCGCCGTCGAGAGCGCACGCGGTTCCTTCGACGCAGCCGTCGCCGCGATCCAACGCTGGACCGGGCAAGCCCTGGGCAAACGCCAGGTCGAAGGGCTCGCGCAACGGGCCGCGGGCGACTTCAGCGACTTCTACGACTTCTACGAAGGCCGCCAGCCCCCCAGGGCCGGCCCTGGCGACGTGCTCGTGCTGTCCTGTGACGGCAAAGGCATCGTCATGCGCCCCGACGCGTTGCGCCCCGCCACAGCCGCAGCCGCGGCCAAGGCCACCCCCAAGCTGGCGACGCGGCTGTCCAAAGGCGAGAAACGCAACCGCAAACGCATGGCCGAAGTCGGCAGCGTCTACGACGCCACCCCAGCCCCCCGCGCTCCCGCCGACGTCCTGGCCACCAGCGGCGAGCCAGACCGCCACCCCAGCCCCCGCACCGGCCGCCACAGGCAAGTGGCTGACAGCCAGCGTCGTCGACAACGCAGCCGGTGTCATCGGCCAGGTCTTCGACGAAGCCGAGGGCCGCGACCCCACCCACGAGCGGACCTGGGTCGCGCTCGTCGACGGCAACAACCACCAGATCGGGCGCATCCAAGCAGAAGCCAAAGCACGCGGCGTGAACGTGACGATCGTCTGCGACTTCATCCACGTGCTCGAATACCTGTGGAAAGCCGCCTGGTGCTTCTACAACCAAGGCGACCCCGCCGCCCAAGCCTGGGCCCATGACAAAGCCTCCGCGATCCTGACCGGCAACGCCAAACAGACCGCCGCCGCCATCCGGCGCAAGGCCACAGGCCAAGGTCTCGATGCGCACAAACGCGCCAACGCCGACACCGCCGCCGACTACCTGGTCAACAAAGCCGCTTACCTGGACTACCCCACCGCGCTCACACGAGGCTGGCCCATCGCCACCGGCGTCATCGAAGGCGCCTGCCGCCACCTCGTCAAAGACCGCCTCGACCTCACCGGCGCACGCTGGAGCCTGCAAGGCGCCGAAGCCATCCTCAAACTCCGAGCCCTCCACAGCAACGGCGACTTCGACGCCTACTGGCAATACCACCTCGCACAAGAACGACGGCGAAACCACGAACAACGCTACGCCAACAACACCATCCCCCAAGCCGCATAGGCCCCTCCAGAAGAGCCACACCCAAATGTTTACGACGAATACACCATAACGGCTGAGCGGCACCTTTTCAAAAGCCGATAGCCGAAGGACCACGCAGTAATCATCATTTCGGAGCATTTGAAAGCAGCCTGATAAACCTCCGGCTACCGCCAACTTCGCACCCATCCACGAAGCCGCACACTTGATGCTTTAAGACATGTTAACCCCCGCTGTCTAGCCTCGATGTTTCGTGTGGGGGTCGGTTGGGCGGGTGTGGTTGTATGGGTAAGCCCTTCTGGCCTGGGATGATCCGGGTTGTAGAGAACGGTCGTCTCAGGGGAAGGGCTCACCGTGAGGGTGAGTGCGCCACGAGGCGCTGTGGGATCGGGTGGGATGAAAGGGCCCGCCTCCGGCTCGTCGCAGCGGGCTGGGTGAAGCTGAGGGCAGCCCGGCTTCGGAGGTGCGGAGCGTGGGTGGGAGCAGCCCTGACAACGTCGGGACGGGTCGGCACTGCCAGATGGCTCGGGTCCGGCTCGCAAGACGGGAGGGTGTAATCCGACGTGAACCAGTGGTGGAACCCCCTTAAGAAGGTGACCGGCTCGAACCTGGTGGATGTGGGCCGGGCAGCAGCGCACGCCCATCCGGTAGGAGTGGGCGACTCGGTTGCCGGTGTGCACCTCACTGGCGCGGAGGCCACGTCGAAGGCCTGCGGCGTAGGCGTGGCGAGGTTGCAGGGGAATAGCTGGGCGCCGCCCCCGTCGACCGATCCTGGAGTGAACGTGGGAACCGTCCCGACATCGCCCTTCCTGCCGTCCCGTCGGGGCGGTGGCGGGCAGGCTCACCGTCGGCTGTTGATGCCGGGATGGGGCGGAGTTCTCGTAGTAGTCCGAGGACGGGAAAGCCGTCTGCATGGCGAAGGAGAACAGCACGTCCGCAGCGTTGGGAGTGGAATGCCGGGAGGTCGCTGGTGAATACCGGCGCGCCGTGGCCGTCGCCGCCCCAGGCGCGGGCGCGGGTACTGGGGATCCAGGCCAAGCTGCACCGTTGGGCCAAAGACGACGCGACGCGTCGGTTTGATGACCTGTACAACCTCGTCTGTGACCCGGCGTTCCTGGTGGTGGCGTGGGAGAGGGTCAAAGGCAACAAGGGTGCCCGCACCGCGGGGGTGGACGGCCAGAAAGCTGAGCATATCGGCCGTTACGGCAAGGCCGAGTTCTTGAGCCAGATCCGTGATCAGCTCAAAGCTCGCACGTTTGCTCCGTTGCCGGTCAGGGAGCGGTTGATCCCCAAAGCCGGCAAGCCAGGACAATGGCGCCGGTTGGGGATTCCCACGCTATGCGACCGGGTGGTGCAGGCCAGCCTGAAGTTGGTGTTGGAGCCGATCTTCGAGGCGGACTTTGCGCCCGTGCTCGTACGGGTTCCGCCCCAACCGCCGGGCCCAGGACGCGATCAGTGAGATCCATCTGTTCGCGACCAGCGGCTACGAGTGGGTGCTCGACGCCGACATCAAAGCCTGCTTCGACGAAATCTCGCACTTGGGGCTCATGTGTTGGGTGACGCGCTGTTTGAGCATGGTGGCGACATTTGGGGTGAGGATGTTGGAGTTGCGGGGAGTTGTTGGAAGGCCCCCGCCATCGGCGGGGGCCTGGGTTGAGTCTGTGTGA
>Ga0187893_10008560_pt1 | contig 16073 bp, 9 predicted proteins | sample MA1701074metaG_FD_139574 | JGI IMG/M metagenome (GOLD analysis project Ga0187893, IMG submission 139574) | White microbial mat communities from a basaltic lava cave in the Kipuka Kanohina Cave System on the Island of Hawaii, USA - MA170107-4 metaG ...
ATGCATGGAGCGAACGACGGCGATGTCGTCGATGCACTCGGCCGTGTGCGAGAACAGTTCCGAGACTTCAATGCCCGACTGTCCATACTTCTTGAAGGAAAACGGGCTCTTCAAGAACGTTCCTGGATTCGGGAAGAACGGTGTGATGCTCAAGCTGGCGGGCGGAGCTTCCAGGTGTCGCCTGGTTAACTCCGGCTTGGGATCAAACGTGTCCATATGACTGGTACCGCCGTTCATGAACAGAGAGATGACGGCGTTCGCCTTGGGCGGAAAATGAGGCTTCTTCGGAACCAGAGGGGAATCGGCCGAAGCGCTCGACGCCAGCAGTTGGTCTTGCTTGAGCAGGTCGCGTAGGGCTAGGCTAGCAATGCCGCCACCCAATTCCCACAGGAAGCGTCGTCTCGATTCGAAATTCATACCGTTTCCTCCTGGTCCCCTCGCGCCAGCTCGGATTGAAGAGAGAGAACCGAAATCATTTTGTCCCATTTCCCGGTTTTCTTTGGTCTTTGCTCATTCGCGCTAGTTCACATAGACAAACTCATTTGAATTGAACAGCGAATGACACAAATCCGTGAGCGCAGCTTTGTCAGGGTCGGGAATCTCGGCGGGATCAATTCCTTGATCCTGAAGCTTCTTCCTCAAGCCACGGTGATAGGAGAGCTGCTTCTGTAAGAAACTCTGGGAAGCTTCCAGTTCCGTCGCATCTGGAAGACGCCCGTAAGACAAGCGAAACGCCCGCCGGATTTGCCCGACTTGGTCTTTGCCGACTTCATTGCGAAGCCGTTCAGCAAACAACGTGGACTGTCCGACCACGAACTTGTTGTTGAGCAGTTGCAGCGCCTGGGGCGCGACCGTCGTCGAGCTTCGCTTGGGGCAGGATGAAACGAGATCGGGCGGATCGAACAGATCCATGATGGGCGCTGTTACCGTGCGCTTCTGGGTGACATAGATGCTGCGCCGCCACAACCCGGGGCCATCCTGAGTAGCCGGCCACCCCTGATCCTTCTTCGTGGCGGCCTCAATCAATCCTATTAGTCCTGGATCGACTTCCGGGAAAACGCCTGGGCCACCAGATTTGAGATTCAGCCCGCCGCTCACGGCGAGTATTGAGTCGCGAATGATCTCTCCTGCCGCGCGCTGCATGGGCATTTTCCATAGTAACTGGTTCTGAGGATCTTTCTTCTGATTTACCGCGCTCGTGAAATCCGAAGCTTGCTGATAGGTGCTGGAGGTCAGCATCAACCGATGCATGGCCTTTATGCTCCAGCCGTGACGAACGAACTCAGTGGCCAGCCAATCGAGCAACTGTGGATGAGATGGCGCTGCACCCATGCGCCCGAAGTCGTTAGGCGTCTCCACAATCCCTTTTCCAAAGTGATGCTGCCAGATACGGTTGACCATCACCCGTGCAGTCAAGGGATTCTCTTCGCTCGCCAACCACTGTGCCAGGGCCAACCTGCGACCTGTCGTCTTCGTCTGTGGGCTTGGTTTAGGAAACACAATCTCCCGGGCCGAAACGCTCAGTACTAGCGGCGGCCCCGGCTCCATGGGCGAGCCCTTGCTCAGCGTGCTGCCGCGATGGAGGAAATAACTGTTGGCTGGGGTAATTGTTGGATCGGTAATTGCCATGGCCGAAGGTAGAGCCGGCGGCTTGGATTTTTCCAGGTCGGCGATCTGTTGTTTCAGCACCTCAGTTTTCTTCCGATCCTCAGGGCTCAAGGCCGCCATGAGATCGGCTTCAGTGACTCCAACTGTGGCAATGACCTGTATAGCCTGGCGCTTCTGGGCTTCGGTGCGTTTGGCAGGCTCTGTTTTGACAGCCACCTGGAGAGGCTCGGGCAGTTCCTTGTATTTTGCTTCGACCAAACGATCGCGCACCGGCTTATGAAGCAGGCGCATCTGCTGCGTGAGCTTGTCGACCTCTCGGTCGATTTCGAACACCTGCTTTTCATACTTCTTGACCACGTGATCAGGCACTAAAGGAATGTCGGTCCGCACGCTGGGTGCAAACACAGAGACCATGCGATAGTAATCCTTCTGAGCCAGTGGGTCATATTTGTGATTGTGGCAGCGGGCACAACCCATTGTGACGCCGAGGAATGCTGCACTCGTCGTCGAAACGATGTCGTCCAGTTCGTCCTGTCGCGTCATTTCGTTCTGCATCAGCACCATGTCGCCGATGAATGGCCCGTTGCGGCAGAATCCCAAAGCTGCCAGAGAATCGTAGTTACGATCGGGCAGCTCGTCTCCGGCCAGTTGTTCCAGGATAAACCGATTGTAAGGTTTGTCTTCATTGAGCGCACGAATCACGTAGTCGCGGTAACGCCAAGCATTGGGACGAATGAGATCATACTCATAACCGTCGCTATCCGCATAGCGCGCCACGTCCAGCCAATGCCTCGCCCAGCGTTCACCGTAGCGTTCGGAGTCGAGCAAACGATTGATGAGCTTCTGATAAGCATCGGGCGACGGGTCGCTCTCGAAAGCCTGCACCTCTTCCGGACGCGGTGGCAACCCAATCAGATCGAAATATACCCGCCGAATCAGAGTGCGCCGCGAAGCGCGCGGCGCCGGTTGCAACCCTTTCGATTCGAGGGCCGCCAGAACGAATGCATCGATCGGATTCTTCACGCGGGCCACACTCTTCACCACTGGCACCGGCGGTCTGACCGGCTTCACAAACGACCACCAGCGGCGCTCCTCCTCGGTAACCGGCCGATCCTCCAATTTCTGCAAATCCTTCGACCTAGCTTGCCGCGCTCTTTCGGCTTCGTCGGCCTGCCGATCCTGGGGCCACTCAGCTCCACCTTCGATCCATTCCTTGATCAGAGCCAACTCGTCTGACGGAAGTGGTGGTTCTCCGACTCCGAAAGGCATGTATGCTTTTTCAAGCCGTGCCACCCGCCTGTAAAGTCGACTCTCTTCTGGTTTTCCCGCGACGACCACTGGGCCGTGCCAGCCACCACTGAGGAATCCGGAGCGCGTTTCCATCGTAAATCCGGAGTATTTCCGTTCATCATTGTGGCAATTGCCGCACCGCGCCACCAAGATGGGTTGGACCTTTTCTTTGAAGAGCCTTTCGTTCGCCGACAACAGTTTCGGCTCGTCCACCCGACCAGAAGTCCCCCCAAGAGGTTCCGCTTCCTTCGGCCAGATGGCTCCCTGCTCTATCCACGTCTTGAGTAACGTCACTTCGGATTCGGGCAAAGCCTCTCCATCAATGGGCATGAAGGGTTTCTCCGTTCGCGCCACTCGGCGATAGAGACGGCTTTGCTGCGGGTTGCCCGGAACAATCACGGGCCCATGCGTTCCACCCTGCTCCATCGACGCTGCAGACTCTAGGCTTAAGCCGGAAAGTTTCAGTGTGTGGTTATGGCAAGACTGGCACCGAGCTGTAAAGATCGGAAGTATTTTGCTCTTGAAAAACGCTGCCTCGGGCCCCACTTGCGGCGCCTGAACTGCTGCCGCGGATCCCGTTCTGGTGCCCATGCTGCAAAGCAGAGCCATAGCGAGCAGTGCCGGTGCGGTCAGAGAGATCCTCATAACAAGGTTTGCTGATCGAGGGTTGAGTAACATGCGTGTTTTCCCGGCCGGGTCTTCGCTGATGAAGTCGATTCAATTTATATTAGTTCATTTGAATATTAGTCAATCACTGGTTTTCAGTCAACTGCAAAACCACCGATAGTCTCAAAAAAAAGTACCCACGAATTTGTCGCCATGGTGCTGCCGTTTCCCAGCGGCGGCCTGGTGGGCTCGCTTCAATCGCATCCAACCCGGCTGAAAAAACTCGTCGCGCGAGTTCGCGCCAGACTGATCTTGAAACTTACGAATCCATCGACGCCCGGTGTTCTTGCCGAACCCGACAACAATCCAGCTGACACTATCCCGGAACCATGAAGCACGTCCGAGATGGACGAGGGCACGCGCTCCGGATCTTCTAAGAACTACTCCCGAACTGCCGTTCAGTTGGATTCACTGACGGCAGAATCGGTTGAAGATCCACTAGCGGTGGACCTGGAGTAGTTTCGCCGGAGGATGAAATGACCGAGTCTGACTCCAATAGTCCTGATCGATTCTTTGCCATAGGATGCAGTCGCCGCTGTCCAACGTTGTGAGCATAGCAAATGCGAGCTGCTCTCTCCAGGGCTTGCGGTGCGCGTTCACCGAAGCACCAATCAACGGTCGGTTTGCACCATGCCCGGCCCAATGTTGAAGCTGGCTTCTAACTGTGAATGTAATCGATGTTTGATCCGTGTGGCTGTGCGTGGTGGAAGCCTCAAGGCAAACCCGCCTTCCCGGTTTCTCGATCCCCCGCCCAGCGTTGAGGCATGCTCTTGGCGGCCTACTGCCGCATCCCCTGCTGGAAGAAGGTCACATCGACAGAGGGAGCTAATTCAAAAAGTGCTTGACAGGAAGAATTATCTACTTACAAAGTGAGTATTGTTCAATATATAATAGACTCTACAAATTTTAGTTCATCTAGATCTGCCATCGCACTCTCGCCTTCCACTGCGCGAGTTCAGAGGAGAAATGGAGGCAAGAAAAGGATCGAGCGCGTCGTGCGACTCTTCTGAAAGTCATCCCGGTTGCGAGACCTCCTTGTCTTGTGTGGATCGAATAGACAGGTGGTCCAATTGCCGCTCATGTGAGTCACGCGAGTTAGAGGCAGACACTTACAAATGAAAGCCATTAGAGGACAACTGGTCGTATGCGTCATATCCTGGTGCGTCCTGATGCTGGAGTCGGCGCCGCTGCAGGCGAAGCAACAGGCCGGCTGCGCTGAACAGGTGTCGACCCGGATCCGCGTGGATTCCGGTCATCCCTGGAGGCCGCCTTTTGGCTTGGATCGGGTAGGCGGACCAGTTGCGGTCCATATTGAACTAAGTGCCGAACAGCCGCCGATCCGCGAATACTACGTAGTAGCCTATCGAGATGGCCGCGAGCTGGAGCGGCAGTCGCTGAATTTACGGCAGAATCCACCCGAAGGTCAGGCAAAGAAATTGATAAAAGGCAAACCGCCGTACTTTGATGCCGCCCAGTTCAAGTCGCTTCCAGAGGAAATTGCGCTCTATGCCCGATGTCCTGGCGATGGCCGCATGGAGGAAATCAAGCGGCAGCAGGTGAGCTGGCCGGAGATCGAAGCGGAAGCGGTGGCCCGCCCGGACCACCAGGTCAACCCTGTGGATCTCGGGACCATCCTTGTACCGCACGACTGGCTGCTGCTCGCAGGAGGACAAACGGCAGTGATCGATTTCGTCGCGATCTCCCGTACGCGGGATCTGCCAAATGCGCGCTTGCAGGTGTGGTTCAACAACGGGAAACCGCTGAACATCGGCGTCCGGCTGGCGCGGAATCAACGGACCACGCAAGAACTGAAGTTGCCGCTGACCTCAACCGGCGACAACACCATGTTGCATGTGATCCTCACTGATGGCAGTCGCGAGCTGTGGAAAAAGGAAATCCGTACGATGATCGTGGCCCAGCCGCCGCAAGCGCCCGCGTTCGGAGCGGTGGAAACCAGGCTGCGCTATGACGCTCCGGTCGCCATGAACGACCCCAAGACCGGCGAGGCGCTCCCCTCCATCGATTACGACACTGCTTGGGATCCAAAGTTGAAAGATGTCATCGTGTTTCTACCCAACGGCTCGCGCTTCGTCTTCTGGCGCGGCGCAAGCTACATTCCGTTTTGGGCGGGTCGGTATAACACGGGTGTGTCCTACCAATGGGCGGAGAACCTGTCGCATCCAGTCCCCCATCCTGATGGCACTGTCGATTTTCGGGAGCCTATGTTTGACGGAGAGCTGCGTTACGGACGGATCCGCATCGTCGAATCCACCCCCAGCCGCGTGCATGTCCGTTGGACTTATCAGCTAACGGATCTCGAATACACAGTTGTGGGCGACGAGGCGACTGAGGATTTCTACTTCTACCCGGACGGGTTTGGCACCCGTGTGATGACGTTGAGCAGCGTGCCTGGCGAGAGATATCAGCTGACGGAGTTCATCATACTGACGCCCCAATCGGCTTTTCCGTTAGACGTTCTGCCGATCCACATGGCCGACGTATTGTTTCTCGACGGTGAGAAGAAGCGCATCACCTTCCCGTTTCAGCCTGAGAAGGGGACGCCGGCTTGGCCGCCGAAGGGCGTGACCCCGTCGCGGCAACTGCCGATGGTGGTTCGAGTCTTTCATCATAAGAACGATTCCGCCGCGGCGATCTACTTCGATCCACACGAACTGACCCCGCCATTCACCTTTGGGCCCTTCTACGATCGAGGAGAATTGGTTACACCCGTGTACTGGGGTAGTCATTGGCCACTGGGCCGTGGCAAATGGACCGGCTGGACGATCAACGAACGGATTCACTCGAACCCGGCGCACAACAGTCTGCTCGCGTACGGCTTTGACTTTCCAAAGCCGTTGTCCGTCAGCAACTTTCTCATGCCGGACACCTTGGGCCGAGTGCAGAATCGGACTCTGCAGCGTTGGGCTGGCCCGATCGCCAAAACCGATGCCCCGGACAACGTCTTGATCGAGTGGGCGCAAAGTTTCTCGAGCCCACCGTCATTGGATGTGACAGGCGCGCGCCTTGACTTCCCTTCCTATAGCCAGGAACGCCGGGCAATCCGTCTTATTGCAGAATCGTCCTCAATTGATATCAATGTGAAACCGCAGGTGCGATCTGTGAATCCCGTCTTCGAACTGGATCGGGCGCCTAAAGAACTGGCGAACGTGGCGATTGATGGTAAGGTGCTCGCGGTCGATGGTTACGCGTGGGATGGTGCAACGCTTTGGGTGAAGGCCTCGATCGGCGCCAGCGGAGCGAAAATCAGCATGCGTTTTCGGTAGTGGTTGGGTGGCGGATAAACACCCTCATTCGATTCAACCTTGAGATTTACGTCAATGGCAAGAGGCACACATACGGAAACGCAGGCCGTTAAAGAACAGTCGATTCACTGTGAGGAGCATATCCTATGCCAACGCGTCGCGAGTTTCTTAGACAGACAACAGCCAGTGCCATTGTTGCGGCGACTTCCATTCACCTTGGCTGCTCGGGGAAGGAGAAGCCAAGGTCCGATGCTTCGAAGGACGCGCCGAACATTACTCCTGCCAGAAGCCCGCAGATAAAGTCGGTCGTTCGTCGCGAAGAAACGACGCGGCGGCTCGGCGGTAACGGTGACAACTTTCATATGAGCTGGGCAGCCGATGACATCCAGTATGTTTCCCTTTGCGACGGCGCAGGCTTCCTAAGCGATTCAAAAGGATTTTACAACAGCCGTCTTTTCGCCCTCAGTGGCGATCCGCAAGACGCAAAGTTCAGCGACGTCCCGGGTTACCCGGACTTGCTGCCAGCGCTTGATGCGGCGCGCTACTATAACTTCGGCACGCTGGGGATGGATGGCCGTATTTATCAATTCCTCAGCACTTTCAACCATCCGAGCACGCGGCCGGATGGCAGTTCTTGGCCCGATTTGCGTTTTGTCGGCGCCAAGTTGATTTACTCGCCGGACAACGGTCGCACCTGGCACAACCAGGACGGCTCGACACCGGTTGTGTGGGAAACGTGGCAGCAGCGCTCCCGCAAAACCATGGTGTTTTTTGAAGAACCGCAAGACGCCTTCTCGCTGCTAACGGTGCTACAGATGGGCCGGAACTATGAAGCCAATCGGGATGGTTTTGTGTACGTCTACGCGCCTAACGGCAACACCGAGGGAACGATGAACGAGCTCGCCATGTTTCGGGTGCCGAAAGCTGAGCTTCTCAATCGAGGTGCGTACGAGTACTTCGCAGGGTCTCAAGCGGGTGGAAGGGCCACTTGGGTCAAGGATATCGGCGCGCGACGTGTCGTCCACACCTTCCCCCGAGGGTGGGTGAATGCAACGACTCATCCTTACGCCTGGCATCCGAGTGTCGTGTACAACCCGACACTCGGTATGTACCTGATGGCCAATTGGGGCATGGGTACTGCTCCCGACGGTGAGTGGTTTGGTAAGCCGAGTTACCTTGGCTTCTGGACAGCGCCCGATCCTTGGGGGCCGTGGACGCAGATCCACGAGGAAACCGCCTGGACACCCGACACGGATTCCGCGTCGCGAGCATACCAGCCTCAGATTGCACCTAAGTGGATCGCCGAAGATGGTAAGTCCTTCTGGCTCGTGTGGACAGACTTCCAAAAAAAGGATGATAAGGGTGAGCTCAAGCAGCTGATGGACGAGTACAACCGGAGGAGAGCACGCAAACAGGTGAATACTCGTGAGGAGGACATGCGCACGGCGGCGATCATGCGCCGAACCATGCCTTACTACTCGTTCAACACCCAACGGGTCGACCTTGTCATCCCATAAGCGTCAAATGGGCAGAACGAACAAGAGCCCGGCGAAATGTAGATTCGTTGCATTCAATCCTTGGGATCGATTCTTCTAGGAGGCACATGACGAGAACATTCGCTACTACCTTGGGTTTTTGGTCCACATTCGCACTATCCGCCTTACTGCACGCGGCGCAGGGTGCACCACACAAAACGATCGTGCCGGAAGTACCAGCTGACAAAGACGTGGGCTTCACGTCCATATTTGATGGTAAGACGCTGAAGGATTGGGACGGCAATCCCAACATCTGGCGCGTGGAGGACGGCACCCTCGTCGGGGAGCTCACGGCGGACAACCAGGCACCCGGTAGTTTCATTATCTGGAGCGGCGGCAAGCTTAAGAATTTCGAGCTCAAGGTGGAACATCGAATCACCGACGCCGGAGACAGCGGCATCTACTATCGTGCCGACAAGCACGCCACCATCAAATGGGCCGTGAGCGGCGGTTACCAGGACCCCATCGAAGGGCCGAAGTGGAGAGTTGAAGCCGCCAAACGACCTGGGGCAGACGAGTTCGACGCCGCCATGGAACGCAGCTCGCCGGGATGGACAAAGACCCAGCGTTTCACCGGAGGCAATCATGGAGGCAAACGGCAATTCATTGGATTGCCGGGTCAGCTCACACAACTCGTCGATGGTGAAGTTCCGCGCCTCATCGGGTCCTTGGACAATGGTACAAAGATCAATGCAATCCTGGGCAATGGCTGGGTTGAAACGCACATTATCGCGAAGAACAATGTCTTGATCCACGTCACCAACGGCCATGTCACCTCTATCGTGCTCGACGACGACGACAAGAACCGCCCCATGGAAGGCGTACTCGCTTTGCACGCCCATCCCGGGCCGCCGATGAAAGTGGAATTTCGCAATATCCGGCTGAAGGCAGTCGCGCAGTAACACGCGACAACCGTGAACTAACCGATGCAGGCCACGGCTTGCCCAGTGCTTCAGGGCGTTGGATAAGAAGGGCGGGGTGCGAAATTTCGCTGCATTGATGACGGTCGTTTTTTGAAATTTCATCCCGGAAACACACCATGTCGACACGTCGCAAGTTTCTTTCCACACAGCCACCGCCAGTATTGGTGACGTCTACGCAGATTCGTTGGCGCGCAGTTGGCGACAGCCGCGTCTCTGGCCAGATGCCCTATAGAGGAATTTGAGTGGGTTTGTGTCTTATGAGGACTTTTCAGCTGCGCCGACTTCTCTGTCTCGCTGTTTCTCTTGTAACTGTCACGGTCGTCTCGCGTGTTGCCGCAAGCTTGACAGCTGAGCCGCGCGTGGAACGTCTTGATGCAAAGTATGTGGTCGTTACGTGGACAGCTTCAGCTCCTGTTAACGTATACCTGAGTAAGCGGCCCGATGCAGGCACGAGCGAGGCAAAGCTGGTGTCCGAAGCCGATCCTGATGGCCGTCACACGGTAATGGTGACTGAGAGCACCCGTTGCTATTTCCTCCTCCACGACGCGGTCGACGGTAGCGTTGTTCGTGTCTCCGAGCGAATCCTGCCACTGGAGCGCGGATCGAACTTTCGCGATGTGGGTGGCTACGCGGCAGCTGGTGGAAAGCATGTTCGCTGGGGAAAGATTTATCGATCGGGAGCTACACCGCTGCTTTCCGATCATGACATCGCCTACATTCGCACGCTCGGTCTTGGCTCCATGATTGATCTTCGCTCAACCGAGGAGCGCCAGCTCGCACCGACTCGACTGACAGGACAGGGCATCCGATACATCGCGATCGATTATCCCTTCATGCGCCCCAAAAATCCGCCGAGCACAGGCACTAAGATCTCGACCGCGGTGTCCCGCCGCTATGGAGGCAAGCTTCTAACGGCGCTGGCGCCGCAATACCGCGCGATCTTTATCGAGATGCTTTCACGGAAGGAGCCGATCGCATACAACTGCGGGGCGGGTCAGGACCGTACTGGCGTAGGAACGGCTCTGATTCTGTCTGCGCTGGGCGTTCCCCGTGAAAAAGTTCTAGAGGACTATCATCTGTCGACGCTGCACCGGCGTCCCGAGAACGAGCTTCCAATCATCGATCTGGCGAAGTATCCGGACAATCCGGTGGCAGCCCTCTTGTCACAGGCTCGAAAGGCCAAGCCACAGCCGTTGTACTCGGCGGACGGCCGCTCACTGCTGGCGGAGACCTTCGATGAAATCGAGACCCGCTGGGGATCAGTCGAAAACTACCTGGAGCAAGTGCTGGATGTCGGTCCCGCGGAGCTCGCGATATTGCGGGAACAGTATCTGGAATGACTATCAATCAAGGACGCTCACCTATAAAAACTCATTCTGGAGGAGGTTTCTTTGTCAACACGTCGCGAGTTTCTCACACAGGGAACCGCAGCCGCCATCGTTGCCGCGACATCCCTTGAGCTTGCGTGCTCTACGAACGAGAAGGCGACGACCTCGGACTCCCCGAAGGGCCTGCCGAATACGCATCCCTCGGGCTCGCCCATCAAGTCGGTCATGCCCCGCGAAGAGACGACGCTTCGGCTTGGTGGTCACGGCGCCGAATGGCACATGAGCTGGGCGGCCGACGACCGGCAGTTCGTCTCTCTCGGCGGCGGTATGGGATGGTCTGATAACCCAGAGCGGGTCTTCGTCAGCCGGCTTTTCGCAATGAGCAACGGTCCACTGGACGCAACTTTTCAAGATGTCTCTAGCTATCCGGACCTCCTGCAGTCGTCGGGGGGCGAGAATGCTCCACCTCCCTATATCTGCTTTGGTACGATCGCGCTGGACGGACGCATCTATCAGTTCCTCAACACGCTCGAGCGGGGAGCGCCCTCCGCTCGCGCAAGAAATTTCGTCGGCACCAAGCTTATTTATTCGCCCGACAACGGGCGCACGTGGCGCAATCAGGACGGGTCGACCCCTGTGGTGTGGGAGGGGTGGGAGAATCGCTCCCGCAAAAGCATGCTTTTTTTTGAAGAGCCGCAGAACTCCTTCTCGCTGCTGTCGGTCCTGCAGATGGGCCGGAACTATGAAGCGAACCGGGATGGCTACGTCTACATCTACGCGTGCAACGGCAATACGGAAGGGACAATGAACCAGCTCGTCCTCTGCCGCGTACCGAAGGCCCACATCCTCGATCGCGCGGCTTACGAGTTCTTTTCCGGCCTCAAGCCCGACGGCAGCGCCACTTGGACCAGGGACATCAATGTGCGTGCCGTCGTCCACACCTTCCCGAGCGGTTGGGTGAACATTGCCGGTGTTCCCCACGCCTGGCAGCCGAGTGTTGTGCACAATGCCCCGCTTGGTGTGTACATGATGGCCAACTGGGGCAACGGGATCGCACCAGACGGTGCCGGGTTCGTCAAGCCCTGCTACATCGGCTTCTGGACAGCGCCGAATCCCTGGGGGCCGTGGACGCAGATTCATGAGGGAACTGCGTGGACGCCTGCCAACGAACCCGGATCACGCGCCTACATGCCAATCATCGCGCCGAAGTGGATCTCGAAGGACGGCAAGTCCTTCTGGATCGTATGGTCGGACCTCCAGCGGAAGGGCAGCAAAGAGGAACTGGAGCGGTTTCGGAATGAGTCCAGGCAGATGAGTCCACAGGATCGGGTGCGGGCGAGGCGACGACTCATGCCGTATTATTCCTTCAACACTCAACGCGTCGACCTCGTCATCGCGTGAGTATCGTACGTCGGCGAACCCCAATCCGGCAGCTCAGGAGATTGATCCGGAGAATCGTCTGTTGTGGCGCATGAATGCCCGGCGTCTGGAGGCCGAAACGATTCGGGACAGTATTCTGGCGATTACGGGGAAGCTGGACCTGACCGAGGGCGGCGACACGCTTCCAACGCATAGCTTGGAGACATTCCTTCCTAACCTAACCACATTTAATCCTTCTGCGGTCATCAAAACAGCTCGTCTTCCAGAAAATCTTCGTTATCGGCGCACCGTTTACCTGCCGATTTTCCGCACCAAGCAGATGAAGGAGCTCGACATCCTGAACTACTTTGACTTTGCAGAACCCACCCAACTCAACGCTTCACGGCGGACGACGGTGGTTCCCACGCAGAGTTTGTTCCTGTTGAATTCACCTTGGATCGCGGAACAAGCGGAGGTGCTGGCGACGAAACTGATGCAGGATGACCAGTTGCTGGATCGTCAGCGTGTGAACGAACTGATTCTTCTGATCTTCAATCGCAAATCGACAGAAGCGGAAATCATGCGTGGACTGGAGTTCGTCTACGACTTTGAACGCCGCGCGAGCGCTGATCCGACAGTCAATGCCGCGGGCCCGCCAGGCCGTTTGGCGTGGACGGCCTACATCCAGACGCTGCTGGCTTCGAACGAATTTCTCTATCGCATCTGAGGAGACCTATGGATAACAGGCATTTCATACCCCCTGCGGTGAGCCGCCGCGATTTCCTCCGTCGAACCGGAAATGGGTTTGGTGCGATAGCACTGGCCGCGCTCGGCACGGAGCAGTCGATGCTTGCATCAACCTCCAGTCCACTGCTGCCCAAGCCAGCCCACTACGCGGCTCGCGCCAAGCGAGTTATTTTTCTCTTCATGCAGGGTGGCCCATCGCAAATGGACCTGTTCGACTACAAGCCTAAGCTGGCGGAATTCGCAGGCAAACCGTTTAAGCTGCCGGCGAATTACGAGGCTCCGGGACTGAACAAGACGAAACTGATGCCGCCGATCTCCTCCTTCCGGCGCTATGGCGAGTCCGGACTTCATATGACCGAATGGTTTCCGATGATCGGAAACGTAGCCGACGAACTCTGCGTCTTGCGGGGTATGCAGACAGATACTGAAGCCCATACCACGGCGGTGCGTCAAATCAATACCGGTGCACCCGTCCAGGTCCGCCCGTCGATGGGCGCCTGGATCGTCTACGGGCTCGGTACAGAAAATTCTAATATGCCAGGGTTCATTACCATTCGTCCCAGTCTGACTGGCGATGCAGGAAGCCCGCAGAACTTTGGAGCGGCGTTCCTGCCCGCCATCTATCAAGGCACACCGGTAGGGTTGGCGAAATCCGAAGAACCGGCGGCCGTTGACTACTCCCGCAATGAAAAGTTGACTTCTGGTCTGCAGAGCCGTCAGATGGAAATGTTGCGAGCTCTCAATCGAGACTTCGTTTCCCGTACGCCGGATTCGGCGATGGAAGGAATGATCGAATCGTTTGAACTCGCTTTCCGGATGCAGTCGGAAGCACCTGGGCTGATGGATCTGTCGAAAGAATCGAAGGCGACGCAGAAGCTCTACGGTATCGACGAAAAGGAAACCAGAGATCTGGGACAACAGTGTTTGCTCGCGCGTCGATTAGTGGAGGCAGGGGTACGGTTCGTACAGGTCAATGACGACGGTTGGGATCACCATGTGTCGATTCGAGAGCTGTTGCCGAAGAAGTGCAAGCAAGTCGACAGACCGATTGCTGCTCTGATCACGGATCTCAAGGCTCGTGGTTTGCTGGAAGATACACTGGTGATTTGGGGCGGAGAGTTTGGTCGAACGCCCTTCGATCAGGACCTATCATTGGGCAAAGCGGGCGAAGAAAAGCGTGGCCGTGAGCACAACCCGAGGGGGTTCACGATGTGGCTGGCCGGCGGCGGGGTCAAAGGAGGCCTGGTGCATGGCGTGACCGATGACTTTGCCTTCCGGGCCGTCGATCAGAAAGTGCACATGCACGACCTGCACGCGACCATTCTGCACCTGCTTGGACTGGACCACGAAAAGCTCACGTATCGCTACAGCGGGCGGGATTTTCGGCTGACAGATGTCTATGGTCGCGTCGTCAGCGAGATCCTCGCGTAAGGGGTTGTTTTTTGCCACAGATGTTCGTCTGGAGGCCCTCACCTCATTTCCCAAGGATTTGAAACCAACATAAGGCTAGGGACATTCTGCCGCGCGTCCGGAACGAGAAAACCCAACATAACCGCGGAGCACCGCGTCCCCACCGACAGGTCAAAGCGCTTCAGGTAGGCGGCTTGAATGGAACTGTTCCGCAGGGAACTGCCATTGGTCTCTCACCTTCCAAATCCATTGAAAGTCAGACGATGGTATGACACAGGTTGTCGCATAGCACTGGACTGAATCTACTCCCCTTCTAAGAACACCACCTTTGGATGGCTATGGAATCGCACAACAACTTTGGCAGACTAGGCACTCAACCAAGATTGTGTCAGACCGATCCTGCTTCAACACACCCCTCGCTCGCGCTTCCTGAATAATCCTTGACAGGCTGAGTTTTGGGTAAATAAGGTTCGCTCGACCCAGCAGGAGGAAAATGCTGCTACGCGCAGAGAGGCAAAACATGTGAGCACCCTGATCGAGATTCGCAACTTGAGCAAAGTCTATGAACGTGGTGTGCAGAAGGTCGAAGCGCTGCATCACGTCAATCTCGACATCACCAAGGACGACTTCGTCGCTCTGATGGGTCCCTCCGGTTCGGGCAAAACGACCCTTCTCAATCTCATCGGCGGCCTCGATTCTCCGACTGACGGCAGCATTACCATTGACGGCAGCCGCATCGACCGGTTGGGCGAAAGTGCACTGGCGAAGTGGCGTGCTTCCAACGTCGGATTCGTATTCCAATTCTACAATCTCTTGCCCATGCTTTCGGCGCAGAAGAACGTTGAGCTGCCGCTGCTCCTCACAAACCTCTCCTCGGCACAACGCAGGCGCAATGCAAGTATCGCATTGGAATTGGTTGGCCTCGGTGACCGTGCTGCGCACAAACCGGGGGAGCTTTCCGGCGGCCAGCAGCAACGTGTCGCGATTGCGCGCGCGATCGTTTCCGATCCCGCAATTCTGGTGTGCGACGAGCCGACTGGCGATCTCGATCGGCAGTCCGCCGCAGATGTTCTGACGCTCCTACAGCAACTGAACCGCAATCACGGCAAGACGATCATCATGGTTACGCATGATCCGAAAGCCGCCGAGTACGCGAACCATACGGTGCATCTCGACAAGGGCAGCCTCGTTGAATCCGGGGAGGTCCTTGCATGAAGTATCTGCCTCTGATCTGGGCGGCGCTGTTTCGGCACAAACCGCGCACGATCTTCACGCTGCTGTCGGTGCTGGCGGCGTTTTTGCTTTTCGGGCTACTCGATTCGGTTCGCAGTGCGTTTATGCATGCCGGCGAAGGCATTCCAGGCGCCGATCGTCTCGTGACGAACGGGAAGATTCGCTTCGGTCTACCGCTGCCGCGGAGCCTGCAAGCGGATATTGAGAGAGTGCCAGGCGTCGTCAAGGCGAGCTACGGCAGCTTTTTCCGGGGCACTTACCGGGACCCTAAGAACGCTGTTCCCATTGAAGCGTATGAAGAACACTACCTCGACTTGTATCCGGAATGGACCATTGCAGCGGACCACCGTGAGGCATTCCGCAAAACGCGCACGGGTGCATTGGCTGGGGAAATCCTCGCCAAGAAATACAACTGGAAGGTCGGCGATAGAATCCCGTTGCAGACGAACATGACTCAAATGGACGGCTCCGACACCTGGACGTTCGACTTGGTCGGCATTTATCGCATTGACAACCCGAACCTGAAGATGATGGAAGGCATTCTCTACATGAACTGGGAATATCTCGACGAGGCACGCCAGTCTGGGAAGGGCACCGTCGAGTGGTTCACCATCAAAGTTGTGAGCCTCAAACAGGCCGATCCAATTTCGCGAGCCATCGATGCGATATCGGCGAACTCCGACCATGAAACTAAGACCCAAAGCGAGATGG
>Ga0187893_10008561_pt1 | contig 16072 bp, 11 predicted proteins | sample MA1701074metaG_FD_139574 | JGI IMG/M metagenome (GOLD analysis project Ga0187893, IMG submission 139574) | White microbial mat communities from a basaltic lava cave in the Kipuka Kanohina Cave System on the Island of Hawaii, USA - MA170107-4 metaG ...
CCGGGCAAGCGCAACGCGATCCGCTCGGCGCGCGAGAGTTGCCGCTCGAGCCACGCGCGCGCGCTGGCCTGATCCGGCGATTCGTCGCGCAGCCAGCGCGCGACGGTGCCGACGAAGATCGTCGTCAGCACCACCTCCTCCAGCTCGCGGCGCACGCCGCTCGACGGCAGGCGCGCGGTCTCGCGAATCCACTGCACGGTGCGGCTCACGCGAAGCAGTCCCCGCCCCTGCAAGTGCAGGTGGTCGGGCTGCAGCTTGTAGCGCAGCATCGCCGCCGTCGAGCGCCGGTACGGCGCCAACGCCGCGAGCCACGCGACGATCGCCCGCTGCAGACGCTCACGCACCGCCAGCGCAGTCCAGCCGGGAACTTCACCGGCGGCGAGCAACGCCCGATCGGCGCGGTCGAACCACGCCTCCGCCAGGTCGTCCTTCTGGCCGTAGCAGCGCTGGATCTCGGACAGCCCGATGCCGAGCGCTTGCGCGACGTCGTACAGATGCACGCCGTCCCAGCCGCGTTGCTCGGCCAGCTGCAGTGCGGTGTCGAGGATGCGCTCGGCGAGGTCCATCGAGGCGTCGAGGATACCCGCCGCGGCGAGCGAGCGGAGCGGAGCGTCGAGCAGCCGTACAACAGGGGCACCGCTCTGCCGTGGACAGACCGGCGACGACGACGTTGCTATCGACGACTGCGGCGCCGGACCCGCGCGCACCGCTCGCGGGGCCGGCTCAGATCTCGACCTTCGACCCCAGCTCGACCACGCGATTCGTCGGCAGCCGCAGGAAGTCGGCCGCGGCGGCGGCGTTGCGGTGCATGCTCGCGAACAGCTTCTCGCGCCACACCGCCATGCCGGTGCCGAACGTCGGCATCACGATGTCGCGCGACAGGAAGTAGCTCGTCTCCATCTCCTCGAGCTGGACGCCGCGGCCCTTCAGCAGCTCGAGCGCCTCGGGCACGTCGGGGTCGTTCTTGAAGCCGAAGTGCAACGTGACCTGCCAGCAGTCGCGGCCGAGCGACTCGATCTGGATCCGCTTGTCGAAGCCGATCCACGGCACCTCGTGGTGCGTGACGGTGACGAACAGGTTGGTGTGGTGCAGCACCTTGTTGTGCTTCAGGTTGTGCAGCAGCGCGTTCGGCGTCGTGCCGCGTTCGCCGACCAGGAACACCGCGGTGCCGTCGACGCGCGCCGGCGGGCTCACGAAGACGGATTCCAGGAAGCTCTTCAGGTCGATCGCCTGGTCGCGCATGCGCTCGCTCATCAGGCGGCGGCCCTGCTTCCACGTCAACATCAGCAGGAACATCGCACCGCCGATGACGAGCGGGAACCAGCCACCATCGAGCACCTTGACGATGTTGGCCGAGAAGAAGGCGAGATCGACCAGGAAGAAGGCACCGGTTGCCGCCACGCACAGCCAGAGCGGGTACTTCCAGCCGTAGCGGATCACGAAGAACGTCATCGTCGTCGTGATCAGCATATCGGTCGTCACCGCGACGCCGTACGCCGAAGCGAGGTTGGTGCTCGATTCGAACAGCACCACCGCGAACACGATGCTGACGTACAGGCCCCAGTTCACGAACGGTACATAGATCTGCCCCGCCTCGCGTACCGAGGTGTGCGCGATGCGCAGCCGCGGCAGGTAGCCGAGCTGGATCGCCTGCTTGGTGATCGAGAAGGCGGCGGTGATCAGCGCCTGCGAGGCGATCACCGTCGCCGCCGTCGCGAGCGAGATCAGCGGATAGAGCGCCCACGCGGGCGCCATCTCGTAGAACGGGTTGTTCACCTTGACCGGAAACGCGAGCAGCATCGCGCCCTGGCCGAAGTAGTTGATGACCAGCGCGGGGCCGACGAGTCCGAACCAGGCGAGCCGGATCGGCCGCTTGCCGAAGTGCCCCATGTCGGCGTACAGCGCCTCGGCGCCGGTGACGCACAGCACGACGAAACCGAGCGCGACGAACGCGATGCCCGGATTCCTCGCGACGAACAACAGACCATAGTGCGGGCTGAGAGCCGCAAGAACCGATGGATTGGCGACGATGTGCGGCAACCCGAGCGCGATCAACGCGACGAACCACGCGGCGGTGATCGGGCCGAACAGCTTGCCGATGCCGCTGGTGCCGAAACGCTGCCCCATGAAGAGCACGGTCAGCACGAGCAGGGTCACCGGCACGACGTACGCGTGCAGTTGGGGCGCCGCCACCTCGAGCCCTTCCACCGCCGACAGCACCGAGATCGCGGGCGTGATCACGCCGTCGCCGAAGAAGATCGCGGTCCCGAAGATGCCCAACACCAGCAACCGGCGGCGCAGGCGGGGTCTGTCCCGCACGGCCGTCGAAGCAAGCGCCAACATGGCGATCAGGCCGCCTTCGCCGTGGTTGTCGGCTCGCAGGATCAGCACCACGTACTTGAGCGACACGACCACCATCAGCGACCAGAACATCATCGAGAGCACGCCGAGGATCGATTCCGCGCTGATCGGCACGCGGCCCTCGGCGAAGACTTCGCGCAAGGCATAGAGCGGGCTCGTCCCGATGTCGCCGTAGACGACGCCGACGGCGGCCAGGGTCAGGGCGGCGAGGCTCGACGAAGGGCGGGGCTGGGTCACGAGGGGCCGCGCGGAAGGTAGGCGCGGATTATTGTGCTCCGCAGCATAAACCCAGTAGCACCGGAACGCGGGTAGCTCGGCCCTTGACGACGGCCGGCGCCCGGTTAGTTCGCCCGCGCCTCACCCCAGCCGCCGAGCGGGAGGCGGTTCGTCAGTCGTAGACCTCGGCGTCGGGGTCGGTCGCTTCCAGCTCGTAGCTCGCGGCGAGCATCGCGAGCCGCGCGACGACGCCGTACATGTAGAAGCGGTTCGGCGCGCTGGCGCCCGGCTTCACGCCGGGGCGCGGCAGCTGGTTCGAGTCGGCGAAGGCGAGCGGCACGTAGCTCGAGCCCGGCGCGTTCAGGTTCTCGTCGATGCCGCGCTCGGCGTGCACGCGGTAGAACCCGCCGACGACGTAGCGGTCGATCATGTACACGACCGGCTCGGCGACCGCGTCGTTGATGCGCTCGTAGGTCGGCACGCCTTCCTGCAGGATCACCTCGCTGACTTCCTGGCCCTCCTTGATGACGCTCATCTTGTTGCGCGTCTTGCGGTTCAGGTCGATCAGATCCTTCGGGTCTCGCACCGTCATGATGCCCATGCCGTAGGTACCGGCGTCGGCCTTCACGATCACGAACGGCCGCTCCTGGATGCCGTACTCCTTGTACTTGCGCCGCACCTTGCCGAGCAGCGCCTCGGCGTTGCTCATCAGGCACTCCTGCCCGGTTCCGTCGCTGAAGTTGACCTCGCCGCAGCGCGCGAACAGCGGGTTGATCAGCCACGGGTCCATGCCGAGCAGCTTGGCGAACTTCTTCGCGATCTCCTCGTAGGCCTGGAAGTGGTTCGTCTTGCGCCGCACCGCCCAGCCGGCGTGCAGCGGCGGCAGCAGATACTGCTCGTGCAGGTTCTCCAGCACCCTCGGCAGGCCGGACGACAGGTCGTTGTTGAGCAGGATCGTGCACGGGTCGAAGTCCTTCAGCCCCAGCCTGCCGCGCGTGCGCACGAGCGGCTCGAGCACCAGCTCGTTGCCGTCGGGCAGCGCGAGCGCCGCCGGCTGCTTGATCGTCTCGTCGAGCGTGCCGAGCCGCACGTTGAGGCCGGCCTGGTGGAAGATCTGCACCAGCCGCTGCACGTTGGCCAGGTAGAACGTGTTGCGCGTATGGCGCTCCGGGATCAGCAGCAGGTTCTTCGCCTCGGGACAGATCTTCTCGATCGCCGCCATCGCCGCCTGCACCGCCAGCGGCAGCATCTCCTGGGTCAGGTTATTGAACCCGCCCGGGTAGAGGTTGGTATCGACCGGCGCGAGCTTGAAGCCCGCGTTGCGCACATCGACCGACGTGTAGAACGGCGGCGTGTGCTCCATCCATTCGAGGCGGAACCAGCGCTCGATCGCGGGCAGCGATTCGAGGATGCGCTGCTCCAGCTCGTTGATCGGGCCGTTGAGCGCGGTGATGAGGTGGGGGACCATGCTCGGTCTCGCGAGGAACAGGCGTCGATTTTAATAGTCGCCCGCCTCGTTGCAGCCGCTTCAGCAACCGCGCTCCAAAGGACAAGGAGCCACCCTCGGGTGGCCCTCTTGCCGTCAGCCCTCGTGGCGTCAGCCGTGGTACGCCGTCTCCCCGTGCGCGCTGATGTCGAGGCCCTCGCGCTCCTCCTCCTCGGTGACGCGCAGGCCGACCACCATATCGACGATCTTGAACGCTGCGAACGCGACCACGCCTGACCAGACGACAGTGAGCAGCACTGCCTTCAGCTGGATCCACACCTGAGCCCCGATCGCGTTGCTGCCTACGCTCGCGGTGACCCAGTCGGTGACGAGCCCCGGCCCGCCGAGCGCCTGGCTGTTGAACACGCCGGTCAGCAGCGCACCGACGATGCCGCCCACGCCGTGCACGCCGAACACGTCGAGCGAGTCGTCCGCGCCGAGCATCTTCTTCAGGCCGTTGACACCCCACAGGCACGCGAAGCCGGCCGCGGTACCGATCACCAGCGCACCCATCAGTCCGACGTTGCCGGCGGCCGGCGTGATCGCGACCAGCCCGGCGACTGCGCCCGACGCAGCGCCGAGCATCGACGCCTTGCCCTTCGTCAACGTCTCGCCGATCGACCACGCGAGCACCGCGGCGGCGGTGGCCGAGAAGGTGTTCATGAACGCGAGCACTGCGCTGTTGCCGGCTTCGAGCGCCGAGCCCGCGTTGAAGCCGAACCAGCCGACCCAGAGCAGCGCCGCGCCGACCATCGTCAACGTCAGCGAGTGCGGCGTGAACGCCTCGCGGCCGTAGCCGACGCGCTTGCCGACCAGGAACGCACCGACGATGCCCGCCACGCCGGCGTTGATGTGCACCACCGTTCCGCCGGCGAAATCGAGCGCACCCCATTGCCAGATCAGCCCGGCCTTCGCGTTGACCGCGTCGACGACCTCCTTCGTCGCGTACGCGTCGGGGCCCATCCAGAACCAGACCATGTGCGCGATCGGCGCGTAGCTGAACGTGAACCACAGCGCCATGAACAGCAGCACGGCCGAGAATTTCATGCGCTCGGCGAACGCGCCGACGATCAGGCAGCACGTGATGCCCGCGAACGTCGCCTGGAACGCCGCGAACAGCAGCTCGGGGATGTAGACGCCCTTGCTGAACGTCGCGGCCATCGCGAAGGTGCCGGCCTGCGCGTCGAACAGTCCGTTCAGGAACAGCCGGTCGAGCCCGCCGACGTACGCGTTGCCCTCGGTGAACGCGAGGCTGTAGCCGTACAGACACCACAGCACGACGACCATCGAGAACGTGACCAGCACCTGCATCAGCACCGACAGCATGTTCTTGCTGCGCACGAGCCCGCCGTAGAAGAGCGCCAGGCCCGGCACCGTCATCATGATCACGAGCAAGGTCGCGACGATCATCCACGCGACGTCGCCCTTGTTGGCGACGGGCGCGGGGGCGGCGGCCTCGGCCGGGGCGGCCGGTGCCGCGTCGGCGGCGGGCGCAGCGGGCGCCGCGGTGCCCTGCGCGAAGGACGGGTCGGCGAGCCCGAGCAGCGCGAGGCCGAGGGCGAAACCGGCGAGAGCGGCGATCAGTCGTTTCATGTCCTGGAGTCCTTCTGCGCTCAGAGCGCGTCCTTGCCCGTTTCGCCGGTGCGGATGCGTACCACCTGTTCGAGCGCCGAGACGAAGATCTTCCCGTCGCCGATCTTTCCGGTGCGCGCGGCCGCCTCGATCGCCTCGATGACGCGCTCGACGATACCTTCTTCGACCGCGGCTTCGACCTTCACCTTGGGCAGGAAATCGACCACGTACTCGGCGCCGCGATACAGCTCGGTGTGGCCCTTCTGCCGGCCGAAGCCCTTCACCTCGGTCACCGTCACCCCCTGCACGCCGATCGCGCTGAGCGCCTCGCGCACCTCGTCGAGCTTGAACGGTTTGACGATCGCGGTCACCATTTTCATGGCCGTCTCTCCTTGTGATCCGACTAGAACGCCCTCAGCAGCGAGACCACGAGCGTGCTGTTGCTGATGTTGCGGCCCGAGGAACCGGCGAGGTCGCGGTCGGTCGCGACGTACGCGGCGCCGAACACCCAGCCCGAGAGGTCGTAGGTGACGCCGAGCTTGTAGTCGATGATGCTCGACTTGGCCGCGCCGCCGCCGATCTCGACCACGCGCGCACCGCCCTTCAGCTTCTGATAGCCGGCGTGCGCGTTGACCGCGAGGCCGCCGCCCAGGTCGTAGGTGAAGCTGCCGTCGAGGTAGTACGAGTTCTTCGAATCGGGAAAGCCGAAGAAGTCGCTCACCGCGTGGTAGTACTTGAGGCCGAACGGCCCGATCGTCCCGCCCGCGTAGAGCTCGGTGTTGTCGATCTTCAGGCTGCCCGGGAACTTGCCGCTGCCCGGGTAGTAGTAGTACAGCAGGCCGAAGTCGAGGTTGATGTTGCCGAGCGACATCTTGTAGCCGCCGTAGACGTCCATCTCTAGGTTGGCGCCCGAGAAGAAGAGCGCGTCGATGTTGGAGTTCCAGTTGCCGGCGTAGAAGCCCGAGCTGTGAACGACGTCGAAGCCCCCTTGGAACGCCGGATCCTTGTCGGTCTGCGAGATGCCGCGGAAGCGGTAGTCGGAGGCCAGGGTCGCGTTGCCGGTGAAGGCCCAGTCGGGTCTGGCCTGCGCCAGGGCCGATGTCGAACCGAGGGAAAGCGAGACGAGTAGTGCCAACTTCGTTTTTGTCATCGGTTGTCCTTTGGTGGATGAAGGAACGGTGCCGTGTTTCGCAGCTTCCATGCCACCGAAACGCGGCGCTCGCGAACCGGCGTGCGCAGCTTTGTGGTGCCACGTGCAGCGCCGCGCCTTATCGCGGTGCATGTATGCACCGCTTGGGGTCCCGCGGTCAAGTACCGCGCGCCGGCACAATCGGCCCATGTCGCTTGCCGTCGTTCACAGTCGGGCGCTGCTGGGACTCGAAGCGCCGGCCGTCACGGTCGAGGTGCATCTCGCCAACGGGCTGCCGAGCCTGACCCTGGTCGGCCTCGCCGACACCGAAGTCAAGGAAGCGCGCGAGCGGGTGCGTGCGGCGTTGCAGACGAGCGGCCTCGAGTTCCCGCACAACAAGCGCATCACGGTCAACCTCGCGCCGGCCGACCTGCCGAAGGAATCGGGCCGCTTCGACCTGCCGATCGCGCTTGGCATCCTGGCCGCGAGCGGACAGATCGATCAGCAGCCACTCGCCGGCTTCGAGTTCGCGGGCGAGCTCTCGCTCGCCGGCGACCTGCGCCCGGTGCGCGGCGCGCTCGCGATGGCGCTTGCGGTCAAGCGCCTGGGCGCGAGCCGCGCACTGGTGCTGCCCGATGCGAGCGCTGGGGAGGCCGCGCTCGTCGACGGGCTCGACATCCGCGCTGCGCGCCACCTGCTCGACGTGGTCGGCGCGCTGTTGCCCGGTGAGCGAAGCGCGGCGCTGCCGGCAGCGCGCACCCCGGCGCGTCCGCCGGCGCCATCGCCCCCGGACCTGCGCGACGTGAAAGGCCAGTCCGCCGCGAAGCGCGCGCTCGAGATCGCCGCGGCGGGCGCGCACAGCGTGCTGATGGTCGGGCCGCCCGGGACCGGCAAGTCGATGCTCGCGCAGCGCTTCGCGGGGCTCCTGCCGCCGCTTGGCGACGCCGAAGCGCTCGAGTCGGCTGCGCTGCTCAGCCTGGCGCACGCGTTCTCGATCGACGCTTGGGGATCGCGCGTGCTGCGCGCGCCGCACCACAGCGCCTCGTCGGCGGCGCTCGTCGGTGGTGGCTCGCCGCCGCGTCCGGGCGAGATCTCGCTCGCGCATCACGGCGTCCTGTTCCTCGACGAGTTGCCCGAATTTCCGCGCAGCGCGCTCGAAGCGCTGCGCGAGCCGCTCGAAAGCGGGCGCATCACGATCTCGCGCGCGGCGCGGCAGGCCGAGTTCCCGGCGCGCTTCCAGTTGATCGCGGCGATGAACCCGTGCCCGTGCGGGCATCTCGGCAACTCGCAACGCGCGTGCCGCTGCACGCCCGAGGCGGTGGCGCGCTACCAGGGGCGGATCAGCGGGCCGCTGCTCGACCGCATCGACCTGCAGGTCGAGGTCCCGCTCGTCCCCGCCGACGCGCTCGCGGGAGCCGGCGACGGCGAGGCGAGCGCGCCGATCGCCGAGCGCGTCGCGCGCGTACGCGCACAGTGCGAGGCGCGGCAAGGGTGCAGCAACGCGCAACTCGCCGCGGCTGCGTTGGACCAGCATACGGCGACCGGCCGCGCGGCCGCCGATTTCATGCGCAACGCCGCGTCGCGGCTCGGCTGGTCAGCGCGCGGATTTCATCGCGTGCTGCGCGTCGCGCGCACGATCGCCGACCTGGCCGAGAGCGCCGCGATCGATGTCGCGCACGTCGCCGAGGCGATCCAGTACCGGCGCGTGCTGCATCCGAACTGACCGGCGTTCAGCCCCCGCTCGCGCCCGCCTTCTGCGCCAGACGCAACGTCGAGCCCTGAACCGTGACGCGCGCGCCGACCGCCGGTGCCTCGGTCTGCGTCAACGTACGCAAGGTGCCGTCGTCCATGCGCACCTTGACCGTATATGCGGTCTGCGAGCGCGCGCGCTTTTCGATCTCGTGGCCGGCAAAGCCGCCGCCGACCGCGCCGAGCACGGTCATCGCCTTGCGTCCGTTGCCGTCGCCGACCTGGTTGCCCAACGCACCGCCGACGACGCCGCCCGCGACCGCGCCGAGCCCGGTGCCTTCGCCCTTCTTCGTCACCGCCTGCACCGACTCGACGACGCCGCAGGTCGCGCACACCGGCTTCGCCTCGGCCGTCGCCGGCTCGCGCTTCGCCGCGGGCTTGGGCGCGGTCACCTTGGCGACCGGCGCGATGATCGCCTCGTCGGCCGCGAGGTCCTTCTTCTGTCCCGGCGCAAGCCACATCGCCGCACCCGCGCTCGCGACCGCGATGCCGAATCCGGCCGCCGTCAACCACACCACCCTCGGCACCGACGCCCACGCCCAACCGGCCTTCCGTTCGCTCGCTTCCATCGCCGTAGCTCCTTCCATCGATCAAGCCGATCAGGCTAGCGCTTCATGCAGCGGCGTTGCGCTTCAGCGTGTAAGCCTGGTACCGCGCGGTGACGTGCGCTCAGGCCATGAAGCCGAGGTCGCGCTGGAAGTTCTTCAGGTTCGGAAACACCAGGTCGAGGTTCGCGTCGCTGACGCCGAACCATTTGCCGAGGGTCCCGCCGACCTGCTCGACCGCGATCTGCGGCAACAGGCTCCCCGAGCCGACTTCGTCGTTGTGGTTGAGGCCGATCTGCGGGAAGCGGCCGTAGATGTCCCCGCCCTTGACCGCGCCGCCGTGCACGAAGTGATGTCCGCCCCAGCCATGGTCGGTGCCGTCGCCGTTGCTCGTGAACGTACGCCCGAAGTCCGACGCGGTGAACAAGGTGACGGCGCCCTGCAGCCCCATCGTGCCGAGCACCCCATCGAAGTAGGCGATCGCGTGCGACAGCCGCGCCATCAGGTCGGCATGGTTGCGGTTCTCGGCGTCGTGCGTGTCGAAGCCGCCCATGCTGACGAAGAAGATCTGGCGCCGCGCACCCAACGCGCCGCGCGCGCCGATGATGCGCGCCACGGTCTGCAGCTGCGTCGCCAGGCCGTTCCCGGCCAAGGTGCGCGTCGACGGCCTGTTGTACTGCGTCGGTGCCGCGACGACCGACGCGTTGAACGCGGTCTGGAAGGTCGCCTGCGCATCGATCGAGCGCTTGACGATCACCGCGTGTTCCTTTGCGAACAGGTGCTGGTTGTCGGCGCTGATGATCGAGCGGAAGTTGCTCGCCGCGGCGGACGAGCCGAACAGGTTGCCGGTCAGCCCGCCGATCGAGACCGCGCCGCCGCCGCCGACCTGGTACTGGAAGCTCGTCTGCCCCGACATGAACACCGCGTTGCCCGACGCCGAGATGTTGGTGAAGATCGTCGTCGTGTTGTTCGAGAGCACCATGTCGCCGAGCCGCCCGCCCCAGCCGATCTTCGCGCCTTCGGGGCCGAGCGCCTGCCACGTCGATTGCTGGTCGTTGTGCGAGAACAGCTTGGCCGGCCGTGGCTTGCTGTTGGCGCGGTACTCGGCCTTGGTCAGCGGCACGATCAGGGGCCCCGCGTTGGCGACGATCGCGAGCCGTGCGGCGCCGAACTGCGCCTGCGCCTCGGTCATCGCCGGATGCAGCGCGAAGGTGCGCGTGTTGTTGACCGGAGCGGCGGCGTGGCTCGGCGTGATCGGCAGCACGCCGCCGAGCGCGGCCGGCGACGCGGCCGGTGCGGCTGCATCGGGCGGCGTCCCCGCGGCGCGCAACGCGATCGGGTCGGGCGCGGTCGAGCGTACCGTCTGGTACGCGTCCCACGACGCCGTGTCGGTCGGCAGCACCATGTTCGCCGAATCGTTGCCGCCGTACAGGAACAGGCACACGATCGCCTTGTAGTCCGCGCTCTGCGCCGCGGCCGTGCCGAGGGCGGCGAGGTTGAGCGCGAACGGGGCGCCCGCCGCGCCGACCGTCCCCGAGATGATCGACGCGCGGCGCAGGAACTCGCGGCGCGTGGCAGGTGTGTGTGTCATGGCCGAACTCCTACTTCTGCGCCAGATAGTCGGGCGACGCCAGGGTCAGGAACACCGCGATCGAGACCCGGTCGCGCTTGGCCTGATCGATCGCCGCCTGGTTCGTGATCGCGCCCGCGCTGTTGCGCGTCGGCGCGGGAATCGCGCGCCCGTTGATACCGGCGACGATCTGCGTGCGCAGCGCGTCGCTCATCTGGCCCGACATCAAGAGCAGGTTGACCCGATCGACGAGCGCGCCCGCGTTGTCGGCCACCGCCAGCTCGGCGCTGTAGTTCTGCTGGATGTCGCGCGTCGTGTTGACGCCGGCCCAGCCGCGCATGTAGTTCAGGTAGCCGGCGACCGACACCTCGTGCGCGATCTGCAGCTCGGGCGCGACCAGCCCGGCCTGCGCGATGCTGGTGTTGGGCGGCGTGTAGCCGGGGCGGAAGAAGTTGAACACGGTCGGCGAGCGCATCGGCGTCTGCGCGAGGCGCGTCTGCGGGTCGTCGGTGTTGTCGATGCCGCGAAAGCGCCCGCTGGTCGACGCCGACTTGAACGCGCGCATGAAGTTGGCAAGGCGCAGCACCGGCTCGCGCAGCTTGCCGTTGCCGGTGGCTGCCGGTTCGTAGCTGCGCGCCTCGGGGTCGAGCAGCAACGCGCGCACCAGCGCCTTCATGTCGCCGCGAACGCCGCTGCCGTTGTTCGCGAACGCCGCCGCGACCCGGCCGACGTAGGCCGGGCTCGGGTTGCTGGTGACGAGCCGCTCGATCAGGCGCGTCGCGATGAACGGGCCGGCGTTCGGATGGTTGAAGATCGTATCCAGCGCGATGCGCAGGTCGCCGCGCGGGTCGGGCGCGGTCTGCGCGGCGATCGTGCGGCCGAGGAACTTCTTCTCGCTGATCGAATGGAAGTCGGTGTTCGTCGTGTAGCGGTTGTAGTCGTGCATCGGGCGCACGTCGCGCTCGGGCTGCGCCGCGCCGCCGAAGAAGCGGGTGCGCGTGCGGTCGGAGAGCGCTTCGCCCGCGTACCAGCTCCAGCCGGTGAACACCTTCGCGAGGCCCGAGATGTCGTCGTGCGTGTAGGTCTCGATGCCGTTGCCCGCGGCGTCCTTCTTCACCGTGCCGTCGGCGTTCAGCTCGAACACGCCGATCGAGAACAGCTGCATGATCTCGCGCGCGTAGTTCTCGTCGGGCACGCGGCCGCTCGCGTCCTCCTTCTGGTTGCGCAGCATCGTCAGATAGTTGCCCATCATCGGATGCAAGGTCACCGCTTCGAGCAGGTCGCGGTAGTTGCCGAACGCGTGCTGGCCGAGCACGTCGTAGTACGACGCGACGCCGCGCGGGTACTGCCCGACCGTCGCGTCGGCAAACGAGATCACGAGCACCTGCGACAGCGCGAACGCGACGCGCTGGCGCAACTGGTCGTCGCCGGCGATCGCCTGCGTCCACCACGACTCGAAGAAGTTGTTCTGACTCAGATCCGTGTCCGCCGGCAGGGTGGCTGCAAGCGCGTCGAGGTTGGCGCGGTGCGATGTCGCCGGCTTCGCGAACTCGGCGTCGATCCACGCCGCGTAGCCCTTCTGCGCCACATCGGCGATCGACGCGTCGGTCGGCCCCATCGTCGCCTGCGCGAGAAAGCGCGCCGATTCGCTTTGCGTCGGCGGCACTGGAGGCGGCGCGCCGCCGCCTCCGCTTCCCCCTCCGCCGCTGCTGCCCCCGCCGCTGTCCCCGCCGCTTCCTCCTCCGCCGCTGCTGCCCCCGCCGCTGCTTCCTGCGCCGCTGCTCGACGCGCTGTCGGTGCCCGACTCGGTGCCGCCGCAAGCGGCCAGCGCCAGCACCACCGCGGCCACACCCAACGCGCTGCGCAGCTTGTCGGGCCAAGAGAGGACTGAGCGTGAATTCGGCTGCACGGCGACTCCCCTGTAGTTCGCGGAAAGTCTCGCCGCGCACGCGCGTCGCACATGCAGCAATGCGCAACCAATCGTCAACCTGCGCGCCGTTCATCCAGAAAGCGCGCGCCGAATAAGACCGGTGGAATTTCAGGCCAGCGTGTCGAGCATGCGGCGCGCATCGTCGGCCGACAGCGACGAGCGGCGCGCCCAGTCCTCGGCTTGATCGGCGCCGACCTTTCCGACGACGAAGTAGCGCGCATCGGGATGCGCAAGGTAGAAGCCGCTCACGCTCGCGGCCGGCGTCATCGCGAGGCTCTCGGTGAGCCCCATTCCGATCGACGCGGCGTCGAGCACCTCGAACAGGTCGCGCTTGACGCGATGGTCGGGGCACGCGGGATATCCGGGCGCGGGACGGATGCCGCGGTAGCGTTCGCCGATCAGCGCGTCGTTGTCGAGCGCCTCGTCGGGCGCGTAGCCCCACAGTTCGGTGCGCACGCGCTGGTGCATGCGTTCGGCGCACGCCTCGGCGAGCCGGTCGGCGAGCGCCTTGAGCAGGATCGACGCGTAGTCGTCGTGCGCCGCGACGAACTCGCGCACCTTCTCTTCGACGCCGAACCCCGCGCAGACCGCGAACAGGCCGATGTAGTCGGGCCGCACGCCTTTCGGCGCGACGAAATCGGCCAGGCAGCGGTTCGGGCGCCGCACGCCGTCGACGACCGGGCGCACCGACTGCATGCGCAGCCCGCGCCACGTCATCAGCGGCTCGGCGCGCGATTCGTCGGAGTAGATCTCGATGTCGTCGTCGTGCACCGTGTTCGCCGGATACAGGCCGACGACGCCGTGCGCGCTCAACCAGCGGCCTGCGATCAGACGCGCGAGCATGCGCCGGGCGTCGTCGAACACGCGCCGCGCCGCCTCGCCGACGACCGCGTCGTCGAGGATCGCCGGATAGCGACCCGCCAGGTCCCAGGTCTGGAAGAACGGAGTCCAGTCGATGCAGGGCGCGAGTTCGGCCAGGTCGATGTTGCGGAACGCGCGCCGGCCGATGAACTTCGGCTTCGGCGGCTCGTAGTGCGTCCAGTCGATCGGCGTCTTGTTCGCGCGCGCCTCGGCGAGGCCGACGAGCGGCACCTGCTTGCGTCCCGCGTGCATCCGGCGCACGCGCTCCTGATCGGCCTTCGCGTCGGCGATGAAGGCGGCCGACTTCTCGTCGCTCAGCAGCTCGCTGCACACCGCGACCGAGCGGCTCGCGTCGGGCACGTACACGACCGGCCCTTCGTAGTGCGGCGCGATCTTGACCGCGGTGTGCACACGGCTCGTCGTCGCGCCGCCGATCAGGAGCGGGATGCCGCGGGCGCGGAAGTACTCATCGCGCTGCATTTCGGCGGCGACGTGCTGCATCTCTTCGAGGCTCGGCGTGATCAGCCCCGACAGCCCGACGATGTGCGCGCCTTCGGACTTCGCCGCAGCCAGGATGTCCTGGCACGGGACCATCACGCCCATGTTGACGACCTCGAAGTTGTTGCACTGGAGCACGACGGTCACGATGTTCTTGCCGATGTCGTGCACGTCGCCCTTCACGGTCGCGATCACGATGCGACCCCTCGGCTTCACGTCACCGCCGGCTCCGGCGAGCTGCTCCTTCTCGGCCTCGATGTACGGCAGGAGGTGCGCGACCGCCTGCTTCATCACGCGCGCGCTCTTCACCACCTGCGGCAGGAACATCTTGCCCTGGCCGAACAGGTCGCCGACGACGTTCATGCCGGCCATCAGCGGTCCTTCGATGACGTGCAGCGGCCGTCCGCCCGCTGCGCGCAGCGCGGCCCACGCCTCTTCGGTGTCGGCGACGATCCATTCGGTGATGCCGTGCACGAGCGCGTGCGACAAGCGCTGCTCGACCGGATGCCGGCGCCACGCGAGCCGCGCGCTGTCGTCCTTGGCCGCGCCCTTCGCGCTGTCGGCAATCTCGATCAGGCGCTCGCCGGCGTCGCGCCTGCGGTTCAGCACCACGTCCTCGACGCGTTCGCGCAGCACGGCGTCGAGGTCGTCGTAGACGCCGATCTGCCCGGCGTTGACGATCCCCATGTCCAGGCCGGCCTGGATCGCGTGGTAGAGGAACACGGTGTGGATCGCCTCGCGCACCGGCTCGTTGCCGCGGAAGCTGAAGCTCACGTTGCTGACGCCGCCGCTCACCTTGGCGCCCGGCAGGTTGGCCTTGATCCAGCGCGCCGCGTCGATGAAATCGACCGCGTAGTTGTCGTGCTCCTCGATGCCGGTGGCGATCGCGAAGATGTTCGGGTCGAACACGATGTCCTCGGGCGGGAAGCCGACCCGCTCGACCAGGATGCGGTAGGCGCGCGCGCAGATCGCGGTCTTGCGCGCGAAGCTGTCGGCCTGGCCTTTCTCGTCGAACGCCATCACGACCGCCGCGGCGCCGTAGCGCCGCACGAGCCGAGCCTGGCGCATGAACTCGGCCTCGCCTTCCTTCAGCGAGATCGAGTTGACGATGCCCTTGCCCTGCACGCACTTGAGCCCTGCCTCGATCACCTCCCACTTCGACGAGTCGATCATGATCGGCACGCGCGCGATCTCGGGCTCACCGGCGATCAGGTTCAGGAAGCGCACCATCGCGGCCCGGCTGTCGAGCATGGCCTCGTCCATGTTGACGTCGATGATCTGCGCGCCGGCTTCGACCTGCTGGCGCGCGACCGCGAGCGCCTCCTCGAAGCGGCCGGCGAGGATCAGGCGCGCGAACGCCTTCGAGCCGGTGACGTTGGTGCGTTCACCGACGTTGACGAACAACGAGCCGGCGCCGATCGTCACCGGCTCGAGGCCGGACAGGCGCATCGGTTGGGCTGCTGCTGCGGCGGCGGACATGGTCAAGAAACCTGATACGGCGCGACGGCCGGGGCGCGCTGCGGCGCGCGGATTCTACAAGTCCGCGCCGGGGTGTCGTGCTGGCACCGATGCCCACAATCGTCCCCATGCGCATGCCGCTCGTCCTCTTTGTCGCCGCGCTCATCGCCGGGTGCGCCGGTGCTCCGCGGCAGCCTTCACAGGCCGAGCCGGCGACCATCGCGAGCGAGGAGCGCAGGCTGCGCGACGTGCTCGCCGGCACTCCGGTCGAGACGTCGATCGCGCCCGACGGCCGCCTGCGCATCCAGGTTCCGCTCGAGTTCAGTTTCGACGCGGGGCGCAGTGCGGTGAAGAAGCCGCTCGCCGCGGTGCTGGACCGCGTCGCGGTCGGGCTCCTCACCGCGCCGTTCGAGATCGCGATCGCCGCACCGGCAGACCGCGAGCAGGGCGGCAATTTGCTCGCGCAGGACCGCGCGGCCAGCGTGCGCGACTACCTGATCGCGCGCGGCGTCACCGCGTGGCGCTTCGGTGCGCTGTCGCGCGCGCGCGGCGCGTTCGTCGAGTTGCTGGTGGCCGAGAAAGTCAGGCGGACGGCAGGCCGCTGAACAGCGCGTCGCCGGCCGGGCGTGGCCGGTACGCCGACACGCGCGCCGCGATCTGCGCGATGTGCTCGGGCGTCGTGCCGCAACAGCCGCCC